>OOIH01000264.1_pt1 | contig 25893 bp, 36 predicted proteins | sample 1691801 | NCBI WGS metagenome assembly OOIH01 (sample SAMEA1061690, study PRJEB22710) | metagenome
GTCCAGCTCCGGGTGATAGACCTCCAGTCCGTCCTCCAGGGCGATGGCGTACCCCGTGCCGCCCTTGATTACTTGGCCGGCGTTCAGAGGCTCCGGGTGGTCCGGGGTGTATGTATCGCTGAAGACCTTGGCCATATACACGGCATCAAAATGCTCCAGGTCCGTGGACCACCACTGTACCCTGTCGCCCCGGGCCTTGTGCCAGGCGGATATTTTCATCAGCGCCAGGTTCGGGAATTTCCCCCGGCCGTCTGCGTCAATCAGGCCGATGTTCATAAAGGCTCACCTGCTCCTCAAACTGCCGCCAGGGCTCCCGCCACTCTACGCCGATGTAATCGAGCACATGGCCCCAACCGTACCAGCTCCCATCCGGGAGCCTGTCCACTCGATTCATCCACATCTCCCATTCACCGGGGCTCCGCTCCCAGAGACGGTCAAAGCGGTGGGGCCGTCTCTCCATGTGAATTCCAAACCCACACATGGAGCATCCGGTCCGCTGAGCCCCGGTGGTTCGCAGGGTTCCGTCCGGGTCCTGCACGATCTCGCCGTATATGTCCGGAACCGGCACCTTGAGCTCAAGCGCCAGCCGTAACAGATCCTGCCGGGAGAAGATGGCGAAGGGACAGCTGCGTTTTGTGCCCGGGGATATGTAGTTGCAGCCGTTTATCATCAAAGTCTTTTGCCGCCGTCCGCCCTCGGAGGCCATCAGGCCCATATACGGGAATCTCCCGGACTTTTTCGCGTAATCATTGCAGGGCTTTTCTTTCAGGTAATAGCAGCATTTGTCAGAAACCAGGAAATCCGGCGCCCGGTAGCTCACGTTCTCCGCCTCGTTCTCGTAGCCGCCGAACCTCTCCAGCCATTTTTGAGAGAGCTTCATCCGCGTGCTCTTGCGGAAGCCGCCGTAGGCTCCGGTCTCCCCGGTAATAATGGCATGGCGCACGGTGGCGTTCTTTTCGCTGGGGTGCTGGAGCAGGCTTATCTTTCCGGCGATTTCCTTGCTCAGCACAGGCCAGCCAAACTCCCGGATGACCTCCACCTTGCTTTTCAGCGGCTTGAGGGGCTGCACCCCCAACATCTTATGTACCGTCTGAATGCTCCGATCTTCCAGTACCGAAACCGATACGGCCGGGACGTTGATCCCGATAGCGCGCAGAAACAGCAGCAGGGTGATGCTGTCCAGGCCGCCGACCGCTGCGTAGCAGCTCCCGGCTATCTCGGGATGCTTGTAGAACTCCCAGGCGCGAGTTTCCGCATAGCGGACCTTAAACGCAAAACTTTCTCTTTGTTTTGCCTGGAAATAGCGGATTTTTTCATCTGTTTTATTTTCCGCGGCGAGTTCTATGACATTTTTCATTGCTTCGCTCCTTCCCACGGACCCCACCCGGCCTCCCGGACTTGAAAAGCGTCCCCCAGTTGGATGGTGTCCGGGAAATTATGCTGGGTAGTTTTGATGGCATATTTGTCGATCTCAGTGGCGTAGTAGCGGAAGATGTGCGCCCCCAGCTTGTCCAGCGCCAGGCGGCCGCAGCTCATGCCGTCATACATAGACAGCACCTCCAGCGGTTCCTCGGTGATCCCCGGCGCATAGCTGAGGATGTGGGCGATCACGTCCACCGTCCAGCCGTTGCCCAGCATTTTATATGCCTGGGTGTCCGACACTGGGAATATGTATTCCTCCGGCACGGTCTGGAGGCGCTTGCACTCGATCACGGTCAATTTGCGGATAATATAGAAACCGTCCGCCAGTTTAATGGGGTATTGCGCTCCCTTGATGGTGATCTGACCGCCCCGGACCTCATAGACCGGATATGTTTTCCCGTCCGCCGCCTCAATGACAAGGCGGCTCTGGTGCCCTGCAGCTGTCACAGAATTGGCTTTCTGGTCGTCCCGCATTTCATAGGATGAACTTTCACCCCGGCCCCGCCACGCCATTCCCGCAGGCACCGCATACAGGCCGGTGGCGGCCCCGTCCGCTCCGCCGCCGTTTGGCCTGGCCTGGAGCGGGATGCCATTGCCGTCCACGCTATAAATGCGCCCGCTTTGGCTGCCGCTGACCTCTCCGCTGGCGTTTGGCATATCGCCCACCCGAACCGGCGTGGCATAAAGTCTAGTTTTGGCACCCACGCCGCCGCCCTGGCCACACAACGTCACGCTTTTGCTGTCCAGCGAATATACCCGGTATTGCTGGCTGTCAAAATCCGTGTTTTTGGCGGCGCTTTCGATGGTGCCAATCCGCACCGGCTCTGCCGCGCCTAAATATCCAAACTTCCCGTTTGTTGTGATACTGCGGATAATATTTGACATCCCTTGATGCGGCCCAGCAGAAGCCCGCAAAGTGTATGATTTTTCCCGCCAGCATACGCCGCTTTCAAGCACGTCCCGCAGTACAATCCCCCGGTCTTCCGGTTGCTCTACGCCGGAAATATTGGTCCAATAGAGGCGCTGGCGGTTCTGTGCGCTCACCAGGCCGGAATTGATCAGGATAGGCTCCACGCCTAACTCCTGCGTGATCTGTGCCCGGATGGCCGGGGTCATGCTTTTGTTGTTCTCATACAGGAAAAAGTCCGGTTTGAATTTCTCCAGGGCTATCAGGTAGTTTTCAAACAGTTCCCAGCCTATGCCCTTCGGCTCGGTTTCCCGGTTTTTGGTCTGCGCTATGCTCCAGCGGGTGCAGGGGGAACCGCCGATGAGCAGCTTCATGGTGACGCCTCACTTCTCAGCCAATCAAGAAAATGATATTTGCAAATTGGCTCAGGCGCGTTATTCCTCCGGCAGCGGCTTAAATTATTGCAGCACGCCCTACATGGAAAATCAATTACGTCATCCAGGAAATCCGATAACTTCTCATCCGACATGGCCCGGATTCTGTCTGAGTTGGTCATGCTGTCCCCTCCTCCGGCCTGGACAGGCCGCTCATGTCCACAAGGGTCTGGCCCCGGATATTCTCTCCCAGGAAAGCCAGCAGAGCGGGCATTTTTTCGGCCAGGTCATATTCGGAAATATCGAAGTTTCTGCAGACAGAGAGCGTCAGCCACGCCCAGGCCGTCAGGACGTCGCTCCTCACCCCGCGGAGCTCGATTTTAGGGCCGTCCGTCTCCAGCACCACCCGGAGCTCCGCCTTGCTTTTGCCGTTCATGGTTTTTCCGCTTTTCTCTTCAGTCATGATGCTCCTCCTTTTCCGCCGGGATGACCCACACCTCCGCCGTCCGGACGCCGAAGGCCTGCGCCGCTTCGTGCTCCTCCATGCACAGATCCACAGCCTGTCCCGTTACGCCGGTGTCCGCCGCCAGGTACTGCTGGCCGTTGATGACGATGGTGGAGCCCAGAGGGATGACCGCCGGATCCACAGCCACAATCCCCGGCCCCGCCGGCAGGCCGGAGGCGGTGACGCCGTCCACCCACCTGCCGCAGCACTCCCCGCAGGGGCAGTAGGCGGTAATCACGCACTCGCCGATGTACTCCCAGGCCCCGACGGCCTCGTAGGCCGCCGCCTGCTCCGCTCTGGCCTGCCGCTCCCGGGCGGAGGCCAGGGACACCGCCCCCAGCTCCCGGACCGCCAGGTCGCGGATATGCTCTGCCTGCCGGACCTGCTCCCGGAGCTCCGCCGCGCCGGCACGCTCCCGGCCCAGCAGGCCGTACAGGCCGGCGTTGGCGGCAATGCTCAGCGCCAGCAGGCCCAGGGCGCCGCGCTGCCAGTCCGCTATCTCCCGCCGGAGCGGCCGGCGGGCCGCCCGGAGGGTGGGCAGTAGGCAGCTCATGACGCCTCCCTTGTCCTCTCCAGGGCGGAGAGGTCTACCGGAGGACGCCTGCCGACCTCCTGGGGAGGCAGGGCCCGGACGGTCCCGCTGACGGCCAGGTTTTCGCTCCTAGCCAGCGTCTCCGTCAGAAAACGGGCCAGCCGCTCCGCCGCGGCCCCGCTGAGGGGCTGCTCAATAATAAAGGTGTACTCGTTCCGTCTTGGCATACCGCACCTCCTACAGGCTCAGAAAATAGTTGTAAGCGTCCCGGACGGCCTTCGCCAGCTCCAGCCGGTCCCGCGCCAGAGCGCCGGCGTCGCGGTAGGGGAGCTGGGAAAAGGCGCTCGCTTCGAGCTCCAGCCGGAGGGCCAGCTCCCTAAGGCTCTCGATGGCGATGGTGAGGTGGCGCTGAGGGATGGGATATTTTACGATTGCCATAGGTTCCTCCTTGATTTCCGCCCCGTTTCCCGTTATAATAGAAGAAAGGAGCTTTTCGTTGTGGTTGAGCTTCTGCCCCCGCAGGTGTTGGTAGCGCTTGCGGGGGCGCTTTCTACTTTACGTCGGCTCAGGGCAGGCTCGGCGAGCCAGCTCACAGACTTCCCGCCAGTTCAGATCCTTGTCTCGGACCGCCTGGGCCAGGATCAGCTCCTTCACGCGGGGGCCAGCGTCCTCCAGCTCCCGGAGGTATTCCTTCATTTTCGCGCGCATGGGTTCCGCCTTTCTGCCGCCGGTGGGCGGCGTTGCGTTCTTTTGGGATTGCCTCACTCTCCGATATGTGGTAGGATTTTGTCGGAGAAAGGGGGTGAATAAAAGATGAAAAATTTTGATTGGCAATCAAATTTCGATTTGGTGTTCGGGAATATGCGCAGTTCAGCATTCGATAGATTCACACAGATGCTGCAATCATCAAATCGAATGGCAGAAATAATGAGTGGATTTGAGCGAGTCAACTATTCTTCGGCTTTTCTGCAAAATGTGGTCTCTATTCAAGAAAGCTTCCAACGAATTGCTGAAATATCAAATGTGTTCGCGAATAGTGTTTCTTCCGCCATGCAGCTCTCATTGGACATTTCAAATATGTCGCAAAGCATGAAAAATGCGTGGATCGAAAGAATATCAGAAATAGCTTCTCTTCAGCCGGCTTATCAGGATCTGTCCGAAATGATCTTGAATGCGGCTTCTGTCATCGAAAGAGCTGCCCAATACATTCCAGAAGCGGACAAGCAAGGATTCGAACCAGTTATGGAGACGATCCCGGAGGGACAAATCTCTTCTGACAAAGAATTTACATTAGACCGAATTTTTACTGTCATTAGCATTCTGATTGCACTATACTCCGCAATAGTGCAGTCGCTGCCAAATGAGCAGCTTGATCGCCTGATTGCTCAAAACGACATCATCATTTCTCAGCAAGCGGAACTGATTGAATTAAACCAGGAAGATCAAGAGCTGCATGAAGTCTTAACCGATTTGAAAGACAGCATCAACTCGTTGACAGACGAAGTCAATGCGCTCCGAGATGAGATCGAGAACCTCAACGATCTTCCAGACAGTTCCGACACTTCGGAGATTGAATATCCCCAGAAGCAGGACGCTGATGCTGAGAAGCAAGATGGTGATCTCTAGTCTCCGTATCCTCTGCTGAATTGCAGGTTCAGTAGAGGATTTTTTGTGGGCCATACTATCCCCCCTTCTATGCGCTGTCCTTGATTTCCTCTGCTGTGGCGAAAAGATCGTCTGGCGCAATATCCGGGAAAAAGCTGTGGCGAATTTTCTTCACCTCTGGCCATGTAAAAGGCGCTTTTCCGTCGAGCTTATTGCGCAAGGCTTTGTCGCACACGCCAATACATTGCGCAAGAGCTTTTTTTTGAATCTCGCGCTTCGCCATCTCCCCTATGAGTATAGGGTAATAAACCATTCGTGCCCCTCCTTTCGTCCCGTTTTCGGGATTTATGGCGTTAGTATAGTCCCTTAAACGGGATTTGTCAATAGTCATTTCAAAAATAAATCCCGGAAACGGAATTATTTTTCTTGACACGCTGGCATTATATGTTACAATGGAAATCAAAGGAGGTGGACCGAGTGGAAGTTGGCGAATTGATTAGCTTTTATAGAAAACAAGCCGGGATGACGATTGACGAACTTGCTGTCAAATCCGGAGTCCCCAAAGGCACATTGAATAAAATAATTGGCGGAGTAACAAAGGCGCCTACACTGGACAATATGAAGTCCATTGCAAAGGCACTGGGCAAAAATTTGGCAGATTTTGATGATGCGCCTAGTGCAGCAAAAAAGTCTTCCAGTGAGGTACCAGCATATAAAGGGAAAACCCCGTCCTTGTCGGACGAGGCGATGAAAGTAGCCAAGCGATATCATGCGCTGGATATCTACGGGAAAGCCGCCGTACAGGCCGTGATGGGGGAAGAGGAAGCCAGGATCAAAGACCAGGCGGAGCTGGATCTCATCATAACCAAGCCGGAGCCCAAAATCATCCCGCTCTATTGGAGCCCTGCCGCCGCCGGCATTGCCGCGCCGATCCTCGGGGATGATTACGATCACTATGAACTCAAGCCGGAGGACCCCCAGGGGGCGGTTTTCGCTATTCGAGTCCAGGGGGACTCCATGGAGCCCCACTTCCCCGACGGATCCATCGCGTTCTGCAATAAGGACCCCCTCCAGGACGGGGACATCGGCGTCTTTTGCCTGGACGGGGACAGCTTTATCAAGCAGTACCACCATGACAAATTTATGGGCATGACCTACCTGTTCAGCCTCAACCGGGACCGGGCCGACGCGGACAAGCTCATCACCCGCACAGGCGGCCAGACGCTTACCTGCTTCGGGCGGGTGATGACCAGGCGGCGGTTCCCGGTGCCGATGTAAGTTTTTCGGGAGAACCATTATGGGATTTTTTGACCTTCTCAAAAAAATAACAGGAAATGATGCGCATAAGTCAACGTTTGAGCCTGAAAAACTGCACCCTATTCCTTCCAGCGGATGTGACCCTCTTTTGAGAAGTGCTGCCGATCTTGTGATGAGCGGCTGTCCCGCAGACCCGCAGACACTCCAGTCAAAGCTGAAAATCGGCTATTCTCACGCTTGCAGGCTTCTCTCTCAGTTAGAAGAAATAGGACTCATTGAACATTTTACAGGAATTGGAGAAGTCCAGGTATTGGGAGATCCCTCTATCGGATACCCCTCTCTTGAATCAGACAGCTATGAGCTGCTTGTATCTAAAATGGAAGAGTGGAAGCGGTTGTATCTGATAGACAACAGCTCCAGGACATCCGAACGGCAAAAGGCTACGCTTCAGATTCTTTTGCAGGACCCGAGCCACGATCTATATATGTTAAGCGTACACGGGAGCGCCTGTCCTGTCTGCGCTCCCCTGGAGGGCCGGGTCTACTCCAGGAGCGGCACGGACCCGGACTTTCCGCCCCTGGCCATGGCCTTTCAGAAAATCGACCCGGAAGGACCGGACGTACTGTGGAATACCTATTTGATTCCCCATCAAGACTGCCGGCATTGCCTTATCATATGGACACCAGCCGGCAGGACCGCCGAGGAAATCAACGAAATCAAAAGGTTTTCAAGCCCTATAACCAATCCGTTTTCAAGGGATCCAAGGACTCTGAAACAGATCGAATTCTTCAACAGGGCCGTGGAAGGCCGCAGGAGATGGAAAGAGAGCTTTGATTTGTTCCAGGAGTGTCAATCCCTTGGTATTGAAAATTTCCCAAAAACATTTCAGACGTTTCAAAAGCACCAATCGGAAAACTCCGCAAAATATCAGGATTGGATGAATCAACGCGAGCATAGAAAAGGTCTGGTCATGCCAAGGGCTTCGACTCTTATCACTGTCCGCACGGAGCGCGTTGACCCGGACGAAGACCTAAAGACACCGGCCTGGGCAGAGCTCTCATATTTGGATGCCCAGGCCCTGGAGTTCTGGAACGGAAAACCGACAGACTTCCAGATCCCGTCGTATTATGCCGATACCGCTTTTGGCCGGAATGTGGGACCGGCGCTCTCCCGCCTGCTGAAGGGCGGCTATCTCCAGCGCGGCAGCGTCCAGAAAAGCATTGAGCGGAAGACGATCCCGGAGCTCAAAGCGATTCTGGCCGAAAAGGAACTGAAGCTCTCCGGGAAAAAAGGAGAACTGGTCCAGCGGCTGCTGAACAATGTGCCGCCGGACGAGCTGGAAGAGCTGTTCCCGGTTGGTGTCTATGAGGCAACGGAGAAGGGCTGGCGCGCAAGGGATCAGTATGAGATCGTCTTTGAGAATCAGGCGTACGGGCTTGGTTTTTCTTACTACCGGCTTTTGGAGGAGAGGGAACGCCGTCCAAGGGACGGAGCCGCTGATATTTTGACCTCGCTCTTATCAAAAGAGATTGCAGAGTGCTATCGGACTGGAGACAGGAGCCGCTATCAGGAGCTGCTCCCGAAGGCCGCCCGCTTTATGGACGGGAATGGGGAGCCTCTGAAAGCGCTGGAGGTCTCTGTCCTCTCCTATTTTGTCTGGACCATGGAGGTCAAAACACTTTCCGCTCAAGGGCTTGCTCATGGGGCAGATATGCAAAATCCTTACCTGTCCCGCAATGTGGAGGAATATGCCCGGAAGTGCGGCTTAACCTTTGACCAGCTGCTGGAGCACTTTGCCGTGACAGTCCGGGAAAACAAGCCCTTTGCCCTGAGCTCAGAGGCGAATATCCGCTATGCCCAGGATATGCTCAAACGCGGGCTGTCCATCAGCCAATAGCCCCCAAGCCCCCACCGTTTGGAATTCTGCATAAAGTAAAAACCCGCCCCCGGCATCAACCGGGGGCGGGCAGGGGCAAATATCCAGTAAAATACGCGGACAAATAAAAAGGCAGCCGCGAACGGCTGCCCCATCTGAACTGGCGTACTTCCAAGTACGCTTAATACACAAGTATCAGCCATCAGACGTATACAGTGCATTTCTGCCTGTACTTATAGTATATGCGTATTTTAGGGAAATGTCAAGTCCGTATGATTAGAAATTTCTCTCAGCTCTGGCCGGTCAATGCGGTATGAGGTCCATATCCGATTTGCAAGGATGTCGCTTGCCTGAATCAAATAGTTATGCTTTGATTCGCAGTACTCAATAAAGACCCGCACAGTCCCATGGAAAACTTTAGGATGGACAATGCCGTAATTCCAGTTTACGATCCCATACTGCAGCTCTTCCCTGATTGAATCGCGCAGATCGTAGTAGCCATTCGTAGCCGTCAGCTGCTCATCAATGTAAATGCGGATATCCACATCGTCTGATTTATCCAAAACGCCGTTTTGGATAAATTCAACCAGCTTGGTTTTGATACAGAGCTTGAGAATATAGTCCTTGTACCGGCAAATAGACTTCTTTTCCGCAAGGATATGATCGTATACTCTGCTGATATTGACAGCTGCCGATAAGCTTTCATATCCTCTTACAGAATGGAAGAGCGAGCGTTTATGCTTTGCTTCTAATCCCGCCGCCTTTAGCTCTCCCGACATCCCGGTTGCCCGTTTGATCGCCTTATTTGCGTGGATATATTTCCGCTTAGCGGAATCCAAGTCATTTCTGCTCAAAAAAACGTATCCAGCATAGACGAAATATCCGCTTTTTTCGTTTTTATGCAGTACGCCGGAATCATCAAAGAAAAAGAAGATCTGCTTTTCCATTTTATCCGCCCGCCCAGAAAATTTATCTTTACCACAGCATTATAACACGCACATCAGCAGATTTCAACAAAAACCCGCCCCCGGTGTGCCAACACCGGGAGCGCCGCTTTTAGAGAAAGGAGTTTGCCATGGAAAACCAATTTCCACCCGCCACCCGGCTGGCGTGCTATCCCCGGGTGAGCACAGAGGAGCAGAAGCAGCGGGGCCTCTCCATCGAGGACCAGGCGGCGGCGCTGCAGGCCTGGGCGGACCGGAACGGGATCAAGCAGGCGGTCTTCTACAACGACGCCGGCAACTCCGCCCGGAAGCCCTACCACAAGCGCCCCGCTATGGTCCGGCTGCTGGAGGACGTGCGGGCCGGGAAAATCGACCTCATTATCTTCACCCGGCTGGACCGCTGGTTCCGGAATATCGCCGAATATTACAAGGTCCAGGAGATTCTCGACGAGCACGGGGTGAGCTGGAAGGCCATCGAGGAGGACTACGACACGTCCACCGCCTCCGGGCGGCTGAAAATCAACATCATGCTCTCCGTGGCCCAGGACGAGGCCGACCGGGACAGCGAGCGCATCCGCACCGTGCTGGCGGCCAAGCGGGAGCGCCGGGAGCCGGTGAGCGGCCACGTGCCCACCGGGTACCGCATTGAGGGGAAGAAGATCGTTAAGGACCCGGAGACGGAGCGTGGCGTGGCGGCCTTTTTTGAGAGCTTCCTGGCCAGCTTCTCCGTGGAGCGGGCCCGGGCCGCCGCCGGGGAGCAGGGGCTGGCCATCTCCTATCAGCTGGCCAGCGCCATGCTGGCCAAGACGGCCTATTTCGGGCTCTACAGCGGCGTGGAGGGGATGTGCCCGGCGTATATCACCCGGGAGCAGTACGAGGAGATCCAGGCCGGCCGGCGGCGGGTGGAGCGGCGCACCAGCGGAGACCGGGTGTATCTCTTTACAGGGCTGGTGTTCTGCGCGGAGTGCGGGCGGCGTTTCGGCTCCCGGGCCCATATGTACGCGGTGAAACAGGGGGGCCGGCATGAGTGCATCTCCTACAACTGCCCGGGGCGGTACCACCACAACGACTGTGAGAACCGGGTCAACATCCGGGAGGCGGCCATTGAGGAGTATCTTCTGCACCATGTGGAGGGGGAGCTGGAGCGGTACAGCTACGAGCTGGAGCGTCTGGCCGCCGCCGGTCCGCCGCCCAGGGACTTCGAGGGAGAGCGAAAAAAAATCAAAAAGAAGCTTTTGCGCTTGAAAGATCTGTATGTAGATGATATAATTGACCTGGAGCTGTACCGGAAGGATTACGAGGCGCTGCACGCGCAGCTTGACGAGCTGGTCGCCGAGGAGGGCAGGAGACCTGCCCGGACGGTGGATATGGGCAGGCTGCGGGGGATCTTCTGCGAGGGCTGGCAGGAAATGTACGTCCAGCTGGACCGGAAGAGCAAGCAGGCGTTCTGGCGTCTGGCGCTCAGCCGGATCACGATTCGCCCGGACCGAAAAATCGCAGTCGCTTTCCGGACTTAATTTTTTTCGGGTTTTTGTTACATAGGAGCGGTAGTCCTTCAGGACTACTTAAAAAATGTAAAAACAAAAGCGCAGCTCCAATCATAATGAAAGGAGCTGCGCCTATGCTTTTGTGGAAGCGGGGACCTCCGCAAGGAGCTCGCGGGCCTCCTAGCTTGTTCCTGACGGTTCAACAATCACGGAACAGAGAGGAGAATACATCATGTCAATCAAGCAAAACGTCGCCCGAACGATACGGCGGGTCAAGGAGGAGCGGCACATCTCCATAGAGATCCTGGCCAAGGAGCTGGATATCACCAAGTCCGCCGTCCAGGCCTATCTCAAGGGGGACAGCAACCCCAGGGCCGACACCCTGGAGCTCCTGGCGGAGAAGTGCGGGGTCTCCATGATAGAATTAGTCTCCGACCCGCTCCCGGGCTGGGAGCAGGCGGAGACGATGGTGGGTGCCGCTCAGATGCTCAGCGGCCTGCCGCCGGAGAAGCGGGAAGCGTGTGTCCAGCACCTTCTCGCCATAGCGGCCCTGTTCGCAGAAACCGAGTGATCCCCCCGCCGGGCAGAGGCTTCCCCCTCTGTCCGGCGTCTCTTTGCGGAAATAAAGTGGTTATATTTTGGTACCACTCTGGTTTTCATTACAATACCATATCTGCTATTACTATGTCAAGAGGCAGGAGGGATTGTGATGAAAAAACGGAAAACAGATGAGCTGGCCTTCACCCTGCGGATCTACCGGGAGGGCGTGGCGAAGCTGGACTACATCGCCGGTGCCCACGACCGGAGCCGCAACAGCGAGATCAATCAGGCTATCCGGCAGTATATCGCCGCCTACGAAAAGGAAAACGGCAAAATCACCAAGGAGGACCTGGAGGAAGCGGCCGGGGCCGGGGAATGATCCCCGGCCCCTTCGCTTATATGCTGGCGTCTCCCTTGCTCTCCATCTGCCCCCTGGCGGCCTCATAGGTAATCCCGCCCTCCCTATGGTCGCTCTTCGCCATATTGAGGTAGAACGCGCACACGGCCCCATGTGCGGTCCACGGCAGCCCCACCATAGCGCTCAGCCACGGCAAAGACCCCGCATACCCCGCCCGGATGCAGTACGCCGCCAGCCCCAGGCCTCCCAGCGTCACCACCCACAGCAGCCCCCGGATATCCCGGATGAGCTGCTTGGAGAAATCCAGCCGGACGCAGCGCTTGCCGCTCACCGCTGAGCCGCCCGTTTAGCCATAATGGCTGCCTGGTACCTGGGGATCAGCTGCATGGGGTTCTTCCCGTCGGTGATGCCCAGGGCCACCGCCTCCGCCAGCTCCGCCTGGGCCCAGGCCGGGGCCGGCTTGTCCCGCAGGTAGTCGTTGAGCTTGTTGTAGATCTCCTCGCCTGTCATGTCGTCCTCCTCCGTAAAATCGGGCCTTACGGCCCCCACGATGTACTTCCAGGGCCGCTCCTTCCGGCAGACCATCCCGCCGTTGGACTGGCTCCCGGCCTCGCTGGTGTTGCCCTCAATGGCCACCACGCCGGCGGCAGTAACCTTCTCCACAATGCCGCAGTGGTCCGTATCGGCCCCGCCGGGGAAATCGTAGATCACCACGTCTCCGGGCCTCAGCTCCCGGGTCACCCAGCCCCCGAACTGCTTCGCCGCCCGCATCAATCCTCCGCAGGAGGCCGTCCTGGCCGGGAGCTTCACCCCCGCCCGGTCGAAGCACCACTGCACGAACATCATGCACCACGGCTGACCGTCCAGACCGTACCAGGCCCCGTACTTGGTCCTGTTGCTGCCGGCAGGGCTCTCGCAGACCCCCAGCTCGCCGGCGGCGATGTCCAGCAGCTCCCTAGCCGTTGCCATTTCCGCCGCCCTCCACCGCGTCCTGGATTTTCTGGCTCTGCGTGCCGAAATAGAAGGCGATGACCACCGCGTAGACGGTCATGAAGTCCTGGGAGATGGTCCCTCTGAGGGCCATCACCGCAAATACCGCCGTCAGCGTCAGCGTGACGATACTCTTGACGCTGAGAAGATTCCCCAGCCGCTTGCAGATAAAATTCTCCATATGCTCCTCCCGTTCTTATTTCCTTTCCAGATCCCCGATGCGGTGGTTGGCCACCTTGATTTTCTCCTCCTGGAGCTCCGTGCGCTCCTCCAGCTTGTAGACCCGGTCAATGACCTGGTTGTGGACCTCCACCTTTTTCTCCAGCTGCTCGAGCCGGTACTGGGTGAGCTTGCTGCTCACCAGCACCCCGCACAGAGACCCCGCTGCCGACCCCGCCAGCCCGATGAGCGCTACGATGATCGCTTCCATGCCTGTTCACCTCCCTTTCCGGCAAAATAGAACCGCCTGCTTGACAAAAAGCAGGCGGGTGAGTATAATAAACACAGAAGGGCGCTGTTACTGACGGTCAGCCCTTCACCATCAGATCAACTTCCGTTGACCGTCCGGGGAGCAGCCGGGCGGTCAACACGCTTTTGCAGTAAGTAGAATCATCGCCAGCACCGCAAGCAAGAGGATCCGCAGTGCCTGGATAACCGCCTTTTTCCGCATTCGCCTCACCCCCTTTCCGGGGGAGTAGCTAACCGCCTTATGTAACAGCGCCCATTCCGTCCTCCGCCTTACGGCTTCGGCCTGTCCATTATACTATGGCGCGCCGTGTTTTGTCAAATTCTGTTGGTTGTGCCGCCGCCCCCCTCCGTTGGAGGGCGGGCGTTTTGCAAAATTACCATCGACTACTTAATATTTATATATCCAGAATTTGAATCTTCAATTTCGAACAGGGTAATTTGATCTGCCTCAGTGCCTACAGTTGTAAAACTATTGACCCCTCCTGTCTGAAAAATCTGCCCATCTAATACTCTGACACCAAGAATACTTCCAACAATCAGATATACCGAAAGAGATGCATTATATCTTAATGATTCCGTAAATCTTGACCCAAGTATATTGGTTCCATAAATATGGATCACATTTGCAGATAAATTGCTAATTTGTATTGAGCTCTTCTTGGCTGTGTACGCAGTTCCTTCAACTCCAAAAATATTAACACCATTCCTAATATTAGAGGCCACCAGATTAGAGCTCCCGGCGACGTAGACCGTGCCGGTGGTATACCTGCCGCTGGAGACGGCGGTTTTCTGGGAGGTCCCCGGGGTGACGGTGGTCCCGCTCTGGGTTGTCAGCTGCTTTGTGGCGCGCTTGCTCCCCGCCGCCACGTGTCCCTCCGCCTGACTGGCGCTGGCGGTAATCAGCCCGCTTGAGCTGACGGAGATGGAGGGAGTGGCCTGGGTCACGCTGGGCATGGTCCCCGTTATCTTCCCCGCCGGGCCGTAGGCCGTCTTCCCGATGAGGATATCCCCGGCGCCGGCGGTGGCGTCGGAGGTGTCAATCCCCGTTGTAATCGCCTGTATCCTGGCGGCAAACTCGCTGGCCGGAATCGGCGCGGTGCTGCCCTCCATGGCCCGGATAGCGTCCGCGATGGCCTTCAGGTGGTTTTCCTGTACGCTCATCAGTAGCTCCCCTCCCAGCTGTCCAGCACCGCCGCCTGTATGGCGGCAGTCAGCTCCTCCTTGCTGGCTTTGTCCTCCCGGAGCTGGTTCGCCGCCCGCTGGGCGTCATTGACCTGCTTGTTGAGATAGTTATACCCGTGCTGCACGCTGAGCCCCACATCCGCCCCGGCGGGGGCCACAATCTGCCCCGGGGTCCAGTCCTCCGGCAAATCCGCCGGCAGGGGGGTATATTCCGTATTTTCTGCCATTTCACTGGCCCTCCTTCACGTTGATTTTGTGCTTGAACCGCACATCCCCGCTCACCGGCACATAGACCGGCGCGTCGGTAAGCGTCTCTCCGGCGGCGTTGAGCAGCTCGATCCTGGACACTGCCGCCGCCTGGGCCTGGGAGACGGTGTACTCCACATAGGCCGCGCCGCCGTCCTGGGACCGGGTCAGGGCGGAGTCGGGGATGACCGCCGCGCCGTTGAGCCGTACGGAGGCCACGTCGGATATCACAAACCCCGCCGTATCCGACAGCAGGGCGGGCTGAATACTGGGCTGACCGGGCATGAGGATCACTCCTAACTCCTGGAGGCTGGCGAAGGGGAGCTGCCCCAGCTCCCAGGCCCCCATCTGGTAATTGTAGGCCGCCGCTCCCAAATCAATCTGATGGGAGAGCAGCAGGCCGTCGGCCACATAGGGCCGGTTGACGTAGACGATGTGGGCCGGCTTGATGCGGTCCAGGGTGGCGGAAATCTCCTGGGCGTAGGACTGGTCGTAGGCCGCCGTCTCGATATACAGGGTATATTGCCCGTAGTCCATCTCCAGGGTCCACTTCCCCGCTCCCACCAGGGCGTCCAGCCGGTTCTCCAGAAAGCCCAGGGTGAAGGGCGGCTGGGTGGACATCCGGTTGAGGAGCCGCTGCCGGCGGAAGTCCAGGGTCTCCGCGGCGGGGTTGGGGGTGATATGGAAAACCTGCTCCCACTGGCGCACCGCCGGGGCGTCCATGGTCTGGAAAAAGAGGTTGTCCGCCGCTGCCGTCATGGCCGAGGCCAGTGCCTCCAGCTCCCGCCCCTCCGCCAGGCACAGCGCCTGGTAGTCCAGGATACGCCGGAACCAGGGCGGCAGCTGGGCAGGAAGGTCGGTATCAAGCCTCATGGAGGGTCACCTCCCCCATAACCGGGACCTGCTGGAGCTGTCCGCTCTGGGTGAGCGCGATGTCGGCGGTGCCGCCGTTGAGGGTGACGCCGGTGACGTTGGTCACCCCGTCCACCCCCACCAGGGCCGCCAGAACCTGGGAGAGATAGACGGAGGCGGCGTACTGGGTGCCGGAGCTGCTGACGGGGGTCCCCCAGCTCCGCCGGACGGACAGGAGATAGGCGGCGACGGCCTCCCGGGCCTGGGGGAGGACCTGGCCGACGGTATAGCCGGCGGCGAGGCTGACGGCGGCGGAGACGCTGACGGTGACGGCCTCGGGGGCGGTGACGGTGACCTGGGCCCCGATGGGGGCCATGCCGAGGCCCAGGCCCTGGTTGGGGGGCGGGTCGATGCGGTTCTGGATGGCCTGGACCAGCACGGCGCTGGCCGGCAGCAGGTCCGCCCCCAGGACGGAGCACTTCACCGTGCCGCCGCCGTTCCACACGGGGTAGATCTGCACCGCCCCCACGCCGTCGATGGCCAGAATCTCCGTCCGGTAGGCCGCGATATTGCCGCCGAAGGGCCGCTCGTTGAGGGCGGAGATAATCCGTTCCCGGAGGCTGCCGTCCTCCTCCAGGTCGTCGCCGGGGACCAGAATATCCGTGATTTGCGCGGAGGTCAGGCCCTGGATGAAGGTAATGGGGAGGATCGGCCCGGCGTAGCTGTTGCCGATCTCCCCCGGGATTTCCGCCGTGAGCTGGAAGCGGCCCGCCGAGACGCGGGAGGTGACGGTAAAGTCGATGCTCTGGGCGCCGTTGACGGTGGAGAACCTGGCTCCGACAGGCACGTCCATGTTGAACACGCCAAGCCGCACTGCCGGGGAGGCCGGGTAGCGGGAGAGGCCCGCCAGCACCGCCAGCTTGTCCAGGTCCTCCCCCACGGCGGTCTGGACGAACCCGGCCTTCTGGACCTGGTCGAGAGCCAGGTAGAAGTCCTCCAGTGCGTAGGCGGCGGGGCCAAGGGCGGTCTGGATAAAGCCGCCCTCCCGCTTGTCGAATTTGCTGTCCACCTCCGAGAGCATGGCCGCCAGAATGGCGGCGTAGGTCTTGCCGGTGAAATCAATCATAGCTGTACCTCCAGGGTTTTCCGGATATCGCCGCAGACCGTGCGGACGGTCAGCTCCGCGGTCAGGGTGCGGCCGGAGACAGTGTAAGAGAAATCATCTATCCCCAGCACCCGCCGGTCGATACTCAGGGCGTCCCGGATCCGCCGCTGGAGCTCCGAGGCCACGTAGCCCGGGTCCTGGCCGATAAGATGGTCCCAGCTCACACCGAAGTACGGCCCGTAGATCTGCCAGCGGAACCGCTCCACGCTGAGCATGACCTCCACCGCCTGGGCAACGGCCTTCAGACCGTCCGCCATACCCTGGATGCGGTCCGTGTCCGGGTCCGCCCAGAAGGTCAGATCCGGCTGCTCCTGAAAAACGACGCCCTGGGAGAGGTCCGCGCCGCCGGTGGGTGTCGTGCTCATGCTGACGCCTCCCCGCTCTCGAAAATCCTAGAGAGAATGACGAACCTCTGCCCGTGCATGACCTGGAGCAGGAGGACCTTGTCTCCGGCCTCCAGGCCCCGGTTGAGGAGGATAGACCCGTCCTTTACCAGCAGGGGCTTCCCGAACTCCGTGCAGGCGATGTCCTCCAGGGCCTCCGACGTCTCGTAGGTACCGGTCAGATCGGTGGAGGTGCCGCCCTCCGGGGCGGCGTGGCTGTGGCCTAGGCCGGAAATCCGGTGGGTGTGCCTGAGGATGGGGATTTTCTTCTCCACCACCGCCGCTGTCAGGTACAGCACCGGAGCCCGGAGGGTGTCCATGGCTGTGTCGACGGAGATCTCCAGCGGGTCCGCCGCCGTGACCGTGCCGATGACCAGCTCCGCCGGGGAGAGCGCAGACGCGCTCTGCTGTGCGATTTGCTGTAGTGCGTCCAGAAGCTCCATAGCCGCCTCCTTACGGAATCAGTGTCTCAAAATCCATGGTGTGGGTATCGTTCTCAAAGGTGTGGGTGACCTTCTCCAGCAGCACGTACCGGTTCAGGTCGATGTCCCCCAGCCCGGGGATATTGAGCAGGATCATCTGCCCCGCCCGCAGTCCCGGGACCCCCAGGCTGGAGGCCTTCAGCGTGCGCATACGGCGGTTATAGTACGCCAGGGAGGCCTCCGCCTGGGCCCTGACCTGGGCGTCGTTGGCGTCGCCGTCCACGGTCTGGTAGAGCCGGAGCAGGCCCCACTGGGCGATGGTGCCGCTGTCCTGGGCGATGAACACGTCGGCGCGGCCGGTGGATTCGTTGGGCCGGACCAGCTTTACACTGTTGTAGGTCTGCTCGTCGATGTCGGTCTTGTAGGTGTAGTCGGTCAGCAGGGACTTCTCCCCGATGACCACGCTCTGAATCATGTCCGCCGCCTCCCGCAGGGCCAGGCCGGCCCCGTCGTCGAAGAATACGAAGATTTTCCCGGTGTTGAGGAGGGTCTGCTGGACGGCCCCCTCGATGATATCCAGGCAGGTCTTTTCCCGCTGGATGTAGGAGGGAAGCGCGCAGCCGGTGTCGGCCAGGGTGCCGGTATCCAGCTGGAGGTCCCCGGCGATCTGGGCGATGATGCCTCCGGCGGTCTGGCCGTAGAAGGCATAGGAGGCGCTGGCCTTGAGATAGCGGAGCCGGTCGTAGCACGTCACGTCGATCACGCCCCAGCGGTCCTTGCTCTTGGTGAATACCCAGCCGTAGAAAATCAGCTGGCCGTCTATGGAGAAGCGGACGGGATCACCCTCGAAGAAGGACAGGTCCCCGGACTTTATCAGCGTAAATTTCAGCGTCCCCGGGGAGCCGGTGCGGTTGGTGGTATAGGTAATCCGCTGGGTGCTGCGGGAGATCTCCCAGACCTTGCCGCTGGATTTGCTGGAAATGAGAAGCTCCGCCGTCATGAGGCCACCACCTGCAGGCTGTCCTTTGACATCCACCCCAGCACTCCGCCCTGCTCACTTTTGACAAGCACAGGGCGGGGCCGGGTGGGGTCGGTCTCGATGATGCGGCCCACCACTACCCGCCGCCCGCTGCCGTTTCCGTGGGGTTCCGAACCGTAGCTGTCGTAGTACCAGGAGCCGTTGGCCTGGCACGTACAGCCCACGTAGAGCTGCCCCGCCGGGATGTCCCGGGCAATCTCCGGCGTGACCGTCAGGGGCGCGGCGGCGTTCCGGGTGGTGCTGGCCTCCTGCCGGACGGAGATGGTCTGGGGGGAGTAGTCCCGGTACTCCGTCAGGGACAGCTCGTAGTAAAAATCCCCCGTCTCCCCGCCCCGCTCCTCGAAGGAGAAGTCGGAGACCAGCACCTGGAAGCCCGTGTCGCCGGTCATGTACGGGGAGCCGTCCTCGTAGTACCGCACCGGTGTATAGAGAATGGGCACCTTGTCGTCCATGGCCTTCTGGAAGAAGCCGATATAGAACTCCGGTTCCAGGAAGTCCCCGGAGGTGAGCACATAGGGAGCCGTCCGTCCGGGGAAGAGGCTGGAAATTTTGACGGTTCTGGGCTTCGGCGTGCGGGGGACGGTGATTGGGCCGATGCCCAGGACGTTGTAGCTCTGGTCGTTCCCCGGTTTCTCCTGAGGGAGCTTCGCCGGGTTGACGGGGAGACGGAGGACCAGGCCGTCCCGGGTGAAGAACAGTCCGAAATTATTCGCCATAGCCTGCCTCCTCAGAATGCCCGGGCGGTGGTCAGCACCGACCCCGCCGCCGCCTGCTCCAGGAGGATGTCCCGGATGGTGTTGGCCAGGGCCTGCCGGTCCGCCTGGGTGCTGCCGGTGTTGGCGCCGCTGACGTTGATGACGGGCGTCTGGGCGGTGAGGTTGATGTTGTTGACGTACCGCCGCTCCGCCATGTCCACAAGGGCTTTGATATCCTCCTGCTCCAGGGCTACCTCCCGGCGCAGGGCTCCGGTATCGGCGCTGATATTCTCCAGCTGTCCCGCTATCGCCGAGTTGTCCAGCATGGAGGCGTAGTCAAAGCCGCCTCCGCCGAGACTGGAGACAATGTCCGACAGGCTGAAATTCTCAATGGCGTTAGCCGCGCTGCGGCCCTTGGCGGACCAGTCCGTCCAGGCGTTGCTGTAATCAACGAAGTCCCAGGCCTTGACGTACTCCTTCCAGCCGCTGGCGTCCTTTGCATTTTGGGATGCACTCTTGACCATATTATAGACGCTGTCGATGCCGCCTGTGAGGCTGACCTCCATGCCGGGGATCTTGTTGATAAGGTCCTCCATGCCGTGGGCGATATTGGAGAAGTAGCCCAGGACAGTCTGGGCCATGTCCAGGAACAGGATCTCCACGGACGCCACCGGGTCGTTGAGGAAGTTCCCGAAGAAATTGGCAAACCGGGCAAATCCGTTCTGGGCCGGGACGATAAAGTTGTTCATGGCAAAGGCGTACATCAGACCGAACACCCCGCCCACCACGCCGCCGATATCCTCCCAGGTGGCCCCCATCCATCGCGCCGCGGCAACCATAAGATAGATCGTTCCAATGACAGCCAGAAGCGGCCAGTTGGCGGCGAGCCAGGCCGCAGCGGAGGCCGCGGCAGAGGAAACCATAGCCGTTCCGGAGGCCACAGCCGATTGAACCATAGCCACTCCAATGAGCACAGCCCCCGTTATGAGTATGGCGGAAACCGTGTCCCAGTTCTGGACAATCAGCTCCGCTCCGCTCTGCGCGAGCCCCACCAGCCAGGAAATTCCCTCTCCCGCCAGCCTGGCCCCATTCAGCAGTCCGTTGAAGGCCTGCTGTCCGGTGTCGCTGTTGAGGAAGGCGCTCAGCTCCTCCAGCCCCGGGCGCACGGCGTGAATGAATTCATTCCGGAACATGGTCCCCATCTGGGAGAAGGTCAGGGGCATCTTGTTGAACGCCTCGTCCGTCCGCTCCGCCGCATTCAGCAGGGCGTTTTTGACAGTGTCCGCCGTTATAGCGCCCTCGGAGGCCAGCTCCCGCATCTCCCCTGTGGTCACACCCATATATTCCGCGATGGTCTGGGCGATCATGGGCGTCTGCTCCAGGACGGAGTTGAGCTCCTCGCCCCGGAGGACGCCGGAGGACAGGGCCTGGGTCAGCTGGAGCATGGCCCCCTGCGCTCCGGCGGCGGAGGCCCCGGAGAGGACCATCTGTTTGTTGATCTGCTCCGCGAAGGCCACCAGCTCCTCATTTGACGCAAAGGCCTCGCGGGCCAGCGTCCCCAGCTTCGCCACAAAGTCCGCCGTGTCTGCGTACACGCCCCGGGAGCGCATGGCGGACTGATAGATCATCTCCTGGAGCTCCGCCGTGGTTTGCATTCCATAGTTCATCCGGTCCAGCCGGGCGTTGGTCTGGGAGAGGGTGTCCGACAGGCCTGCCAGCTTCCCCACGCTCCGCAGGCTGAGATACGCGCCGGCCAGCCGTGTAATGGTCCCCGTCAGCCGGGAGGCCTGCTGGTCTGTGCTCCGGAACGCCTCCGCCGCGCCCCGGGAGGACCGGGCCGCTTTCTCCGCATCCTCAGAGACGGCCCGATACTGGGCCTCCAGGTCCCGAATGGTGCCCCCCAGCCGTTCCATGCGGTTGTCCAGCTGGGCAAACTGCTGGGTATTCTGCATTCCGGCGGCGGCCATAGCCTCCTGCCGCCGGACCCCGGCGGCAAATTCCCCGTTGAGGGCGATGAGCCGCCGGTCCAGTCCAGACAGGACTGTCTGATAGTTCCGGGCTGACATCTGTGCCTGCTGGGTAGCGCCCGCCGCCCGGTCCCCCAGCCGGATGTAGTTTGTAAAGGCCGCGGAAAAACGGTCCTCCATGGTCAGCGTCTCCCGTATAGCTGCCATCAGCCCACCTCCTCGCTGTTTGCCTTAGGCCGGGAGGCCATCTCCTTGCGGACCATCGCCGCCACCAGGAGCCTTTCCCGATAGGGCAGATCCGCGTACCGGGAGGGGGGCCAGCCCAGGTTGACAAAGCAGTAATAGGCAACCATCGCCTCGCCGTCCGGGCTGTCCCCGCCAATCAGTTTTTTGCCTCGTCCTCCAGCGCCTCCGCCGCCCCGGCGTCAAAGCCGGAAAGCGCCATAATCTCCCGCAGGAGGGCGTCGTACTCCCCGGCCAGGAGCATTTTCCCCGGGACCTGGGTGGGAATTTTGGTGCCATAGGCCTCGCAGACCTCGGCGCTGGAGAAGTCCGGCTCCAGGGTGGCGGCAACAATCAGCTCCCGGTTGAGCTGCGCTGCGTCCAGATACTCCTGCCGCTGGCCCCGGACCTTCTGGACCCGGCGGCACTTGGCAGTCAGGGCGTCGTTCTGCTCCTGGGTGATGGCCCGGATTGTGAAGGGGACCGGGTTCCCCGCTTCATCCTTGAAGCGGCTGGAGATGATGACCTCCTTGACTTCGCCAAGATCGACGGGATGAAGAAACGCGTTTAATCTGCTCATAGGCACCTCCTGTTAATTGCCCAGCCGCTCCGGGTCGCGGAAGGCCTGGAGCCGGGCGACGTCGGTATAGCTGAAGTTGAAATCGTAGTTGAGCATGGCCTCCTGGTCGTCCAGGATGGAAATGGGGATGTCCCCGGTGAGGGTACAGCCGTAGTAGGCCATGGCCTGCTCGCCGACACTGACGGTGGGGTCGCTGTTGGTAATCTGGATGTCAAACTGGGTCATTTTGCCCGTGTTGATGTACTCGAGAACCATGTCGGTGAAGATGTTGCTGCCATAGTAGATATTCCCGGTGCCGGTGAGCTTGGCCCCGTTGGGCTTCTGCTGGATCTTCCGGGTGCCGATGACCCGCATATCCTGGCTCTGGATGCTGGCGGTGGTCTTGATGTTCTTCATGCAGGCCACCTCATAATTTTTGCCGTCCACGGTGATGACGATGGTGCCCTCCGCGCCGTTGACGGTATCCTTTGCCAATAAATAACTCATAGCCGCGCCTCCCTTACGAGACCGAGACGGTCAGATAAATTTTCTCGATGCTGCCCACGACCTGGAAGGCCACGTTGACCAGCACGGAGTTGATATCCGCCCCGGGCAGCACCTCCACGTCGTCGGGTGAGAAGTTCTCGATAGCCTCCGCCGACTGCATCTCCAGGAGATAGCCCACAATCCGGCCCTTGAACTGCCGGCGTCCGGCATCGTTGTTGTTGACCACGCCGATGAAGCCCCGCCGGAACATTTTATAGATGTCGTTGGCGAAGGTATTGCACAGCCGGACCGTCCGGTTGTAGCGGAACACCTCCCCGGTCTCGGGGGTGAAGGCGGTCAGGGAGTTGATGTCCTGCTCGATGACCACGTCCCCGTCGTCCGCCGAGAGGAGCAGCTGTCCGTCCTCCAGCCCCTGGCCGATCTGGCTGTCCGTCAGAAGCGGCGACACCGCCGCCGCGCCGGGGTAGGCTGCATAGGTCAGGCTCTGGTTGTACAGTGCCCCCGCCTGGGCCCCGCCCACCCACCAGGCGGTCTGGGCCGGCGTGAGGACCGTGCCGTCGGTGAGGGTGACCCCGGATACCACGTTGATGACGTACTGGCTGTTGGGGGATTTCATGTTGGCGGTGACCAGCTGGGCGTATTTGCCGCTGTCCTCCGCCAGGCGCTTGACAAACGCCGCCATGGCCTGCTGGACGTTGGCGTCGGTGCCGTCGTAGATGAGGATATCGAACCTGTACGGCTCCAGGGCCGTCAGAAACGCCGACCACGCCTCCGCCAGGACCGTGCCGTCCAGCCCCCCGGTGAGGGGCAGGCCGCCGGACGCCGCCAGGGGGCCGTCCCCGCTGAAGGTGACCCAGGCGTTGGCCGTCAGGCCGGATGGGGCGGCGGCCTCCTGGGTGTCCACCACCGCGCCGTCCACCAGGGTGGAGACCAGGAAGCTGCCGGGCTCCTCCCCGCCCGCCGCCTCGAGGGTGACGGTGATATCGTTCCCCCGGGTGCCGGGGTACCTTGCCGTGACCGTCAGAGCGCCCTCCTCCAGCTGCGCCGAGGCCGCGGCGGAGCCGGTGGCCGGGGGGCGGCAGAGCAGGACCTGCTTGGGTGCCGCCGTGCGGTCCGTACCCTTGAAAATCTCCGTCAGGAAGCGGTTGTTTTCGCTGCCGGCGGGGTAGCCGGTATAGGGGGTGGGGTCCGCGCCGGCCTCCACGGTCTGCACCGTCCCCACAGGGCCCCAGCGCAGGGGCTCGCAGATGGCCGCGGTGCCCCGGTCGCCAATGTTGGCGGCGGGCTCGCCGGCGGAGCGGAAGCGGATGTAGATGCCCGGGCGCTTCTTGTTCTGGGTGGTCCAGGTGCCGCCTGCCATTACGACCCCCTCCTCTCGATTGTGTTCTCTGCCATAATGACCTCCTCTTGGTAGTCCATGCGCTCCATGGGGTTGAACGCCTCCGGCAGGAAGACGAACACCCGAAGCTCGAATTTGTAGTGTAATGCGTCCGCGTCAATGCGCCACTCCCGGTCGTAGGTCCGCAGGAGGGTGGTGTCCGCGCCGTCGGTATAGGGGAACGTCTCCAGCACCAGGTCCAGGGCCTCCGCCGCCTTCTGGTAGCGCCGCTGGAGGTCCGTCAGGTTGTAGTCCTCCAGGTAAGTGAGGTCCAGCCCGATCCGGCGGAGCCAGCGGCCTCCCGTGCGCAGCTCCAGATAGGCGTACCGCTGCTGGAGGAACGCGCAGGGCATGGCGCTGTCCTGCTGGTTGGGGTCCTCGTAGAAGGTGACCCCCGGCAGGACCGGAGCCAGATAGTCCGCCAGGGAGCGGGCCACGGTGGTGATGGTGAAATTCATTCCAGAAGCCTCCGGATCTCATCGTCCAGCATGGCAAGGCAGGCCTTTTCATAGGCTTCCCTAGCCTTGTCCACCATGAACTCCCCCTTGACGTACCTGGTCTTGGTGCCGACTACCAGGCCGCCGGTTTTCTGCGCGGCCATTTTGGGATCGTACTCCAGCAGCCCCGAATACGGATTGATGTACAGTCCCGGAACAAAGTGCCGGTCCATGGGGTGTCCCTGGTCCACATAGGAAGCGTACTCCATATCATTAGCGAGAACGGTACTGAGCTGCGTCCCATCCGCACTTGCTTCTGGTTCGAGCTGGCTGTCGGAGGCCCAATGCGCTTTCAGCTGGCCCGTGATCGTGTTTGCCCCGATGTAGGGGCCGCGACCTGTGTCAGCCTTGGGCGGGGTGGCGTCCTGAGCGGCCTCTATCGCCCGGAGCGTGGCTTTCTTCTGCACGCGGTACAGGACCGAAGGCAGGTCCGCCTGGGCCTTCTTCAGCTGCTGGATTCGCTGCTGCAAGCTGACTGTATAACTCATTTCACCCGCTCCTCCTGTAACAGCGGAATCTCCTGGTGGGCCAGGCCGGGGATCACCGCCCCGAAGGGCTCAAAGAAGTGATTCGGGTCTGCCGCAAAGGCCCGCGTTTCCGGCAGCGCCTTTCCAAGGCCCTTCCCCCGGAAGATCCGCAGCTCGTCCCCGGCCTGGACATCCACGCTGTTGTCACACTGGACCCAGTCCTTCTGGGCCGAGGCGGCGGCGGTCTGGTTCAGCTCCAGCCGGGCGGCGTCCGTCTGGTAGACCCGGCAGGGGATGTCCTCCGCGATTTTCCGCCGCTCGTGGCGGGTCAGAGCGCCGTCCCTGACCGGCTGTACCCGGTAGATGTCCATGCGGTCTGTATACCAGTCTCTGAAATTCATATCACGTAAGTCCCTCCCATTCCCACCAGCCGCGCCTTTGTGGCCAGGAGCTGGCCGTACTGGGTGGCGTTGAGGTCCCCCCAGCTCTCCGTGGCCTTCGTCAGCGGGTCCGTGTCGTAGGTCACGCTGTCCTGCCCCAGCTTCGCCGAGCGCATGACCCCCACCAGGGCCCCGGTAGCCGCCGCCTCCGCCGGAGTGGCGGAGCTCTCCGCGAAGGTGCGCAGGTAGAGCGTGGCCTGATGGGCCGCGTACAGCCCGCAGGCGTACCGCCAGCCGTCGGTCCACTTGTCCGGCTGGATGGCGGCGTCCGCCTGCCGGAGAAACTCCTCCAGCATCGTTTCGGGCACCAGGCCCGTCCCGTTATCCTTGAAAAACTGGGGGAAATCCGCCCGGAACATCTCCGCTGAGTAGCCGCCCTGGCTGTGGCCGATGTTGGCCGCTGCCGCCCGGACGCCGAAGAACTGCGGTTTATTCGGCCACATTTTTCTGCTTTTTCGACTGCCTGCCGAAGTCCTTGTCGGTGCCGCTGTCGGAGAGAATGACCTTCCCGTCCGCCGCCAGGGCCTTCAGATAGGCGGAATCCTCCGCCCAGGCCGGGACCGGGCCCATGTAGTCCTTCTCCATCCTGAACCGCTCCCCGTTGGGG
>OOIH01000009.1_pt1 | contig 25741 bp, 29 predicted proteins | sample 1691801 | NCBI WGS metagenome assembly OOIH01 (sample SAMEA1061690, study PRJEB22710) | metagenome
TTAGCCAGTTCCTTGTTTTAATATTTTTACTGCCGCTTAAATTATTGCTATCGTTAGCAATTAATAATGCTATTATATTGCTACTTTTCGCAATTGTCAAGCATTTTATAAAAAATTTATTGCGTTCTTTCGCATTTTTTTTTACAATGAAATAAAATAAGGAGACAATAATATGATTAATGTTGAATTATGGGAAGAACGAAAAAAGAAACTCGGTTATACTTTTGACGAACTTTCCGAAAAATCAGGAATTCCAAAACGAACTATTCTTGGCGTTTTTAGAAAAGAAGTTACAACTCCCCGCATCGATACAGTACAAGCCATTGAAAAGGCTCTTGGTCTTAACACGCCATCTCTCGAATGGACGGACGAAGATAAAGCGGCGGGCGTGACTTTTACTTCGCCGTACAATAACCTATCAAAAGAAGAAGTTAAATGGTTTGAATTGCGCAGTTTAATTATTGAAAAGCAAGGAGAAGAATATCTAAATACCGTTATTGAGATGCTTACTACTCTTATGAACCAAAAAAAATAACCTTCCCTATTTAGGAAGGCTTAAAAAAGTTTCAAAAAATTTTTTAATCGTGACATATTTTGTCATATTTAATATCGCATAATTATTACAAACATTTGTTTTGTTAAATGGAGATAATTATGCAAGGTAAACTTTCAGACGAACTTATTACTATTTCCACTTTAATTTTAACTGCAAAAGACCGCGGAGAAATGGTCAAACTTTCAAGCCAATTAAACGGTATAATTGAAAAAGCTTTGGAAATAGAAAAAGCGGGTACCCACAAATTACAACAACAATCATTAAAAACGTTATCGGCATCTATTGAATTTACTAAAAAGGAGATTGATATGATGTCAAAAACATTTAAAAAAGAATTTATTGCTAACGGCTGCGTAGCGCACGTAATTAAACGGCCCAGCGGCAAAGACGGCGCGTATTATGAAATCCGTTACCGTAGAAACGGGTATAATATTTCCGTATCCAACAAAGATATCAATATAGCTAAAAAACTATTTATCGATGCAACGAAAAATCTTGCTCCAATAGCGTCAAAATCAGCAATACCCGCTACTTTTCACGAATTTGCAACTTATTACTTTGAAAATTTCAGAATAAAAAAGGTTACAAAGGAAACGTACAACGGAGATATAGGCAGATATAAAAACCATATACTGCCACACTTCGGTTCTAAACCGTTAAAGAAAATTACGGCAAGCGACTGTCAAACACTATTGGACAAATACGTTGCAAAAGGTATGGGTAAAACCGCAGATGAAATCCGTTCACTTCTAAACTGTATTTTCAAAATGGCGATTGCTCACAATCTAATTACGTTAAATCCGCTTGCAATAGTAGTACATAGCGAACACGAAAGAAAACACGGCAAAGCATTTACCAAGCAGGAAGAAAGGAATTTACTTGACGGTTTACAAGGCACGCGATATCAGATACCTTTTGCAGTTGCGCTTTACACCGGCATACGACCAAACGAATATAAAACTGCTAAAATTAAAGGCAACTTTATAATTGCCGTAAATAGCAAACGCAAAAACAAAAAAATCGAGTATAAAAGAATTGCAATTTCACCAATGTTAAAACCATATTTGGAAGGTATAACCGAACTTGATTTTCCTTACGTGGAAAGTATGCGAACGCACTTAAATGAACATGTTAAAGGGCATAAACTATACGATTTGCGCACGACTTTTTATACACGTTGTCGAGAATGCGGCGTTGCCGATGCAGCAAGGGACGAGTTTATGGGGCATTCTTCGGGAGCTTTGGCAACGGCTTACACGGATTTATCCGACGAGTATTTGCTTGCGGAAATTCAAAAGTTCGATTATTGATTTCACACCCCAATTTACACCCCAAATCATCGAATTTTGAGCAGTTTAAAACAGTAAAAAGTACTAAAAAAGCCGTTTTTTGCTCAAAAATAAGCAAAAAACGGCTAAATATTGTTGATTATAAGGAATTGCACCCCGCCCCAAAGAAAATTCGTTGTAATTAAATCAATTATAAAGTGTAATTTTATATCTGTCAAGCGGAAAATATAGATATTTTATATAACAAATAATTTTACACCCCAATTACACCCCAAATGATTTTTAAAATGATTTTTGCCGATAACGCAAAAACGGGACGGTTGATTTATTCAACCGTCCCGTTTTATAATATGAATTTATTTCTCCTGCCATTCCTTGCACCAGTTAAGGAATTCGCGAATATCGTCGGCTTTGGCGTTCATCTCGTCCACTTCTTTAACGGTAGTAAAGTTATACCCGCCTATCATCCCCATTGCACCGAAAAACAAAGTTATCGCAACTTTGATAAGGCACTTAACTACAGACGACCATGAAAAATCGAAAATCATCTCTCTCAGAAGCGACGCGGAAATTAAAGAGAACGCAAGAGTGGTAAGCACTATTCTCGCTACGATAATTTGATTAAGCCGCTTAGACTTTATTCCGCCGCTGGGCGAACGTCCCCGCCCCACGCTTGCACTCACGTACAAATACCGTTCGTCGAATTTAAGCCGCCTTATACGCTTTGCGCGCAAAACCGTTTTAAGCTGATAACGCGTAAGATTCGGAAACTTGTCCGCAAGCTCCTTTTTATCGTATTTTACGTATTTCTCTTTATACTCTTCAAGTGTTATACCGACAGGCGCTATCACGGTTTCAATATCGTTATTAAGCCGCTTTTCTTCCCACTCACGGCAATAAGCGGTTACAAGTCGAGTATAGTTGCCGTTAAGCATCTCTCTGCCTAACGCAGTTAATTCACCACGCGCTTTTAACCAACTGTCGGTATAGCGCCCCTTACGCATAGAATAAAGCCGCATAAGCAGGTAAATAGCAATCGTGCAAGCCGAAACCAACACAGTATTTATTCCGACTTCTCTCCAATTAAAATTCGGGTCGAATACGAATTCCACGAGAAAAGTCGTTACGATTGTCAAAAATAGTATTGCGATTATTAAAATTATGGAAATATCCATTCGGTCCGCAAAACTTTTGGATTTAACTTTCTTAATAACTTCAACGGGTATACTCTCCCAATCTTTATTATCCTTAATCATTCGTTATCCCCCTTTAGCTTAAACGCACCGCTCTTAACGGTCGCCTTCATAGTTCGGTTATAGTCTGCGTATTTACGGTATTGCCCCCATAATATGCACGAAACCACGCTGCCGAGAGCGGCGGCAAGCTCTATCCATAACAGCTTATCCGCATAATATTTAAACACGTCCATAGTAAAGAATACAGCAAGCGCAATAAACGCCAGCGCAAGGATATTCAGCATTGGGAAATGCGCGTAAAAGGACTTGAACGCACCCGCAATAAACGGCACAGCGTTTATTACCGCAACGCCCAGCCCCAACGCTATTTTAAAGCCCGATGCCGCCTTTATAAACGGCAACAAGCACGCCGCCGTAACAATGAAAGGAAGAAAGTACGCAACGAGCGACAGCGCGAAATAAACGCGTTTTTCTTTGGCGTAAGTTTTATATTTACTCATTTTTAAGCTCCTTTTCGCTCTGTTCAAGCTCTTGCACTTCCTTTGCAAACCTTTCGCTATTGCCCATTAACGCGCGTTGCGCACGCATTATGGACACCGTTGCGTCGGACTGTAAGTTGAGTTCCTGCACTATAGGGCTTAATTTACCGTTCACCACGCGTTCCACGATTTTGTTGAACTGTTTTTTACCGATACAAGCAACTATTATCACCAGCGCGACCGCGAGTGCGGGTGCCCATACGGCAGAATATTCCGACAGCCAGCCGACGAATTTATCCCAACCCGTTCTGTACTCTTCCGGTAGCCTTTCACCAAGCGACAACAGATATGCTTCCACGCTGCCCCACTGCTCAATTATTAAATTATAGTACTGCCCGTAATCTTCCCCGTATTTATCCTTTAGAAACGCTATAAATCGCGCCACAAGTTCGTCCATACCGTTTTCGTTGTGGGATATATCGGGGTCTGTTTCCGTTTCGTCAACGACGGCAACGGGAGCGTCGTAATCCGCAAACACCGCAATTGCGGGCGTTAAACACGCGAACGCAAGTACGACGAACGCAAGCACGCATACGAATAATTTTTTTAATTTAGTCATTTTCTTCATCTCCTTTAATTTTAAAATCCGTTGGATTTAGCCCGTATTTTTCTTTAAACTCTTCAACCGTTCCACCGCCGAGATATACGTTACTCGTATAGTCGTCGCAAGCGAACCTTATCAGCGCGGCAGTATTCCGTTCCACATCGCAAATCTGCTCTTCAAGCCGCGCGCGGTATAGCGCGATATCGTCCTTAACGGCGTTAAACGCGCTTAAAACGCTTTCTTTATATTCGTTAAAGCCTTTCACTATCCCCGCAATTTCACGGCGCAAATCGGCAATTTCAGGCATTGCCGAAAGAGTTCCATCCACTTCTTTAAGCAACAGCGGTTCAATCTTATATACTCTTATAAGCGTGCCTTTCAGATAGTGTTTAACTTCCGCGTTGAGTTCGCCCGCAGTCAAGCCGCCGAGCGTCAAAACCCCGTCTTGCGGCACGGACTGCTTTACCGTTACTCCGTTATTTTCCGCGACGAGAAAAAACTCACCGTTAAAATTCGGCAGTTCGATTTTCAGCTCTAATTCGTTATCCGCAACCATAAAGGGCGATACGTCATCGTACCGCCCCACTCCGTTAGATTTCATTTTTATAGTTTTCATTCCGCTCTCCTTTTAATTTAACCACTCGGGCTTATTCGGAACCGTAAGCGTTTCGGGAACGTTAAGCCACGCTTGGTACCATTCTTTAAGCTCCGCTCTTTGTTCTTCCGTCAAGCTATCGTGCCAAAGTTGCCCGCGATTGATTATAGGAAAACATTCGACTTCTCTACGCCTGCGTAACCCGTCAGGCAATTTTGCTTTTTCATATTCGCTTTTTGCAAACGCATATTCCGCCGTTTCCGTTTCCCGTTTAAATACCAATTGCCCGTCGTAATCGTAAACTATTTCTTCTTCGGTAAAAATCGCGTCCAGTTGAAATTTATAATCCGCCACTGCGGTAATTTTATTATTTTCATCTATTTGATAATACATTTTTCTCTCCTTTTATAAACTGAATACAGGCTGCAAGGTATACCTTATTTTTTCCAAATACCTTGCATAAACGTATGCCGTTTGGTTAGGCGGTATTAAAACCGAACAACAGAGATATTGCTTGCTCCAATAACCTTGCTCGCCTTCGGTTTTCGCTAAAATATTTGAGCCGTTGTTGTTATCGTTACTCCAACTACTGTTGATACTTGTATTCGACGAAATCATCAACGCGCCGTGCTGTGCAGTTTCTACGCCGAAAACCGTTAATATACAAGGTGAATTATTCGTGGCAGTTACGGACGCAACCCGATTAATATTTGCGGAAGTATTGGAAGACACGCTGACGCTTGATTTTATCGAAGTATAGAAATCGTTTTTTCGTAGCATATGCGCTAAATTATAAATCTGTCCACCCTTCCCGTTGACACCAAAATTTTCACCAATTCCAGTTACTAAATCAACATACTCTTTATTGTGGTCAAGTTGAACAAATTTTGTTCCGACGATACCGTCCGCACTAATCCATCCCACAAGTTCACCGTCGCCACCGTCAGGAACGTGATAAACGCTGCCTGTACGATAAAATTCAAACACTCCACTCCATTCGTTAAATTTCATAACGTCGTTGCCCGGCGTACCCAATTCAATACCATGAGCTTTAGCATTTTGGCGCTCGGTTTCACCATGTGTATTATCGCCTTGCTCTTGTCCCGAAACTATTGCCGTTCTTACCATAACGTTAGTATCTTCAGATATGGGAAAATTGAGGCTACCCGTCATGGTGTCTCCTGCTTTATTCACATATTGTTTATATGGTTTAAAATTATGAGGAGCTGTTCCTTGTGTCACCATTATTTGATCGACTGTTATTGTTGACTCAAATTGACCGTCAATGCCAATCATAATTATTAAATTTGAGTGTGTTGCAGTAAACGTAACTGATACATTTTGGTCTGGATTTTCATATTTCCATTCTGATGCCGTAAATGCAGAAGTCCAGTTGCCATCATAAGATGAACTATTCCATTGAAGAATAGCGCAACCACCGTAACCATTAACCCCTTCACCAATAGATGATTTTTGCATTCTAATGCTAAATCTATATGGTTTCCCAATTGAAAGCGGAATAGAAACCACATTAATCTGTCTATTGGTACCTCTTGCGAATTTCACAGTCTTATTAGAAACTGGAGACAAGTTCAAACTATTTTCGTACTGGTTTCTTACCCACTGTTCTCCGTCTTGGTTGAGCGTATGAATCGGTTGATTTTCTATGACTTGCTCAATATAAGAATATTCGTCTGCAAGTTCGTACTCTATGATAATTGGAAGTAATTTCCAAATAGTAGAAAAATCATCACTTGAGCCCATCATTTGAATTTTATTGTTCTCGGGAAAATAAAAAATTTCATTTTCAGGTGGAGGCGCGGTAGTCGTCCAACAATCTCTCATAATTCCCTTATTTATAAAAAATCTTTTTCCGTCTTTTAAATTAGGAACACAATTCGGTAGCTCAAAAAAGATATATTTCAGCCCTGAATTATTGGATATAGTTACATAGGTCATTTCAGGTGAAACGTAAAAATACCCCGTCTTTCTCGTTATAGTTACCGTACCGTCGCCGTTGGAAACGAAAGTATCGTACGCGCCGAGATTGTATAGATTTTTAGCACTGTTTTCTTCAGTACCGATTTGCGCTACAAGCTCTTTCGTAATCCCGCTGTTAATTGCGTCTACTTGCGCTTGGGTAAGCGAAGTATTGTTTACCACGTACTGAAAAGCCCATTCCCCGCCCTGATAAGTATATCGTGTAGTAGGGTAATTCCCGTCCGCGCCCTTAGGTTGGCTTTCGTCTGCAAGCACTATTGCATAGTCGTTTTGCGTAGGCGTGCGCGGCTGCCCGCCGTAATAATATTCTGTTGCGTTCAACAAATCGTCTCTCGTTGAAAACGCGTCTCCGCTCGCCGTACTCGTTATATAAAACGCAGCCATATTGTTGATAGAAGAATTCACGAACGCTTTATCTGCAAGTTGGTTTTCCGCAGTAGTCGTGGACGGGATAAGCTTTTCTATATCCCCGAAATGCTCCGCTATATTCGCACCGGTGCCGTCGCTTATCGCCTTTGGTACGGGCGTAGTACCGTCCAATATTTCGTCTATTTTAACCTTCGTATCTTGCACGCTTTCCGCCGCGGCAAGCGCAGTCTGCGCACTCGTTGCCGCCGCATCCGCCAAATCCGCCGCCGTATTTGCGGATTGTTTTGCGCTTGCCGCGTCTGCCGCAGTTTTTTCTACCGCTTCAAGCACGTCGCCTTTAAGCCCGTATAATTCGTTTAAGATATTAAAATCAGCTATCTCTTTCCAATATTCCGAGTTTAATTCCCCGTCCACGTAAGGAAGATTAACATTATCCGCAACGAGCGATTTTATAAACGCGCCGTACTCACCCCTATCCGGATAGAACGCAAGCTCACCCGCGCCGTATTTATATACGGAGTTCCACGCGTATATCGCCCGTGCCGCAAAAGTTCCGTTATTGAGTTGACTTTGTAAAGCCGATATATTTGCAAGAATTAAATCGTATACGTCTTCACTCGGGGTGTCGGGCAATATCGGCGGCACGCCCTGCCCGACGACAAAACTTACCGAACTCGATGCCGTTATTGCACCGTTATGCGCAGAATAAAAAAAGAACTGTGCAGTGACCGTGCCGTAATAGCGCGTGATATCGTTCGGCATAGAAAATTGCCAACATGAATACGGTTTGCCCGTACGCCCGTTTATTACGCCGTCAAGCTCGTTTAACTTCGTCATAGGAAATCTTCCCGTATATACACCGTTAGGCAGTTTAAACGCCACGGAAACGTTTAAATTTGCCGCAAACGGAGCAACGATTATTACGTCGTTGGAGTTTGCCGAGCCTTGATAAACGGGCGACGGCACGGACTTTATCACCGTGCCGTCGTTAGCTATAAAAAATATCATATTATATCTCCTTTACCATCTGTCTTTCCAGACGGTTCTATCAAAAATTTCGCGTTTTTTTGTAAAATAAATCGGCGTGAACGCTTGTCCCGCCGTTACTTCCTGATTTCTGCCTATAAGCAAATCGCCGCCGTAAAACGTAATCTGCGGAGTTTCCTTACCTTGCTCGTCTTCTACAGTTTCAGTTTTCGACTGTTGACCCGTTACTATTGCCCAACTCTTGCCGCTATCGGGAAACCGCAATGCTTTTACAGTAAAATACCCGCCGTTACGCGTTACTTCAACTCCGAAACTCGGCATTTTGCTTAAATCCACGTTCTCCCACGTCTCCACATGGTCGGTAAATTTATTTAATTCGGTAGGAAAAACATATAACCGTGCCGTAAGCGAACCGTCTTGACCGCGTACCGCAGGGCAATACGACGCAAGCGCAGAGCCTATGATTATATCCGTATTCGTTACGAAATCTATCTGAAAATTGCACTGTAACGCTTCCCTGTTATCTTTGCGCAATATATACGGAGTTTGTCCAACCGTAGAAACGTAGCCGCTTGATTGTTCGGGCTTTGTACCTTTAGGCAAATTCTGGCCCAAAAGCCATAAATTAAGCCAAGTCGGTTGCTCACCCGCATATTGTAAATCAAAGTTGTAATAATACAGTCTGCCGTAATAATCCACGTATGCTAAATCGTTTTGGAAATAACCGCCGACGCCGCCATTAAACGCTTTATCTTTGTATTGCGAAATTGCGCCAGCAGAATAGTTATCCGCATACTGCCACGCAAATGATATGGAATTTCCGAACGCCGAAGATATAACGGGAAGATTGACTATCCCTGCCAAATCGTTACCGTTATACGTAGTTCCCCAGGCACAAACATTACTGATAGGGTAATACGCCTTACCGTAACCGTATACGAGACCATAACCCGTCACCGACTCGTTTAACTGTATCAAGTAGTTGCCGTTTACTGTTATCACTTCGCCGACGTACTCTTTATCCCCCATTACGACGCGATACTGCTTGCCCAACTCCAAATTTTCCATGTAGTCGTTAATCTCTATACTGTAACCGTTTTGAAATAGAAACTCCGCAGCGTTCTGCTCAAATACACCCGCTATCGCCGCCATCATCTCGTCGCCTATAAGACAATCCGCGTCGGGCGTTTCCTTGTCACCCACAACCACGAACTCCCGCCACAGCGTATTACGCTCCACCGCCTGCGTCTGCGACACTTCCGAATAACGCTTGGACGCGTCTATCCCGATATACGCCGATAGTCTGTTGAAGTCTTTTGACAAGCCCAACGTGCAGATTATGCAATTGGACATATACTCTACTGCGACGGCGGAAATGTAATAGTCTTCGTTAAACATTTGCCCCGCTTTCGGTATTTGTGATATACGGTAAAGCCTGAACGTCAACGATACGTCTATGTTCCCCGTCCGCGCTATCGCGCCCTTCAAATTTTCACCATAATACCTGCTCTCGATTACGTTTGCCGCCTGATTATATATTAACGCCGCAGGGCGTGGAAAGTCTTTATAATTTACCTTCGTCTGCCCTACGCGCACGTTATAAAACGGCGTGTACGTAACCCTGAAACACATGGCGGGATAATCATTTATCTCAAGCTTGCTATTCCCCATAGCCTGCCGCAGAATATTCACTATAGCGCAATCCTTATACACCTCAAGCGCAGCCGCGTCCACCTTGAAATTAAGTCCGCCTATATTCTTCTCGCCCTGCGCATAATAAAGCCCGTATGCTTTACTGTACGGGTACTGCTCTGCATACGTAGATAACTGCGTGTCGTATACAGTCCGTTCAAACAGCCAAGGAGTTATATCCACTGCCTTTATCTCACCGTTGTCGTTATACACGTATTCCAATTTATCCACCGTATATATCGGGTACTGCGTAGGTATTATCATATTATCTGCCGTTATCCGCACGTACAGGTTTTCCGTTCTTACGGTCTTTGCTCCGCCGCGGTACGGCTCGATTATTACCCCGCCGTATTTGTCCAACTGGTTTATAAGGTTTTCCGCGTTGCTGTCCACCCAACCCGTATAACTGTCTACAAGCTGTTTTACCGTCTTTTCCGCATATTTACGGTGGTAAATCCCGCTCTTTTCCTGACTTGCATACATATCGTAGCTCACTTCGTAATAGTAGCCGTTCTCGTCTTTCTTCGGCTCTAATCTCGGTTCACCGTGGATTACTTTTCCGACTTCCTGCAAGCATTCCCGCAGCGTCTGTTTTGTGAATGAAAACTCGGGCGCAAGAGTTTTATCGAACAACTCCGCCTGACTGCCTTTCTCAAACGTGCCGTCCGCTTTCATTCCCTGCAGCCTGAACCGCGGCTTTTCGCCCTTTCGGATAGGCTCGGCGATGTCAAGCAATCTGTTGATTACGTCCGTTATCGTCCACTTTTTAAGGGGCAGTTTGTTCTCTACGACGGAGAAAGTGTAACTAACTGTATTGGTGAATGACGTGGGATTTGTTAGTGCATCATCAAGGGAATAATAAGAATAAACTACGCGATAAGTTTCTCCGTTTGATAACTTCCTATTATAGCCGATATTTTCTCCTTTGGTATAATCTCCCACTGTGGTTATACTTAAATTCATTGAGTAAACATTTCTGAACACTTCTTCACCGTTTAAATAAACAATTTGAGTAAAACGGTTGATTGCTCCACTAACTGCGCCCCTTATTTCATAAGGGAAAATAGTGTGTGCCGATACAAATTCAAATTCAGTATTTGCCAGTAAAGATATCTTATAAGTTTTAGGGGTTACAGGAGGATAATCGTAATTTCTTGCCATTTTTTTATTCCTTTTTTATTGCTTTATTTTTTTTATTGTGATATATTGTGATTATGAAAAAATATAAATTAATTATTAATATTCTATTACTTACCGTTTTTATTTTTTGCATTATAGCTTTTGGGGTTATAAGCAAAATGACATCCAACTATTGGTATGCTTATAATGAAATTTATGCAGACATATTGCAGACTTCTCAAAATATAGAACATATTAATGAAATTAAGGCTTATTACAGTCAGGCTCTTTGCCTTACGTTTTCCATAATCTTCTCTATACTCGGCGCAATTGCAAGCGCAGTAGTATTTTGCTTACTTAACTTTAAGATTTGGAAGAAAGAAAATTAACTGCTATCCATACATAACTCCTTTAAATTTGCATTAAAAAAGCACAGACCGCAATCTGCGCTTTTTCTTTTTAAGTTAATTTTATAAATTTCTCCTTAATTTTGTATAATAAAAGGACACTCCACTTCGGAATGTCCTTTTTTGTTTTATTTATTAATTCTTCCTACAATTTCGCCGTTCGCTTTTAACAACTCGTTTATATTAAATACAGGCAAATCAATGGTCGGGAAATTTGGTTGTGCAGTTATTAAAGACAACTCTGAACGAAGGTACGGGAACATAATTGAAACCGTATTTATTTTATTTATCTCTTCTCTTAATTCTTCGTTTTGTTCACCATTTTCAAATATTCCCACAAGCGAAACATTCAATGAAACCTTAGTATCTGTTTTAACTGAACAAATTAATTTAACTTCTATTTCATTGCCGTTTTCTTTGTATTCGGTTTCAAAACGCGTTTTAATTTCGGAAGGCAAATCAATGTCACGTTCAAAATTAATCTTCTCGAAATAAAGATTTTTCAACGTTAGTACACTATTTACACTATTTACATTATTTGCGCTATTTTCTAAATTACTCATGACGCAATACCCCTTATTTTTTCAATATTATCGTTGCAACTTTGAACCACTACAAATTTAGGCATATTAAAACTAAAAATTTGATAAATATTCTGTTTAGTACTTTCACCCAATTTTATACGCGCTTCAGCTTCATCATACAATGCTTGCAAATTAAGCCAATAATTTGCAGTACTAAAGATAGCTTTTTCTAATTTAACCGCAAGTTCACCACTTATTCGTCTTTTGCCATTGATTACTTCATTAATAATAGTCTTATTAACGCTTATTCTGTTTGCTAATTCTTTTTGAGAGATTTTTAATGCCGCCATCTCTTCTCTCAAAAACACACCAGGATGCACTGCATAATTAGGTTTAAAATTAGTCCCCATAATGATTTGATATCTCCCATATAATTATTTTATTTTCTTCAATTTTTAAATTTATTGTCATTCTGTATTTAAAATCAAGACGCAACGCTATTAAATTTTGTTGATTACCTTGTAGATTGTGGGTGTTATACTTTTTATTTACTGGGTTATTTCTAAAATTATCAAATGTATCAATTGCCGCTAATTTATACATAAGTTTCTCGATAGCAGAAACAATTTTATCGGGATATTTTTTTCTTGCAAACTGCGGCTGTTCACAAATTTTTTCCACTTCCTTGTTTCTATAACCTATTTCCATTATGACCTTTATATTCTTAATTTATTCAAAAGTTCACATATTTGTGAATTTATGATAATCTAAAATATAAATTTTGTCAATGAAATTTTAATGAAATTATAAATTGTTGAAAGTTATCTTACATTTACAATAATTATATAAACATTTGTTTTTAATATTAAACACTAATTTTTTGAAAGGGTCACGCCCAAATCGGGTCGGCGTAGCCCGCGTTTTCAGTGTAGTTTCTGCCCAAATCATTCGTAAAGGTTAAAGTATCCACCACCACGCACTCCGCTGCTTTCGTTACTTCAATCAAGTACAAATCGTGATTATATAATCCCGACCCCACCTGTGTTTCCGTTACGCTGTCGTCTGCTACAAGATAATGCTTTACAACAGTCTTTTTATCCACCACGCGCCTGCTATTTACGCCGAAATACATTTCGTTATTCAAAACTATATCCACGGGCGTGAGCGGCGCAAATATTTCTACGCCCTTTACAGCCCTTAACGCCAGACGGCATTCGTCCAACTGTTCGTCCAAAAAATTTCCCCACTTTAAAGGTAAAACTACTTTCGAACTTCTGTTTATACCGTCTATATAGACGTAAACTTCATTTTTATACGCCATTTTTATTCTCCTTATTGGTCTTTACTGCGCCTGCCCGCCGTTCCCGCACGAACACTAGCCATTCCGATTGAAACGTTTTCAAGACTCTCGTGCAACCGCAACGTTTCTTCTTTCTGTTTTATTTCCATAAGTTTGTTAATTGCACTCGTAGCAACCGTAATTGCCGCCACGGCAAGCCCCGCAGGTCCGCCCATAACCGCGCCGCCAACCAAAGCAGCGCCCGCGCCTATCGCTTGAGATGCAGTATTATACGCAAAGCTCAGTCTTTGCTCGTACTCGCTTGCACCCGTACTTAAAGCTATTTTATTTATCCTGTTATTTGCGATTTTATCCGCAGTGGACTTAACGGCGGCAAACGAAACCATTTTTTTAAGTTTATTCGTAATTTTATCAAACGACTGTTCGCCGTCCGATTCGGCATTATCAGTTCCAGTACTTCCAGCACCGGTGCTTGCAACCGCCGACTTTTTATCTTCGGGCGGAAGTTCTATTTTAATTACGTATTCTGCCATAAATCACCTTTTATAATACCGTAAACGGCGCGCTTGCGTTGCTGACTTCCACTGTCTTATCAGTAATCAGATAGACGTAATATTTATCTTCATCGCTTTCGATTGTGGACGGCGTTAATTCTACGTTTACCGTACCGGAAAGTTTTGCTGCGTTACCCGCAATAAATGCGTTACATTCTTCCGACAGAGTAAAAGACAAACCGTTTATTTGCGAGTTTGCCAGCTCAAATCTTCCAACCTGATACCCGTCGGGTATATTTATAGCGTCGATATTCTCGACAACTTCCATAAGCGATGCGGAAACGCCTGCAATAGATATTCCCTGCGCCGAAGTCTGTAGCGTGTTCAAAGTCATTAAAAACAGCTTTTTACCCGCAGCGCCGAATACCACTTCAACGAAGTGCGCCACGTTCGGCTCACCGCTAAGAAGATAGTCCACGCTTGCCTTAGTCAGAATATCTCCGTTTGCGGGATAATCTAAATCCAAAGCAAACGCCGATGAAGTTATTAGGTTTTTGGAAACAAGCTTACCCGAATAAATATCGCCGTCGACGACCGGCGTTCTCCCGTGCCTTACTGCGATATAAGGTACAGGGGAATTGTCGAAATAAACTATTAGATTTTTTGAGTTTATTCCGCCTTCCACGAAATATACTTCGATATACACGCTTACTGACACAGCGTTGCCTATTAACGAAGATAAGTCCACCGTTCCTGAAACAGCAGTACCGGCTTGATACGCTACGGTAAATTCCACGCCGTCGGCGTCAGTCATAACGAGCGTTTTTGCCCGTTGGAAACAACCGTTTATTGCGTTTACAATATAAGTTACGAACGGGTACTGCTCGTCATTTATTTTGGCAAGCTCTTCCGCCGTCTGTGACGCGTTCGTACGCGGCTGTTGCAACGGCACGGAGAACTCAAGGGAAAGTCCGTTCACCCCCATTGCAAGGTCGTTTGCGTCGTTTGCGGACGTACTCGAAGTAAGATTGCCGACGATATTGTACGCTACTTTATTACCTTCGCGTAAAGGCGGCTTATACTCGCCCGCATGCGCCCAGATTTTAAACTGTATCTCGTCGTTTGGCAATTGCTCGTTAAGTCCTTTTTCAAATTCTTCGGCAAGCCGTTTTAAAGTAATCATTTTATAACTCCTTTTAATTTATTTGCTAATCGTTTTGTGAATTCCGCCACGAACCTGTCCCACCAGCCTTCGTTCGGGTTCTTCTTGCCATTCCATTTCGGAGAGAGCCACGGTTCGTTTGTGTACGGAACGTATGGGGCAATATCAGGATTAATAGTTATGGCAAGTATTCCGTTTTGCATTTTATATTGTAAAGCGTTAAAAGCCATATTGCCCGTATCACGCGGCACATACTCGTCACGCATTTCTTCCACGATAGAAATAGCTATATTTACTATCTCCTGCCGCGTCATTGCACACCCCACGGGTTATCGATTGAAACAAGCCTTAAAACGTACTCCGTTGAAACGGGCGTACCGAGAATACGCATAACTTGTTTATTGGCAGATTGATAGTCTTTTTCTATCTGCAGCACTTTAAAGGCTTGCCCGTCCTGCGTGATAACTATGCCGTTTATTTTGTAGTTTATCTGGTCGTCGGTACGTATGGCTACTTCGCCCGCAGCCCCCTGTATATTAGCGAATAAACGCCTGTAAGTATTAGAAAATGGATTAACGTACTCGTAGTTAAATTCAGCCGCACTGACTTCAGGCCCGTTAAAAGGTTCGGCATAATACCTTGCCGTGGCAGTAAACCGCGTTTTTGGGTTTAATATATCCAAAACGTCACGTATCATTAAATTACACCCCCATATATGATTGAAATACCCAAACTCGGCACCACGTTGCCCAACACGCTCTGCGCAAGATAATCTATCGCCACTGCGCGCTCTTCAGGTTTGGTGGACAAATACAAATTACCAACGTTAAGCACGTAAACCGCCTGATATTCCATAGCCTTTTGTATAATTTGCCTAAGCTCCGGCACGGTTGCTATAAGGCAGTCCTGCTTGCAGTTATCCACGTTGTGCTCGTGTATGAACTGATAAATCATGTCGCTTACGGTGCGGGTAAGATTGTTTATCGCCACGTCTGGACTGATTAACGCGGTTTCAGACATTCTCGCCCTTAAATTGACGCCTACCCTTTCTATTAACGCTTTTTCCGTAAGCTCGTAATGCCCGCTTATTTCGTTATAAAATAAATAATCGTCCGAATATGGACGGATAGCGTTTTGCATAAATTTGCTCCTTATGTGTTGACTTTTTTTGTGTTTTGGTGTATACTTATAATAGAAGTGATGCTTTTAACCCGACCGAGGCGTGCCTGCCGGAGTTGGGCACCCAGGCACGGGGGGCATCACTTTTTTATTGCTTATTGAATGGATTTAAGTCGTAAAGCGTACTACTTCCGTTTTCTCTTATACCGACATTAAGCCGCCCTATATATTTGTCTTTCCCTATTTGAAAAGGAACTTTATAATACGCAAATTTCTTAAACAGCCTATGCGATTTTCCATCATCTTTTTGCGCATCCACTATACCTTCCAATTCTCCAGCTTCAATTAATTTTGCAAGCTCGGGCAAAACTCGGATTTTTGTTTCATTTAGCGTATGGCTCATTTTATCCGCACCTACTTTTTCAATAGCAACAACTCGACCGTCTTCAGCAGGATATTTCCCACGCAAGTTATCCATTATGTATTTGAAAGCAATTTTAACTCTCTCTTGCGGCGTTGCACTATCGAACTGTTTTTGAATATCCGCATTCATGTCGACCTTGACAATCTTCACTGTCGGGGTCTTTTTTGTTGCATTTTTAATTGTTCCTAAGTCATTCCTTGAATCGTATCCGCCTTTTTTCTTGCCACCGTTTTTATCCGTAAATTTGCCGTTATTATCACGGGGATGCTCTTCTTCGTTAAACACTTTTCTTTCTCCTGTTGATTTTTATGGTAAGGGGCTTGATAAGCACAAGCCCCTATGAAAGCTGTTTTGAATTACTTCGTTTCGCCTGTCTGCTCCGTTGCCTTAGCCGACTTAGCTTTTGAACGTGCAGCTGTTGCGGTAAGGGTTACGGTAGCCGCAAGCGTTGCCGTTGCAGTCTGCGTAAGGGTTATGGCAGAGCTGTTAGTCTGATAGCCATCAGCCGATACAAGCACGGTTGCCTCACTTGCTCTGGGAAGGGTAAACGTATAGGTTCCGTTTTCGTGGTTAGCCACTGTTGCGTACACACCGCCTTCACCGCGCACGACGACTTCTGCGTTGTTTACTGCTGTTTCGCCGCCGTTTACGGTAAGCGTAACTTCGGTAACGAGCGTAGGAGCCGTAACGCCTATTCTCTGAACTGTCTTTTCGTTGACGTTGGTCAAAGGTGCGTTAGCCGCTTTCTGATAGCCTTCGATTATTCCTTCCATATTCGCAGGCGAATTGATGCCGTTGAACGCGGTTACGGGGTTATTGAAGTCTGCAAGGTTATCTGCCGTTTCAACAACAAGTGCAATTGAAGAAGGACGGATAACTTCTACGCCCCAACCCCAGTCGTTACGGATAATATATCCGATTGAAGTTGTAGGGGACTTGTCCACGTCTGTTACTGTTGCACTCATACCGAAGAGCGTGCCGTCGGCATTTGCTATGTAAGCAACTACCTTGTTCCACTGTGCGTACTGCTCGGTGGTAAGGTTCAAGGTTGCCGCTGCGGTATCGAACATTTCGTCGGGCAACACCTTGATGTAAATACCCATGTACTTGCCGTAAATGTACGACCCAAGCAATCTCTCGCCGCTGTCGTCAAGATAGCCGTTTAACAGAATTTTCTGTGCAATATCGCTGTTTACGAGCGCGCCGTTTTTAATCGTCATGAGTTTGTTGAAGAAGCTCCAACGCATAACGTATACGCTCTTATTGCGGTCGTACGAGATAATGCCTTCTTTATACGAACCCCTTACGTTCGAGAGTGCGGAAGCAAGCTTGTTCATAATGCCCTGCATGTAGCCGTCGTCAGTGTTTGAAGGGTCGTAAGCTATTACGTTTGTATTGCCGTTCTTTGAAGCGTGAGAGAGCGCAGAGCCAATCTGTGCCGCAAGCACGTCACCGTCTTGCAACAGCCCTACGGTTTTGGGTATGTATGACGTATGCTGACCAAGCAAGTCAAGGTCTGCGCCAATCATACGCATATTCACCCTTGACACCTGCGCCGCTTCGTCGTACTCCTGCACGAACTTCATATCATAGCCGTCAGTCTGCAAACCGTGCGGCAGGTTACGGTTAAAGGGAAGATTGTTGCCGGGCGTACCGTTGTTGCCGTCATCCGAAGGACACAGCTTAGTAGCCAGCGTCCTTTTAAGACGGGGCGGGAGCATTAAGAGCGGGAAGCGTAAAAAGCCTACGTTCTCCGCTTCTGCGCCGACGCTCGTCACGCCCATACCGTCTACGAACGCACGGGAAGCAAGGTTGACCGCTATCCATCTGTTCGCAAGCCTTCTGTTGACAAGCACGTTGCCGACGAGCGGATAATTGCCGCTATGGTTTTCCACGTTGAAAGGTGCGTCTACGTTTGCAACTGCCTGCAAGTACATTTGGGAATCGGGAATTCCCGTTGAGATTACTAATTCTGACATTTTTTAATTCCTCCTGAATTTACATAATTTTTGCGATTTTGCTCGCTATTTCTTCTTTTGACAACTTGCGTTCGGGTGCACCCTTGTCGCTGCCTTGAAATACGCCGTTGCCGATTCCGTATGTTTCTTCCATACGCTTTGCCGCTTCCGCATCACCGTCCGCAGCCGCCACCGTACGCTTTTCCAGTTCGTCGAAACGCTTTTCCATTCTTTCCATAAAGGAAAGCATACGTTCCTTGAAATCATCGTCATACTCTTCCTTCTTCTCTTCCGCGCGCTTTTCGTCCGACTTTTCCGTCCCTTCCGATTCGTCCACACGGTCCTTTGCATTCTGGGAATTTTCGTCCCCGTCGCGCTTTTCCTGTTCGCCTACGCTCTCGTCAATACGGTCTTTTTCCGTCTGACTGTCAGAGCCTTTTTCGGCAACGTCTTCTTTTGCCTTTTTAATTTCTTTTTCGTCTTGGGTCATTTCATTGCTCCTTTGATTTGATTTTTTAAAAAAATTAAATTTCATTTTATTTCCTTTTGAATATAAAAAAGCGAAGTTTGAAACTTCGCTTTTCTCCTTATAAAATTTTCACCCTGTCGGGATAGTACGCGCGCCCCATTTCTTTTGAATAGGATTTATATAACATAAACCGACGCGTAGCTGTCTTTCTCCATAAACGGTATTCGCGTATATCGGCGTGTTTAAATTCCAACGCTTTCTCGCGGGCGGCTATCACGTCACGCTCAAGTTTTCGTTGGGTTTGCGTTATTTCGTACTCCCGCCGTTGCGTTTGCGCATCCACCTTAGGAATAACCATCCCTGCCTTATATTCGTAAAGTTTATGACGGCAGTTAAAGCCGAGTAATCCGTTAGGCACGCCCCGTTTGGTATAATTTCTTTCGGTAGCGTTTTCCAACGGCTGAAACTCTTTACCGTCGTCCGTAACCCCGTAAGTACCGTCAAGCGAATACACGAGACCCTGCCACTCAGCACAACGGTCTGAACAGTCTGCATGAACCGAACAGACCACAAGACGCGTCCCACGCTCTTTAAACCCCGCAATCTCTTCCTGATGCCGTTCATACCGCACCTGCATTTCGGCAAGATTACGCAGAGTATTGCGCCCGCTATTGTCGTTTGGGTCAAGTGCGCGGCTGTCCGCAAGTTCGTTCAAAGCCACAGACACGCGGTCAATATATTTCTTCTGAAATTCCTGTAACGGTACGCCTTTGTTGTATGCTGCATAACCGAGCTGAACGGCTGCTCTGTATTCCGCGGGCGTAGACGGAACATAAAATTCTCCGCGGCGTTTCTTTGCCGTTATACCACGCATAAGCACGATTATTGCAGGCAAAATATCTGGTGCAATGACGCTGAGCGCATTCGTAAAATCATGATATGCTTTATCCGCAAAACGCATTAAAGAAACCCGAGCGTCTTCTTTCAAAGTTGGCGAGCGTATCCTTGCTACTGCACGCTCGATAATATGCGCCACGTCCTTTTTTACCGCGTCCTGCCCCTTGCCGCCCAACACGCCGTTTTTGATAGCGGTCTTTATATCCGTCTGCGCGTCCACGAGAATACCCGCCTGCGGATTCAAAGGGTCAGGTGCGTAAACTTCTTCATTCATTCTTCACCCCCGCCGTCATAATAGTCCTTATCGTTAAAAAGCCCGACGCCGAACTCGTTTGCGGGTTTATCCAGCTTCTCCATATACTCCGCCGTTTCCTTGGCTGAAATATTATTGATACGCTGTACCGCCTCTTCTTTCGGAATAAGCCCTGCTTGGTAGTTTTCCCTTATGTTCTGGTCACGAAGAAGGGCGTTACCGATATAATCTGAAAGTCTTATCTTTGCCTTGCCCTTCATTCCCGACTGATACAGAACTTCGGTAAGCATACGGTTAATCATGGGCACAATCGTCTGGTGTGCAGATTGGACGGTTGCTCTCGTCAGATTTTCTTCTGCCGTAACTTCCGTTGCCGTCTTTGACGATGCGTCCTGTAAGAACGGGAAGATTGAAGTGGGCGCAAAGCCACAGTGCGAAACGATTTGACGGAGATACGTTTCAAGCATTCCCCTATACTGCTCGGCACGTATATCGAACTGGACGACCGTCGGTGGAAACTCCATATCTCTCTCTGTAGCAATATAAATCATTGAATCGTCCGCATCCGAAAACTTATCCGTATACGCTAACAGTCTTGACGAAACGTCGCCTGCGCCGTGCTTTAACAAATCATCACGTATAGTCGAAATAAACTTCTTTGGAACAAGCACTTTTCCTGCACCGAGAAGAACGTCCGTGAGCGACCCGCTGAACACAACGTCGACGGACCACAACAAATCAAGCACACCGTAGAAAAGCGGGTCGCCGAGCGCAAGCCCCGGCACGCAACTGTTGTTCGCGGTCCTACGCCAAAGCCACACACCCAGCCCGTCCTTGAATGGTAACTCCGTTTCTTTGTTCAACTCTATCCTTTTTTTTCTGAGCAACGCTCTCGTACTTTCGTTTAAGCTCTCTTCTGCTATACCGTCCCCGTCGACTGTAGGAAGAATTTCTTTGCCTGCTACACCGCTTTTGGCGTGGACTTTATAGATTACACAAGGCTTGCATTGCGCGTTGTAATACCGCTCTTCCACAAGCCAGTAAGACCGGCTGGACTTTGTGCCGTAGCGTTCTGAATAGAGCAAGCTGTTAAAAAGTACAATATCTATAACTTCGCCCACGTCGTCGCAAGTAGCGTAATAGCGGTCTATTCTCGTGGCCACAGGAAAACACCGCCCCGCACGGTCTTTATTCAGTTTTACCGCAACCGTGCCGCCCGTAAGCATATAGTCTATTGCACTTTCGAGAAATGATTCAAAGTTCACCCTTGGCACCCACGTTTCGCTTATCGCCTGACAAGCAGCGTCGTCACCGTCAAAAATGAGTTTGTCGCCCTTTATCAGCTTGACTGCGGTGCTTTTTATAGAATAGCCTATGTTCATCTTTGCACCGCTGTTCAGAAGGTTGTCCGCCGAACCGCAGGAGTATGCCACGCAAGGGCGTATAACTCTGTTCATATAATCGATGAAGAACGGGTCTAAACCTGCATAATACAGTGAGCAATCCACGAAACTTTCGGGCGGCTTACGCCATTCTTTATTAAGATAGTTTTGTAAGTATTCAGGCGGTTTAAATGCCATATCTTTTCTCCTTTACATAAAGTTGTAATAGTATTCGTAAGTTGCGTACTTGTCGGCGTCTATCGTGTGGTCGCTTTGCCCTTCGGGAATTTCGTTGTTCTCATCCCGCACAAAGTTTTCCATCTCTTCTATACTTACATCATTTTCTTCCACGCCGAGAATATAAAGAAAGCCCGACCTATAACTGTTTACAAGCCGAGCAACGTCACGCTCTATATCTTTATCCGTAACTGCAACCGTTGAAAAATAAGTTGCCTTTTCAAATTCGAGCATAAGGTCTTGCGTCAACGCTGCGCCATCAAAACACCAACGCTCGTGCGAAGTGTCGGGTATCGTAATCCCGTACTCCGCCATCTGCTTCCGAAACTTCTTATATTCTTCCATCATCCATTCCACTTGGTCCGTATGGGAAATACCCTTTAAGCCATACAGCTTACGCTGTTCTGCAATATCTAAATGGAATGTTGATAGCTTGATAAGTTTACCGTCGGGATACAGTGCCCAAGCCGATACCGCCGTTGCATCCGTATTAATACCGCTGTCCACGCCGTAGAACATAAAATGCGGTTGGTAGTATAAGTTCTGCCGTATCTTTCGCTGCAGCTCGTAAAGTGGCAAAACGTGCTTATTTCTATCAAACGACCATATAACCCGCCCAGCAAGGCTGACGATTTCCCCACCGTACCAATACTCGTAATGTAGCGGGTCTTCGGTTTTTAGCTTCAATATGTCCGCAATAACTACGGGGTCAAGACACTCGGCAATGTCTTGCCAAGTCGAATGAATACCGATTGCGCCACCCTTGATGAGTGATGGATAGAATCTGTTCGCCCAGTGGTTAAGTGTGGGTGGCGGGTTGTAACGGTACGTAAACTTGCTCATCTCATCCATATAACGCAGAGCCGTGGAGCGCAATGCCTCAACGTAAATCTTATCGTTCGGTTCGTTTGCCTCTTCAAGCATTACACGCTTTAGTCTCCCACTTGGCGGCGTCATTGCCTTTGTGCGGTCTATATCTTTATTGATAGCGAAGAATTGGCACACGTTGCCGGTACGGTTACACTTTATCTCGAACGGTGAATTCGACACCTTGAAATCCGTATCGTTTCTGTTCGACAACGTGAATCCGTGTCTGCGCAAAGTGGACTGCATCGACTGGAAGATTGAACGCCTTATCGTGTTTTCTTCTGAACGACAGTACCAAATATCGCCGCTGTCGCCAAAAAAGTCTTGTATGGCAGCCAGCTCGTCGTTCATCGTCTTGCCTGATATTCGCCCGCCCTTTAATACGAACGATTTGACCCCGAGCATATCGTCCGTTATACTCTCGCCGCGCATAAGCTTGCGTTTCAGTTCCGTCTTGTAGATTTGAGTGAATCTCTTCCGTTTCTCTTCGCTGTGGTTGGGCAAGAACAGCTCTTTAAATTTTTCGGGTACGTCAACTCTTTGTTTCATCTTCTTTCATCGTCATATCCTTGAATACGAATTCAAAGACGGGCTGCCCCATCACTTCGTTTTTAGACTGTCCCTGCGGCTTGTCCATACCGTAACGCTTGGCAAGATTTTCAGCCGCTTTAAGACGGTTTTTTGTCATTTCGTCCTTATCTCTCATTACACCCGTGAAGAACTCTATAACTTCGTCTGCGCTTGCTATACGCCGTGATTTACGGTCGGCAGTAAGTTCTTCAATATATTTTTGAATTTCAGGTTTTTTCAGGTTTTCGGTACCGATAGAGTACGCCGTTTTTTCTGAATACCCCGCCCGTTTTGCCGCTTCCGTTGCATTCCCGCTCTGAACGTAATACTCGCAAAATTTCTGTTGTTTTAAGGATAGCACATAATCAACTCCTTATTTTTTGGTATTAAAAAACACGGTGTTCACCGTGCTCTGCATATGAGATTAATTTATTCTATACCGACAATCAAATCGGCTTTTTCCATTACTTCATCATAACCTGCATTGGGATTTTGATTTAAAAATTCAATCATTTGACGGCAATTATTGTCTGGTTCCTGTTGGTCAACTATAAGCATAAGCATAGTACCAACATAAGCGTCGTCATCTTTTATAATTCTTCTTATTAATTTTGCGCAATCGCTTTGAACTGCTGTCAATTTGCTCATTTCTGTTTCATTAACTCCGATATTAATTCTTCGTTTCCTTTAATTTTTACTCTTTTTGTACAAACTATTTTTTCCTGCTTTCTGTCATACTTAAAGCGGTAATAATTATTGCCGTAAAGCATATGGCCGCGTATAGGTATTTTATTTGTAAATTTAGTTCGTATTGCGCTACATAATTCAGCGTATTCCTTCTTCGGCAATTCTGTATAAGTTTTTTTAGCATCTCGGTCTGCTTTTTTTAAAGGCTGTATATCGTTTCGGGAATTGTAAGCACCTTTGCCAATATTCTCAGGATTTACTCCCTTATCCTTTAAAGCATCCCACACTTCCCCGGGCGTCATCCCCGTTGTGTCTATTCCGTATTTCTTCGCTAAGCCGTATGCTATCCTGCTTGCTGCCATTGCTTTTCTCCTAAAAGAAAAGCACTATCATTATACCACGCTTTTTATGCGCCGTCAACGGTAGTGCTTTAAATTCTCACGCTATCATTATAACACGGCTTTTAACAGAAATAACGCAAAGATTTTGCGCGTTACAGTAATTTTAAATCTTTCGCGCGGAAGTATGCTATGCAAAGAATGTCGGAAAGCCAGTAATCATAAGTCCGCTCGGATATACCTATCTCTCTGCAAATACGCCTTCTACTCTTGTTTTCAACGTATTTTTTATTCATTAACTCGTCTTTTAAATCACAATAGAATTTATCGCGGGTTTTCTCAAAGACCGTACACCAGCCGCGCATCTTCTCTTGGTTGTAAATTGCACGTATTACGAGCTGCTCGTTTTTATTGCCGGAAGAAGATTTAATGCGTTCGCCGTCCGACGCTTTACTATCGTACGCAACCGCGCAAACGGCGTAATTCTCACATTCGCGTTTATTCCATTTGTAGCAGTAGAATTCCCGTTCAATCGTTCTACGTTGTTCCTTAGTCATATCTCATCCCCTTTCAACTCCGCAAGACGGCGTTTGGCTTCTTTTTTAATTTCTGTCATTAAACTTTCTGCCACAGTCAAAGAAACTGCTTTCCCGCACTCATCGTAATTTGTAAAATGTACATCGGTTGCATTCTTTTTAATCTGCTTTAAGAGATAAGCCGCCAATTCCTTTTCCGTTTCATTGCGTACAATTTCAAGTTCTCCGTTAGCTTGTTCTTTGTTCTTGTAGGCAAGCCACGTTTTGCCGTAGTCCGCATATTCCATAGGCGCATAGTTGTTAAATCGTATAGTCGTATCATTTTTAGGTTCGATTATTTGAAAATATCTCTCTTGTTTTGCATATCTTCTGTCTATGGGATTATCTATCTCAAACTTTATCCATACCCAATCGCCTACTTTAAGGCTTTTCAATTCTTCAATCGTTAATGGTTTCATTTTCTAACTCCTCCGTGAGTGAATTTATATTTTCCAATTTTCTTCCCGTACTTGAAACGCGTCGCCGAGCTGTATTGTATCGGGAAAGTTTGCTTGTGTTGTCTGAATTGCGTATTTGTCTATCTCCGTTGCGTAATAGCGGACGACATTCGCGCCGAGTTCTTTCAAGGCAATCTGTCCGCATGACATTCCATCATACATTGACAGCACTTCTATCGGCTCTTTCTTAATGTTAGGAATATGCGACAGTATGTGTTTGATAACTTCGATAGTCCAGCCATTGCCGAGCATCTTATAGTTCTGCGTATCACTGCACGGCATTTTGTACCAATCGGGAACGGTTTGCAATCTGCGACATTCGGCGACCGTCAACTTGCGGATTATGTAAAATCCGTCGGGTAACTTTATAGGATATTCCTTGCCCTTAATTGTGATTTTGCCGTCCTTGACTTTGTAAACCGTATGTATCTTACCGTCGGCGTAACAATAGGCTTTCGTTGGCTTGCCGTTGCTGTCAAATTCGGTGGCGTAGTTGTATCTTTCAAGCGGCACTGCGTATAAACCTTGCGCGTGCCCGCCTATACCACCGCCCTGTGCCGTTACTGCACACGATTTTGCGTTTATATCGTAAATTCGATTGCCTTGCGATTTATTGAGTTCACAAACTCTTACAGGTTCAGTTATAAGCGTTGCGCAACTGCTTGTTACCATACTGCCCGTCGATAGCGTAGGGCTTTTGTCAGTAATCTCTTGCGCATTGTACGGGTTAAAC
>OOIH01001011.1_pt1 | contig 25649 bp, 32 predicted proteins | sample 1691801 | NCBI WGS metagenome assembly OOIH01 (sample SAMEA1061690, study PRJEB22710) | metagenome
TGCAGGCCCTCATTTCTTCGTCAGATGGGGGCCTGTAGCCCTTTTCCTCCATGTACTTGGCCAATGCGGCCACTCCAACCCAATACAGGAGCCATCCGATCGCACACACAACCGTTGTGCAAAAGAAAAATAAACTGAGCATTTCCTCACCCCCCTTCCCCCGCTCGCTCTTGCACCTCCGTCTCCACCGTGGTAAAATCGGGAGGGAAAGGAGGTGATAATATGGAGCCAATCAATCAATTTGCTTTTAACGCCGCAAAAGAAATCGCTATCGCTTGTCTAAGCGGGACAAACCTCAGAATTGACAAAGAAAACGGAGAATGTGTAGCGGATTTCTTTGAGGCAATCTACAACAAAGCTTTAAAACTCTCACAAGACGCCGAAGTCAAGTGACCATCTCTTTCAGCACCTGCGCAACCGCCGGTAGAGCTTCCACCTCTGCGGCGGTTGCGTTTTTGTCGCTGGCCCGCTTCACAAACTCCAGCAGGGTTTCACGCAGTTCCTTTTGAATATCAGAAGCGTTCATCATCTCACCCCCTTCCCGCCGTTTCTTGCGTTCTGATAGTCCGGTTTATCGGACACGTGCAATGATAGGATCGCTCCTGTCAGGTTCCGCACTGTCCTGGATCTGGCCGGTCACGCCGTTTTGCCGTTTTTCTCGACCAGCCGCTGGAATGCCGCTCTCAGTGCGGCCTCCGCGCCTTTCGGCTCACGGTGGCCGTTCATCACGGCGCTCAGGTACTTGTCATGCCACCCGACCTCTGCCGCAAGCTGCTTTGCGGTTACACCGGCCAGGTGCATTTCACCGATCAAGTCTGCTGTCCATTTCGCGGGCATATAACCCCTCCTTTCTTGATTACGTTGGTATCTTTTGGTATAATCACCGCTGAGGTGATTTGAATGAAAAGCTATTATATTTTCCACGAAAACGAAATATCATGGGCAGTCTTTACAAGTGCTCAGGAGGCATCGGATGAAACCGCCACAAAAGGCTTAGCAATTATGTTTAGCGAGGTTAGAAGAATATTCATTGACCTGTTTCAGGAGGCCGAAATTAATTCTCATGAAATCCTCACTGTTTTGCCTGCATTCAACGACCAAATGACGATAAGAGAACACAATCTGATTGTTATTTCATCAAATAATGAATATCCTCCGCAGGCTATTCACCAATTTTCCCATGAACTGTGTCACTTCATTGTTCCAGAGAAGGTGTGCGAAACTTATCGCTGGTTTGAGGAAACATTGTGTCAAGCAATGTCTTGGTATGTGCTATTAAAGGTTTTGGAGCACGGAAAAGAAAATCCAATAGAACAACTTAGTGGGTACTACGATCGAATGGAATGGTATGTGGCAGAATGTCAAGCAAATCGCTTAAGTATTGGGGAAAAGCCGATTTCACTTTACATATCCGACCATATAGCTCACCTAAAAGAAGATTGCTATGACAGGAGGATGAATGCCGCGATTGCCTATGAGCTTTTCCCAATCCTTCAAGAATTTCCGGATTTATGGAAAATCGTTCTCTACCTGCATACCCTGACTGATGAAATGCCGCTATCGGACGCCCTCGACCATATTTTGCTCTCGGCTGATGTGGTAGAAACCGGGAGGAATCAGTTCAAACAGATTTTGGTTGAGTAACGCATGGTAATTTTTAAGCAAGTCTATGGCCTGCATAAGCGCATATTCATCAACCGCTTTCTGCGGGTTTACCCCGTCTCCCATAGGGAATGTGTAGCCATTGTTCAGCGTGGCAATAAATATGTTGGTGATATATGAGATCAGCTCCAATTCATTACCCGCTGCATAAGGCCCAGGAGAACCCTTTGGCCCTTTTGGGCCAACAGGCCCGGATGGCCACTCTGCTGTTTTGACATTTTCAACATCCACAATTTCACCCCCCTCCACTTGGGCATGTATACAAAAGTTACCTCCTTTTTGAATTTAGTGTTGACCTAGGTAGTCTTTTGATGTATTATCTTCTTGTCAGGAAAGATAGCAGAAAAGATAACCTAAGTTGCCTTACAATCGCTATTATAGAGCAACTGAGGTTGCTTGTCAATGCAATTTTGATTACTTAGGTTGCTTTCTGCGCATTGTACAAAAACTGAGGTGGCTTTTTGTGTTTTATGATGAATTTATAAATCTTTGTGCTTCCAGAGGAATATCCAAACAAAAAGCGTGTATTGACTGCGGCATTAGTCGAACCGCTTGGAATAAGTGGAGAAATGGCGGATTACCAAATGGCGCGACAATTGGCAGGCTGGCTGAATATTTTGGGGTCACCTCGGATTTTTTGCTTGGTGGCACAGAAACAGAAAAAGCGCCCACCCCGGAAAGTGAATTGTCAAAGGTCGCAATAGACGTTGCAAAAGCATACGACAAAGCAACAGACAAGCAAAAGCAGATGGTTCGGCTGGCTTTAGATATGTAAGTTATCACCCTCTTCGCATTATACAAATGCATATCCTGAATTTTGGGTAAGTCTACAAAAGTCGGCCACCCCCTTAAAAAATAGTTGACCTTCGTAAGCTGTTATGCTATCATTTGTTTGCAGAAAAAATCAGCAAGAACAGCTTACTTTTCAAAATCCGCTCAACTTGTTCGGCCTGTACGCTCATAGTATAGCCTAACTAGGTAAGCATGTCAAGCGAATAGCCTAAAAAAGTAAGCTTTTACTTCTTGCACAAAAATCGGAGGTCGGTTTTGTGTTTTATGACCTATTTTCTGAATTGTGTAAAAGCAAGGGCGTTAGTGTGACTAAAGCAACCGTCGAAATTGGACTGAGTAGAACCATTGGGACAGCATGGAAAAAGAGAGGTCTTACTCCTAAAGGTGATACTTTGCAGAAAATTGCGGATTACTTTGGTGTCACCACAGATTATCTTTTAGGCGCAGAAACAGAAAAAGCGCCCACCCCGGAGGGTGAGCGCCAGATTGGATTTGACGATTTCACTTATGCCATGCACAACGAGACGAAGAATCTGCCCCAGGAAAAGAAGGACATGCTTCTCCAGATGGCCCGGTTTATGAAAGCAGAGCTGGATAAAGAAGGGCAATAGAAAAGGGCCGCCTACTAAGGGCGGCCCACAGGCAAAAGCCTGACGCTTTCTGTCCGTGGACATTAATCAATATGCAAGGTCACCGTCCACTAGCCCTTGCACATATAGTTTTACCACAGTTGACCTAATCTGTCAATGAAAATTTTTGTATTGGGGTGCTTCCATTTTGAAGAGAGAGACTTTTTTTGATTTCGCATACCGGCCTAACTTCAGAGCGCAAATAGAAAATCTGGTCAGCCTTGCCAGGGAGGAGAGATGGGATTTTCTGACCGATCCACAAAACACCCCGCATCAAATTCTGGTGAATTACATTAACCACACATTCATGCGGCTAATGGAGTTAAATGACAATTTTCCAGATCATCACTACATATCAGAATCCGAAAATCATCTATGTTTTGACACTGGACTTTTTACAAAAAACTTTGAGCCGATCTATGCATTTTTAACCCCGAATGAGCCCGGAAGAAAAGCAAAATGGCAATTAAATGGATTTTACAAAAAATCAGAATATGAACTTCGCCAAATTGCTGTTTTACCAAAGAGGGCCTCTTATTTTAACAGTTTTGAAGATTTAATCTATGACACCCGGCTTGACCTCCGTGTAAATATTGACCACATCTTAGACGACGAAACCAATAAAATGAGAATACCGGAAAAATATCGCGAATCAAGTAACTTGCCTATGATGTTTATGGGACTGGCCCTTGAATACGCAAAGATCAGAATCAAAGAAAACTACAAAGCAGCTGTCCCTCAATATTTCAAGGGGAAAATACAATTCTTAATCCCAATTAGCCTCGGTGACCCATCTGTTGTAGATTTGTCCTTAGCTGTTGGAAAAGAAGGCGGAATATACACAGGGCATACCTGTTTAACGCTTGATATGGCTTATAATAATGCAAGATTGATTGCAAAGCCAGAAAGCGATTGGCTGATTGGGAAAACGTCACCAGACTAATATAAATATATTAGATTTGGAGTGATTTAATTGGATATCATTCTGAGGCTTTACAGTGACTTAAACGCTCTTGGCACCAAGTTCTATCATTGGAATATGGATGGAGAAAAGGCCGCCACACTGGAGATAAATGGTCAATATGGTGTGTTTATGGATTTTGGCAGCATCGACACATTAGCAGAGGAGACGGTCATTGTAGCCCACGAAGGTGGGCATATCTGCACAGGGGCCACACACAAGGTTTGCAGCCCATATGATTTGGTGGAAAAGCACGAATACAAAGCCAACAAATGGGCAATCAAGAGGCTGATTCCGGCCGATGAGCTTGACAAAGCAGTAGCAGATGGACATACAAGCATTTACGATTTGGCTGAACACTTTGAAGTGACAGAAGATTTTATGCGTCTGGCCGTCTGTTGGTACACGCACGGAAATTTAGCAGTTGATTTGTATTTTTAGAGAGAAAGTTTGCACGAGCGACCGGGATTCCCACCACAAAGGCCGGTCGTAAGCGGAAGGCTCAAAACATGTTGTGGAAAGCATTGTTTGGAACAAATAAGAGAAAAAGGAGATAAAATACCGCCCCAGGCGGAGAAAAGAGAAGGTGCCATAATGCGTAGAAGATCGGGCGGAACAAAAAAGCCAATCACAAAAAGGATATGGTTTTGGCCTGTCGTTGCTCTTGTGGCGGCAGGTGCAATATTCGGCGGCGGTGATGACAAAGGCGAACCCAAGCAGGAGCCGGCACCGCCAGCCAGGAGCATCTCTGATACATCATCGCCAGAGGAAAACAAAGGCCCCACAGCGGAAGAAATAGCCCAAGATTATTTATCAAAGCAATTCGAATTGGATGTGACGGATTTTAAGGAGTCCTCCTCAAAATTCGAAATTACTGTTTCGGTAGATGGCGTTAGCGACCGGAATGACCAAACGGAAGCCCCAGAGGACTGGCAAAGCGTTCAGCTGTGTATGATTTCTGCCCAGGCCAGAATGAGCGAAAAGCTTGAAGCACCAGCAAAGGAGACAACGCTGTATCTCAGGGACAGCAACGATGATTTGATGTTGTTGGCACAGGGTGGAAAGATCACTTTTGACAAGTACGAAAAAAAAGAGGAGCCACCTGCAACCTCGGATACTCAAGAGCCAAACACTGATAATAGTAGTGCAGGAAAAGTGGGAAATGGAGATAATTTCAATACCTACGATAATCCGTCTCAGCAGGAAACCACAAAAAACTATGTGCTGAATACCAATACTATGAAATTCCATCGTCCGAGCTGTAATTCTGTGGCCAAGATAGCCCCGGAAAATTATTCTACATACAACGGAACACGGGATGGCGCAATATCAAAGGGTTATGATCCTTGCGGGAAATGCAATCCATAAATAAAAACCGCCCCCGGTGTTGGAGCACCGGAAGCGGCTATGGGGGAAGTAAGTTTTCACGGGCCTACTTCCCTCTCATTATACATGATGATGGGAGGAAATACAAGTGAAGCGGGTGTTTCTATACATCAGGGTCAGCACAGAAGAACAGGCCCTTCATGGGCTGTCTATCGAGGCTCAGGCGGTTGCACTCCAGGAATGGGCAAAGCAGAATGGACACAAGATTGTGGACACTTATATCGACGCTGGCATATCGGCCCGGAAACCGGCCTCTAAGCGTCCGGAGCTGCAACGGCTGCTGAACGATATACGGGACGGCAAGGGGGACATGGTAGCGTTCACAAAGCTGGACAGATGGTTTAGAAATATTTCACAATACTATAAAGTCCAGGAAATTCTGGAGCAATATCACGTTGACTGGAAGACCATACAGGAAGATTATGATACAACAACTGCGTCTGGACGTTTGAAGATCAACATCATGTTGAGCGTTGCCCAGGACGAAGCAGACCGCACCTCAGAACGTATTAAGGCTGTGAACGAATTAAAGCGGCAGAAAAGGGAACCGCTTACCGGCGACTGCCCGACCGGTTACAAGCTGGAAGGGAAAAAGTTTATCAAAGACCCGGAAAAGGAAAAGGCAGTCTCCGCATTTTTTAAAAGATACCTGGAATGCGGCTCTGTCTCAGAGGCCATGAAGCCCGCCCTGGAAAACGGCCTCCGGATATATTATCAGCTTGCGCATAAAATGCTTTCCAGCCCTTGCTATTATGGGCATTATTTCGATGTGGACGGCATGACACCGCCTTATATCACAAAAGAGGAGTTTGATAAGATACAATCTATGAGAAAACACATCGTCCGGAAAACGACAAAAAACAGAGTTTATATTTTTTCCGGCCTAATTTCGTGCGGTGAATGTGGGAGGAGAATGGGCGGACGTGTCAACACAAATCAAGCTTCATTTTTTTACAACTGCACGTCTCATTATATGCGTATCTCCGGATGTACAAACAACACAAATATGCTGGAGCGAAAAATAGAAACATATTTGTTGGATAGCATAGACGAAAAAATGCGTCAGATAAAGCTTGCAGCCGAAAATATCTACCCATTAGAAAAAGAACAGTCTTATAAAACGGAAATTAGCAGTTTAAAAGCGAAATGCGAGAGACTGAAAAATCTTTATATCGATGGCCTTATATCCAGAGAAGAATGCAATGAAAAATGTGAGGAGTGTAATGAGAGAATAGAATTTCTCCAATCTGCGATAAAAAAATCCACAAAACCGGACTTCTCAAAGGTGGACACTATATTGTCAAAAGGATGGAAAGATGTATATTTAGGGCTATCAAAGGAACAAAAAAGAGATTTTTGGAGGATTTTAATTAAAGAAATCAGACTGTATAAGGACAGACATATCGAATATGATTTTAACCTTTAATTTTTTGTGCTTTATACTTCATAAAATATAAGTCAGCACGCAAGAATATATTTTATGAAGTAAATGACCGGTAGACATGGGAATACAGCGGTTGAAGCACAACGTGCAACTGACGGGATAAAATATTTCATTTTATGTTGACAAGTCACCTGATATCGAGTAAAATAAAAGTATAATTGCAAAAGGCGGGGCCTTGATATGGCAAAAACGGACTATAGGATGCCGCCTGATATCATACAGGCGATTGAAAAGGTTGCCAACAACGAGGGCGAAGTCCGCGTGAGAATCGCCAACGGAAGCTGGAAAGTACAAGAAATCTATGTAAGGCTTGTAAAAGCTCAGGAAATTTAATATCGTGCCTCCCCGCAACTGGGCGGGAGAGAAGAACCGACTAGGGTTATAGGCTTAGAGTTTTCTCTGAGTCTATGGCCCTTTTTTATTTTTTTCTGGAAAGGGGGAACGTTATGGCACGAGGACGCAGAAAATATTCGGCTCCAGATGAAGAAATCATGGCCCATTGTGCCCACTGCGGTACCCTGCTGACTATGGAGACTGGGGTGCTGGCCACACCGGATTGGTACAAGGAGACCCGGTTTGTGCACTACTGCAAAGAATGCCAGAGCGGACAGTTTGAGGACTTTGTAGACCGCGTGGGCGTGGATATGGCGTTTTATCTGTGCTGTGCCGCCTATAATCTCCCCTTCGTCCCAGAAGCTGTCCCCTCCCGGCGGAATGTGGACGGCGAAACCTGGAAGATGTACCTGGAAAATTTGAAAATGCTGGACCAGGACGTGACCGACAACGGAGAACCGGCGGCCTTCTCTGACGGTATGACCGACCTGTCAGTCATCTTCGACGGCAAGGTCCCCCGTTTCCCTGCCTTTGCCGGAGGTCTGACTGCCAGGGGCGTGGCCGAGAAGCTGGAGGGCACCCGGGCCCAGCGGAAGAATTGGGGCCTGTCCTATAAGACGGAGGAGTACAAGGAGCTGGACCGGCTTTATGGCATCCAGTCCAAGGGGTATCAGAACAGCGGGATTGACGATGAGCTGGAGTATAACCTGCGGGAGACCTGCAAGCTCCAACTGCTCTATAGCAAACAGCTGGCAGAGGGACAGATCAAAGAGGCAAAAACCACCTACGATGTCATCTCCAAGATGAAGGCTGACAACCTGATGCGGAAAAAGGACGAGGCCCCCCTGGCGGCCAAGAAAATCGACACCGTGGTGGCTGCGCTGGAACGCCACGGGATGTCGAAAAACGGGAAGCTGCTGCCCTACGACGAACTGCTTCCGCTGCTCCAGTCCGACCACGCCCACTACCCGATGAGTCATGACATGCTGGACTATATTTTAATGGCCATTATCAATACCATCCGGGTAAATGAAGGGGCTGGTGAGCTGGGGGAGGTTCCGGTCTCCCTCCAGGTGGACCCCATGTTCGGTGAACTGGAGCCGAAGATGTTGGAAAGAGAACGGAAACTGGTGGAGGAGATGGGTCTTCCACCCCTGAAGAGAGAAAAAGCCAATGGCAGCGGGTAAGAAATGGAACACCACCCTCCATCAATGGGTGAAGAGCGGGATTGAGCGGCCCGTGGACTATGCGGAAGAGGACGGGGAGAACTGGGCGCTGCTGATCTCCTACTGGACCTGGTATCCCGATAGGATGCTGGCGGTTTTGCTGGGAGAGGAGGCGGACTATGGCCTGACGCTGGTACAGGCACTGATCCAGCGGATTCTAGCCCGATATGGCGAGGTTTTTATTACCGGTTCCCGGGGGACAACCAAAACCTACAACGCCATGCTCTCTAAAATGGCCGACTGCCTGCGCTGGCCAGGGGAGAAAATCCGGTACTTCGGCCCCTCGCTGAAGCAGACCGCCGACATCGCCGACGGGACCTATACCCAGATCGAGAAAAATTACCCCGCTTTGACGGACCACTTCTTTAAGACCAAAGGAGGAGTGGATACCTTTGAGCTGGTCACAAGCTTACACTCCGAGTTCCGGATCGCCACCATGCGGGGCGATAACTGCCATCAGGTCCTCTGTGAGGAGGTGGGGCAGGAGGAGCAGCCCCTGTTTGACCACCGGAATTACCGCAATATTGTCCTCCCCTCGGTACGTCTGCGCCACCAAGTGGACAGGAAGCCGGACCCAAACCACCTGGACTTTAAAAAACACTACATTACCTCCGCCTGTCGGCAGCAAAACGAGGCATTTCAATACCGCTGCGACATCCTGAAAGCCATGCGGGCCGGGAGGAGCGCCTACATCCTGGATATTCCCTGGCAGGTGGCGGTGCTGTCCGGCATTCGGGACCTGAGCTGGGCGGAAGACCTGCGCCGGAAGCTGTCTGCCGAGGAGTGGATGCGGGAGATGGAGAGCAGGTATACCGGTGTGTCCGAAAACCCCGTGATCCGGGACGCGGTACTCACCGAGGCGAAAAAAATAGAGGTGATGGAGACCCACCACTGTCAAAACCCCTATGCCTTTTACATCATCTCCTATGACGTCTCCTATGAGGAGGGGGCACGGCACGCCAAGTGCGCCACCACAGTGACAAAATGCACCCCACAGACTGCCAGGTACAAGCGGGACTTCTACCTGAAGCAGCTGGTCTACGTCAACGATATGGACCCCACAGAGGCGGCGGCCCAGGCCCGGTATTTGAAGGACCTGTGGCGGAGGTATTCCCTGGAAGGCGCCGAGATGCCCTGCTATATCGCTATTGACAACCGGCAGTATGGCAAAGCGGTGACAGAACAGCTGATGAAGGACATGGGGGACGGACAGCCCCTGTGCTGCATGAACCATGAGTATCCAGACCTGGAGCTGCCCGATGCGCTGCCGGTCATCTATCCTGTGGTGGCCTCCAACGGTTACCGGGAGACGGGGCGGGGCGACCCGGACAGCGAGATGATGAAGTATGCGGAGGTCCAGTTTGAGCAGGGAAACATCCACATCCTGACCACCAACGTCTATGACGGCGTGGAGGCCTATAAAAAGTTTCACCGGATCAAGGACGGGGAGGACGATGCGCTGATCGCCATCCCATATGCCAAGTGCCGGGAGATGTGCAGCCAGATATCCAACCTAAAGCGGAAGATGTCTGGAATGAACTGGTCTGAGGTGCGTATCTCCAAGGCCATTCAAAGGGATATGTGGTCCTCGTTTAAATATGGGCTGCGGCTGGCCCAGATTCTGGAGCGGAAAAATCTGGTGCAATCCGTCCGCCCCCCCTCCGACTGGACGCCCGCCATTAAGGCTGCGGCGGAGGGGCGGATGAAAGCGCCGGTCCGGGCGCAGGTTAGACCCAGGGTGTTGGGAAGGACGGGGAAACTGCAATGAAATACAGACTTTTTGGCATGAAGCCAACCTCTCAAAACATTGCTCGAGCCGCCCGTTACGGCTGCTACCGGGCCACACCTGGCTATCTGCTGGTTTATACCAGAGGCAGAAAACCCCCCGGTTCCATCTCTGTGAAAGCAGAGGAGCTATCAGAGGGCGATGCCCTGTGGCTTCGCCAGTGCAACACGGAGATCATCCGGCAGACCGTGAACGACAGCCAGGATATCCAGAAAAACATGGACGCCTTTTTGGCGCGCCTGGAGGACGAATTGGAAAAAGAAAGAACCAGACTGGAGGCGAACGCTGTTGGCGGCTGACTACATGCAAAATATGATGCGGCAATTCGCCGCCCTGGAGGCCCGATATGAGGGAATGCCTATGGATGCCATTATGGCGGCCTACTCCAGAGCTACGGGCAACCCCTGGATTCAGAACCAGCGGGTGCGGCAGATTCAGTCTACCCCGGCGGAGTACGGCAAGGACGCGGTGGCGGAGGCCATTAAGTACCCTGGGGGACACGAGCAGATGCTGCGGCAGACCCACCGGGCCCTGGAGGCCACCGCCTACCCCATGCGCAAGATACGGCAGGTATATACCGACATTCTGACCTACAACTACTACACCGCCCCAGCCTATATCTCCCCCGAGGACGCAGAAAAACCGGAATTTCAGCGGGAAGCGGCCCTGCTGGATAAGCTATCCCACGCACTCCAGCCCGCCGCCGCCGCCCACAAGATGGCCGGGCAGGCCATTTTAGACGGGAAGTGCTTCTACACCCTGCGATTTAAGGCGGACAAAAGCCGCAACAGCGTGGACTACGCCTTTTTGCAGCAGCTGCCCGCCGACTGGGTGAAAATCGTGGGATTCAACAATGTGTCGGGCTACACGGTGTCCTTTGATTTGTTCTATTTCCTCCAGCCCGGCACCGACTGGCGGCAGTTCGGGGACCTATTCAAGCCTTATCTGGGCCTGTTCAGCGACGTATTGAAGCCCCAGAAGGGAGTGGTATTTGCCAGCAAGCAGGGGTGGGCGGTGGACATGGAAAAGTTCAAAACCCTGAAGGACCTGCCAGGAAACCCTGAGACCTACATCCAGAACGGGCAGTGGGCCTATTGGGTGACCCTGCCGCCGGAGAAGGTTTGGACCTTTGAGATCGATGACACCAACGCTGTTGCTGCCTCCCCTATGACGGGGCTGTATCTGTCCATGCTGGCCATCGCCCAGTATGAGCAGGTGCAGCTGGAGCTGGTACAGAATCCTCTGATCGCCGTGATGACCGGTGAGATTCCCTATCGGAAAGAGGAGCCGGCCAGTAAGGATGACGCCTACCGGCTGTCCAACGGCGGGCGGCTGCTGTTTGAGACGTTGTGGTATCAAATGATGGCGGAGAACAACACCTCGGGCATCGGGCTGTTTTTGGCCCCGGCGGAAAATTTGAAGCTCCACCAGCTGAGCGAGGCCCCAAGCGCCACAGAGATTTCCACCAACGGCTATGCCTATGCGGTGGAGAAATCAGGACTGTCCGGGCTGATCCCCATTACCGACCAGCCCAGGGCGGGGACGGTGAACATCTCCGTAAAGCTGGAGAGCCAGTACTGCCAGAGAATCTACCAGCATTTCGAGCTGATGATGGAGTGGGCCTACTCCACACTGAATCTGCGATACTCCTGTAAATTCCACATGTTTGGGAATATCTATGACGATGAAAAGGACCTGGACCGGATGACCAAGAGCATGAGCCTGGGGATTCTCCCCGATTTGTACCGGTACAATGCCCTGATGAAGCGCTCACTGGGGGATGATGTGAGCATGAGCGCGGCAGTGAAGGCCAGCGGGGTGCTGAATATGCGCCTGCCCCTGGTGACCAGCTACACGGCCAAAAGTCAGAATCCCAACCTGCCCCCCGGCGACAACCCAGGCGGCCGACCATCCATCGACATCGGGGACGTGACCGCCGAAGGGACGGAGGACATGATGGACGCGGAGTAAAGGAGATAAAAATTTGAAAAAACGGGATTTTTACAACTACGAGACAAAAACCTTTTCTCCCCTGCGGGACCCTATGCGGGAGGCCATGCGGGCCTTCCTCAACGCTGAGCGGTACTTCGCCGCCATCAAAGAGGTGGTGTGGGGCCGCTTCGGGATGAAGTACCTCTCCGACGCCATTCACAGCCTGGAGCATGAGCAGCCGGGGCGCATTGATGAGTTTGGATACACCCTCCACCAGCTGGGGCTGGAGATCGAGTACCCCGCCACCCCGGAGCTGGACGAACCCCTGGGCGACCTGGATGAGGTGTTCCGGGTATGCGTGGAGATTGTGGACAGCGTGGAACAGGCCCTGGCCGTGTTTATCCGCAAGGCCGACGAGCTCCAGTTCTACGCCCAGGGCCGGGAGGCAGAAAACCTCCAGATTCAGAATAGCCGGGACCGCACAAAGCTGCTGGAGGCCTGGTCTATGTGGGACAACAGGGAAAGCGCCTCCAGCTTCGACAAGTATGTGCGCATTCTGTTTGAGGAGGGAGATGACGATGATTAAGACCAAACCCACCGGGCCAGGCGTGGGCACCCTGCGGGTGTTGAGACAGGACAGCGACCTAAATTATGAGGTGGAGATGGCGGTACTACGATCCGGGGTGAACCGAAACAAATGGGACTACCGGAACGTGGAGCGCTACGCCCAAACCTTTTTGGGCACCCCTATCCTCTGCGCTTTTCCGGAGGGACGGATAGGGGACGGGCACAACATGCGGGAATATCAGGACAGCGAGGGGAACACGCGGTATTCCTTCCTCTCCCCTACCGCTGAGCGGATCGTGGGCACCATCTACGACAATCCATCCGCCGTTTGGACGGAGGACCGGGACGGCGAGACCTGGGCCTGTGCCCGGGGAAAGCTCTGGCGGTTCTACAACCCGGAGCTGGTGGACAAGATCGCCCGGCAGGGCAGGATGGAGGTCTCCGCGGAGACGGACATCTTCGACATCCGGAAGGACGGAGACGTGGAGGTATTCGAGGACTGGAAAGGTCTGGGCGTGACCATTCTGGGCGACCTGGTGGACCCCGCTATCCCGGGCGCAAACATCAAGGCTTTTGCCGCTTTGCAGGAGCGGTTTATCCAGTTGAAAGCGGCAAGCGTCAATCAGAGCCCCCAGCGGGGGGAAAACAACAAAGGAGTGAGAACATTGAACAAAAAGACCCTGTTGAAGGAGCTGTCGGCCAAGTTTGATGGCTATAAGATCCTGGGCTTTACCCCCGACGGGACCTGTGTGCTGATGCTGAACAGCGAGTGTGCCCCCTGTATCTATGAGTTCCAGGAGCGAGACCACGGCGTGGTGATTCCCGAGCGCATTACCACTGTCACTTTGTCCGCCGTCTACGCTTTTAACGAGACGGACAAGGTGGAGGTGGACTGCGGAGAAATGCTCTGCGACATAACCCGGGAGGCCTGCGACAAGGCCGAGGCCGCCGCAAAGGAGTGCGAGGACGCCAAAAGCGAGCTGGAGAGCTGTAAGGCCCAGATGGCCGCCATGACGGAGCGTGAAAACGCCCGGCGGATGAAGGCCTGTGAGGACGCGGTGCAAGCCAAACTGAAGGACGCGGTGAAGAATCTGTCTTTCGACTCTGCCCTGGGAGACGAGGTACTCCAGGCCGTGAAGGAGGGCAAGTACATGAACAGCGTGGACGCGGAGGGTAACTTCATTGGTGATCAGCTGGCCGTGAATGCCCTGCTGGCCAAGGTGGGCGAGGCCCAGATGAAGGCCGCCGCCAGCAAGCCCACCCGCTACGTCTGGGAGACCGGAAGCGCCTCCAGAGGCACGGGCGACTCCCTGGCCGACGCCATCGCAAAAATTTCGGACTGAGAAAGGAGAATAAAGTATGCCTAGTATTCCCAAAACCGGCTTTGAGGTCAAAGTCACCAATATGCAGTACAATGCCACCCAGAACATCGCGGGTATCTTCCACAACGCCGACGGTGAAATCGAGGTCTGCCCCTCTGGCTACCTCTGTATCCGGAAGGAACTGCTGCCCAACAGCGGATACGGCACCGTGAAAAACGGCAACACCTGGATCATGGAGGCCGCCGCCTCCGGCGCGCCCTCCGCCACCGGTACCATCCCCAAGATTTACGCATTCAACAGCTACGACGTGAACCGGGTGGGACAGGGGATCAACACCTGGATGGTGGGGGCCCAGACCTTTGGCCTGGAGCTGCCGGACGACGGTATCCCCGGCACCTTTACGGAGATCATCGAGAATGAGCAGTATGTGTTCGCCTCCGGCAACTTTTCCACCGCCCCCACCGACCTGACCACCACTATCTACGCTACAATCGCCAACGGCCTGCTGGTGGCCTCCGCCGCCGTCCCCGCTGCGGGCGTGGGCTTCTGGTTTGAAATTACCGAGAAGGTCAACATTACTGTGGGCACCCGGAGCTGGGGTGAGGGCTACCGGGTGATCGCTCACTACAACGGCCCCGCCGCGGGCTAAGGAAGGAGAGAACAAAATGAGTTTGAAACTGAACAGCTTTCCTGTAGAGCAGCTGAAGGTGGCCGACGACGGCCAGAAGGTGGGGGATATCTCCCGCAGCGACCTAATCGCCACCGGGCGGCTGCTGACCCTGGAGTATAACGGGCGGGCCACCAACGCCATCCGCAAGAACCAAGAGTATGAGCCCAAGTTGGATAATACCGCCTATGCAAACCTGTCCGGGGGCCACCGAAAGAGACTGCTCATGTTCTGCGCCGGCCAGGCTTATGCCGTACAGGGAAAGGCCGCCCCTGAGAGCTATGAGCAGGTGAAGAACGACCTGTCCCTGGCCCGGAACAGCACCTTTTTGGCCACTCTGGCGGGTATTGTCCAAGAGGTCATCACCCCTGTCCTCCCCTATGTGATCTCCAACGTGGGCGGGCGGCTGATGGAGTCCACCACTGTACCTCTGGGCCAGACCAAGGAGGTGACCGTTCATTCCAACGATTGGTTTGTCTTTGAGGATTCCAGCTGGGGGGCATCCCGGTCAGCCTCTCTCAACCATTTGTATGACGACACGGTGACTCTGAATCCGCACCCCTACTCCTGCCGGGTTCAGATCAAGTGGTTCCAGCTGGTGGCCAATGACGACGACATCGGCTACTTCTACAACGCCATCCTGGCTGGTTATTACAACCGGATCATGGCCAACTTTGTTCAGGCGGTTACCACGCTGGGCGCCAACGCTCAGTACGTGCCCGACTACCTGAAGTTCACCACCTATAACTCCGCCAACTGGGCCAATGCCGTGGTGGGCGTGTCCGCCGCAAACCGCCTGCCCCGGAGCCAGCTGGTGGCCTACGGCGCGTATACGGCCCTCCAGCAGGTGCTTCCCCTGGGCACTCCCTCTGACGCTGCCCTCACCTACGGTCTGGGCCAGGAGTGGATGCGCAACGGATTTCTGGGTGTTGTGGGCGGCGTGCCTCTGTTTGAGATCGAGCAGACCCTGCTTCCCGGAACTGTGAACACCACCGGCGAGATGATGTTCCCCAAGGACATAATTATCATCGCGGGCCGGGCCGGTTCCGCCTACGCCCCGGTCTACACCGCCTTTGCGGACGGCTCTCCCTTGTTGGTGGAGATGAACCCCAGAGAGACCGGGGATATGTCCATCTACATCGACGTGACCGCTGTTATGGACACCAAGATCGTCATGGGCAGCAAGGTTGCCGTTATCACCAACGTGGGCGGCACAGGCGCGTAAGGAGGAGAATGGTATGGGCAGACCCAAGAAAAACCCCGAGGGGGTTGCAGAAGATAACGCCGTTGGGCTGGCGGAGGAGAATCCTCCCGCCGCTGCGGCGGCCCTCCCCCCTTTGACAAGGGGTGCTGAAACCAGCCGGCCGGACTCCCCGGAGTCTGAGCTGGAGACCCTGCGGCGGCGGGTGGCGGAGTTGGAAGCTGCGCAGACGGGCAAATCCGCGCCAGGTGACGGCGTGGTGGAGCTGACCTTTATCGCCTCCGTCTCCCCGGACAATGTGACCTCTCTGGGGGACTATGGCTCTCTCAACGGGGTGGGCGGCTACATTGAGATTCCCCGGAAGGAGTTTGGCGGAAAGTTTATGACCCCTGTGGTGCGCTCCCTGCTCCGGGACCGGAGCCTGATCGTGTGTTCCGGACTGACTGAGGCGGAGCGCAAGCGTTACGGTGTGGATTACCGAGACGGGGAGCTGCTGGACATGGACGCCTTCGACCGGCTGCTGGACATGAACCTAGCTGCTCTGACCACCCTGTTTAGGAAGCTGTGCCCCGAACACAAGCGGTTCGCCGCTACCCGGTTTATCACTGCCTATGAGAGAGGTGACAACCGGGTATCCCGGGAGAAGGTAGAGCCTTTGAACGACATCTCCAAGGAGATCGACTCCCAGGGGATGTTCCGGCCCGTTTTGGATGGGCTGAACAAGATAGACTAACAAGAAAAGGGGGACATTTCCATGACTGGCTGGAGCGAGATTATTTGCGATTATGCCATGCTGTATATTGACGACGACAGAATGACGGAAAAGCTGAAAAACAACCCGGCGCGGTTTTTCCGGGAAATGTCCCTCTATATAAACTCAGCCATTCCCCGGTTCAACCGGCCGGTAGAGATTGTAGCCTACTTGAAACAGGGGACACAACCGGTTTTCGATTCCTTTTTGTGGACCGCTCAGGAGGAGAATCCCCCCGCCCCTTCGCAAGGGGGGGCATTAGAGGGGACAATTACTGTAAACACAGAGATGACCGGCTTTGAGCTGTGCAGCGCAGTGATAAGGGGCACAGACCGGTATGGAAACCCTACTGAGACCCCCTGCCCCGCCCGGTATGACCCGGAGACTGGGACCGTTACCTTGGAGGGCGCTCAGCCGGGGCAGGTATTTGACTTTGACTTTTACACCGACGGCTATTTTGAACATGACCTGACTCAGGAGATGAAGCGGATTCTGGGGTTGTGTGTGCAGTCGGTTTGGGAGAATCGCTTCACATCGGCGTGGCTGCCAAGGGAGGCCAAGGTAAACGACCGCTCCTTCACCGCCCCCAACGAGGCCAACTGGACCAGGGCTCAAGAGGAGAAGAGGAGAAGCCTGGAGGCCACGCTGAACGAAGAACTGCGAAATTACGAGCAGAACTGCGCCTATATGACCACAGTGGGCGGGCGCAGGGGAGCTTTTTTATAGATACTGCGTACATTTCGCCCCAGGCGAAGTGACAATCCTCAGTCACGCTTCGCGTGACAGCTCCTTTTCCAAAGGAGCCTTTCCCCTGCGGGGGTGGAAGGAGAATATCGTGGGATACAGAAGATTAGATGGGAAATATGCGGACCAAGCTGGCGGGCTGCAAATTACATTGTGGTTTTGCGATGATGAAGCATCACGCGCGCAACTGGAATCGGAGCAGGAATTAAAATTCGGAGACCTCATTCTTGTTGCAGCCCCCAAGGGTAAATACATGGTTAACACAAAGGGAATGGTGGTGAGCGTTTAATGGGATTTTCGCCGGTTGATATGTTTATACAAAGCCTTATGGAAGATAATGATGGCGGCAGCGGCGGCGGCGAAAAGGGTGACCCCGGCGCCACGTTCATCCCCTCTGTATCAGAGGCTGGTATTCTGAGCTGGAGCAACGACGGCGGTTTGCCCAACCCAGAGCCGGTAGACATCATTGGCCCTCCCGGCAAACAGGGCGACCCGGGAGAGGGCGTCCCGCCCGGTGGCACTACGGGGCAGATGCTCACAAAAGTGTCTGACGGAGACTTTGAAACCCGTTGGGCCGACCCGCCCGCAGGGGGCGGTTTTTCCGCGTTCCTCATCAACGCACCTCTCGGGGTTGTTGTGGCATGGTCCGGCACGGAGGACAATGTGCCAGAGGGCTGGAGCGTCTGCAACGGCGAGAATGGTACGTTTGATCTACAGGACAAGTTTTTGCTGGGGGCAGGGCCTAACCATGCGGTGGGGGAGACGGGTGGCGAGGAAGAGGTTAAGTTAACAGTTAATACTATGCCATCGCATAACCATACCGTGCCAGTTCAATCGACAGCAACAGGGCGACCTAGTTCCGTATATATTACTGGCGGCTACAAGTCTGGGACTGCGTATTCTGATGTACGTACTACTACGACAGGAGATGCTCAACCTCACAACAACATGCCACCATATTATACTCTCCTCTACATCCAAAAGACCTCTGCCACCCCTACCGACTATATGACCGCCGAGGAGGTCATGGCCGCAATCCAAGAGGCAATGAGCAATATCCCTGCCAGCGGCGGCGTGCCGATCAAAACACTCGCAATCTGGTCCGGGTCTGTAGATGATATCCCCACCGGCTGGGCGCTCTGCGACGGGCAGGACGGCAGGCCGGACCTGCGGGGCCGCTTCGTTCTCGGGGCAGGCGGGACCTATAACCCTGGGGCGGCTGGGGGCAGTGAGGAAGTCACGCTGACGGTTGGGCAGATGCCTGAGCATAGTCATACAGAAATTGGCCATGGTAATATTGTAAGCAACAGAGCGTTGTCGGAAACTGGCAATTGGAATATTATGGCGAACGCCAGAACTAACAGTACATCTGCGACTGGCTCCTCCCAACCACACCCCAACATGCCACCCTACTACGCCCTGTGCTACATTATCAAGGTCTCAGCGGATGAGACAGACGGGGTGACGATGGAGCAGGTGCACGATGCCATACAGCAGGCTATTGAGGCAATCCCGCCCGGGAGCAACATCCCTGCTGGCGGCGTAATCATCTGGACCGGTGCGGCTGATGCTGTGCCGGACGGCTGGGCATTGTGCGACGGGACAAACGGCACCCCGGATTTGAGTGGGAGGTTCGTGCTTGGGAGCTCCGCCACACATGCGGTGGGGGAGACCGGGGGAAGCGAGGAAGTTACGCTGACGGTGGAACAGATGCCGGGGCATTCCCATGGAATAAACGTCTATAAAACTCCTACATCAGGTACAAACAACATAAACGCGCTACCGTATAATCCGGTAGCGGGTATACAGAATCTGGCCACACGCGAGGCTGGCGGCTCCCAACCCCACCCAAACATGCCGCCATATTACGCGCTGGCCTACATCATGAGACTTTGATGCCAAAGAGGAGATGATACCATGAGCGAAAACTGCAACGACTGCCCGGTGAACGCCCGGGTAGACAGTCTGGCCAAGGAGTTTGACCGCTACCGGGACGGGTCCGGCAAAACCCATAAGGAGATGTTCGAGCGGATCAACGCCCTGGAGCAGGCCAAAACGTCGCTGGAAACCAAGCTGGACAGCATTGACACCCAGCTGAAGAAGCTGGTGGACTACATGGAGACGGAGAAGGACAAGCCCAACAAGCTGCTGGACAAACTGAAGGAAAACTCCATCTGGCTGGTGCTGGCGGCGGTTCTGGGGATGGCGCTGGCGAGGTGGGGGCTGTGAAAAGACGGCTGGATAAGCTCCGGGCGGTGCCCCACCTCTTTGCCAAGGGGATGGTGCTGTGGTGCGTGATCTGCGGCACCGCCGCCTCCGCTTACGCTATGCGCATCCTGTCCCGCACAGGCCACGACCCCGCCACCCTGCTGGGGGTAATCCTGGCATTCTACGGCGGCGAGCTGCTGTTGATGTGCCTGAAAACCGTGCTGAATGAAAAAAGCAAGCCTAAAAACATAGACCTATTGACAAAAACAGACGATTTTGTCAATGGGCAATAAGAAAGGATGGTTCAAATGACTGACTTGACCCCTGTAATCAACGCGTTTATCGCCCTGGTGGCTACCATTATCACTGCGTTTGTGGTCCCCTGGATTAAGCGCAACACCTCCGCCAAGGACCGGGAGGAGCTGCTTAAGTGGGTGGAGATTGCCGTCATGGCTGCCCAGCAGCTGTACCATCAGCTGGAGGGGGAGAAGCGAAAAAAGTATGTGCTGGATTTTCTGGCGCAGAAGGGCTATGACGTGAGCAGCGAGGAGATTGAAAACGCCATCGAAGCCGCTGTGTTGAAGCTCCACCAGGAGTTGGAGGCGACGGCATGAACAAACAGCCTGTCAGCTATCTCCAGTACGACAAGCGCTGGAAGGACAAGCCCTACCGGGTTCCGGGGGAGGACGCCACGGTGGGCGGCTCGGGCTGCGGGCCAAGCTGCGCGGCTATGGTGATTTCCACCCTCACCGAAAAGACCTACACCCCCCTGGATGCCTGTAATTGGTCGGTGGCCCACGGGTACAAGGCCCTCAAGCAGGGCACCTACTACGGATACTTTGTGCCCCAGCTCAAGGCCTTCGGTATCGGCTGCCGGCGGCTGAACACTGCCAGCGTCTACCACAAGCCGGACAGCCCAGTCCATGACGAGATGATCTCCTGGCTGCGCAAGGGCTACTATGTGATTGCCCTGATGAAAAAAGGCTTCTGGACCGGGGGCGGGCACTTTGTGCTGGTGTGGTGGGCGGATAACAAAATCAGAATTAACGATCCGGCCAGCACAAAAGACGCCCGGCAGAACGGGGATATCAAGACCTTCCGCAACGAGGCCGCCTACTACTGGCTGGTGGACGCCAGAGATTACAACCGAGAGGAGGATGACGAAATGCTGACCTATGAGCAGTGGAAGGAGTACATGGCACGATACCAGAAGGAGCTGGCTGAGACCCCAGACAGCAAGGTGCCCGCCTGGGCCAGGGCGGAGATGGATGAGGCCAAAAACCTGGGTATCTGCGACGGCTCCCGGCCTTTGTCCCTGGTCTCCCGGGCTGAGGCCGCGTCGATGATCGCCCGGGTGAGCCAGGGATGATCTCACGCCAGGTGCGCAACGCCGCCCTGCTGGGGGGACCTCCCGGTCCGGCAGGCAACGGCCCCACGCCGGCGGAGACGGGACAGCTGCGGGCATATATGGACGACCCCGCCCGGCGCTTTCTGGAGAAGATGGCCCCCTATGCCACCGACTTCTTCGCGGTCCAGGCCCAAGGGCTGGACCCGGATGACTTCTGGGTATTGGGCTGGTATGAGATACGGGCGGCGGACACCTTCCCCTCCGCCTCCATCTCGGAAAACAGCCGGCAGGCCGACTGGAAAACCGTGGCCTTCCGCCGGCGGGATATCGATTACATCCCCACCGGAGCCAAGCTTTGGTTTTGGAAAAACTGCTGGCTGGCCTACAACCCAGACAATATCGGCGGGGGGTTCTCCACCCCGGTGGGCCGCCGGGGGAACCGGGGGTGGGCACGCTACGACTACTATGGCAACGTCCTTCAGGAGCCCTTCGTGGTGGAGCGGCCCTCCACCCGGGCCAACGCCAACGAGTACAATATCTACGAGGGGCTGCCCGACCACTACAACAACTGCGTGATGCAGCGAAACCCGGAAACCGAGGGCCTGCGGGAAAATGATCGGTTGGTGATGGGACAGGCAGTGTACGCGGTGCGGGGGTTGAGCGACTACATCCTGGAGTTCAGCCAGGAGGAGAACAGCCCGAGGCTACTGTACTTCTCCCTCTACTTTCAACAGCCCACCCAGCGGGACGACCTGGAGCTTGGCATCGCAGATGGGAAGGCGTTTTCCTGGGTGATCTCGGTGGACGGGCCCCGGGAGCTGGGGGAGGGCAGGTCGGCCCGGTTTACCCCCTCCTCCCTGCGCTGCGGGCAGGCCCCGGACCGGGAGGTATCCTACCGGTGGGAGAGCCTGTCTCCGGAGCTTCAGGTGGATGGGGAGGGAAACGTGACCGGCCTGTTCCCGGGGACGGGGACCATCCGGTGCTTGTTGGAACAAAACCCTGCCGTTTACAGCGACGTGGCCGTGACGGTGGGGGCAGTGGGACTGGCCTGGGGGAGCGCCGTGCCCAACAGGCTGTCCATCTGTCAGAGCGTTACCCTGGCCGTTCTAAGTGACCGGCCTGTGATTTGGACCGTGAGCGGCCCGGAGGGGCTGTATTCGGCGGAGGAAAACGGCGCAGAGTTGACGTTGACGGGGTATTATCCCTGCGAAAATCCCCTTGTGATTACCGTAACCGACGGGGAAAATACCCTGACGGCGACAATGAAAATAACATCGAGGTGAGGTTATGACCGTGAGAGAACAATGCCCGCAGGCGAAGCGAAAAACAGGGTCCCCGGCCCTGTTCTGCGAGGACGGGACCTACTGCGCCCACCAGTATCTTTGCCCTGCCACCCGGCAGTATGAAAACAGCGGGTGGCGGATATGCCAGAGAGTTACTTCCCCTTCACAAGGGGGGCAGCGGCGCTTTTCAGGAGAGAGTGTGAGGCCAGACGGGCCCACCGGTCTGGCAGAGACCTTGGGGGATAACCTGCCCGGGGGGGCGGGGCCCACAGGTTCTACCGAAGACACAGGGACCACAAGAAACCCGTCTGCACAAGAAGGAAAGGAGACTGCTCATGGACCGAAGAAAACTGACAAAAGACGACGTCGAAAGGGCTGAGACCTACATCCCCCTGGCCAGGAAATACGCCGTGGCCCAGGTGCTGGCCCCCGGCGGCATCGAACAGGCGGAGGGTACGCCCCCCATCTGGCAGGAGAATACCATAGGACGCAGGCTGGTGGAGCTGTATATCCTCACCGGGTTCTACCTCCATATTACAGATGTGTCAGGACTGGACCAGGAGACACCTCTGTTCCAGTTTACTTTGGAGGATTACGACCGGCTGTGTGGTGCGGCACGGGAGCTGGAGGACCTGGGCGGGGAGGATATCCTGCGGGACTATGCCGACTTTCTGTGCATCCTGGACCGGCAGATCGGAAACCTACTGGCTCAGAAAAATGACCTTCTGGCGCGGCTGGGCGAGCTGGCCAGAATGGGAGCGACGCCGGAAGCGCTTCAGGAGCTGCAAAAGGCAGTGGGGCATGTGGGGCCCGACGACCTCGGCGGGCCAGCCGCAGAGGCCTTGGAGGATGACCCGCCCGAGGGAGCGGGTCCCACGGGGGAGGAAGCATGATGCTCTCCCCCACTTACCCCTATGAGCGAGTGCAGCACTACATTACTCTGAACGGGGCAGAGGAGATTCCCCGGCAGGTCTGCCGGTACCTGATGGACCTACCTCTCCCCGGGTATGAGCCCCCAGCAGGGAACCAGTACCCCAGGGCCAGGCTGATGAAGTACCTCTACCACGACGGGACCGCCCCCCTGGAGGAGGCCCTGCCCACCCCCCGGCAGAAGCTGGACCTGGTCTATGACCCTCTGCGGCAGGCCGATCCGCCGAACCGGGAAAAGGGCTACCGGATTTTTCCTCAGGCCTACATCAACCAGACGGAGTACACGGGGCGGACCGTGCTGCGGTGCTACATGGGAACCACTGTCGCCCGGAGTGTCCACTGCTGTGACCTGTCGGTGATTCTGGAGGTGATGACCAACAACGTCTACGAGGGAGCGGCAGGGGCGGCCCTGTCCCGGACCTGGGCCATGGAGTGCGCTCTGCTGGAGGCGCTGAACGGCGTGAACATCAACGGCGTGGGCACGCTCTACTTCGACCGGGGGCAGCATCACGCCTGTGAGTCCTACCCCATCGATGACCGGGGGACCAACGTGGGCCGGCGGCTGGTGCTGGGCCTGACCTGGGGGGCGGAGTGATGCAGCTGACACAACTGTTTCAGGACGGGCCGGAGGAGTGGAACGGGCTGCTGGTCTATCCGGTAAAGATGGGGGACTACCCCCTGTTCCTGGCAGCACGGGAGAGTATAATTGCCTCTCAGCAGACCTTTCCCGCCCCCTACGCCACCATGAAGTATCTCCACGCCCTGTATGGAATGAAGCCCCTGTTTGGCCGACTGTGTCTGATGCTGGCGCTGGCCTTTGGATTCCCCGTGGAGAACGCGCTGCCCATCTACCCCAGGACGGAGGGGGAGGCGCTGATCTCACTGCTGGTGGTGCAAGGGGAGCGGAAGGGGGAAATTACCCCCGGAAACTTTGGGCAGCTGCGGGCGCTCATCGCCCGGCAGAACGGATTAGAGCTGCCCGACGAGACCCAAAACGAGGAACTGCTGGAGGCCCGGCGGGATTTGAACGCCAAAGACGCCATTCCCCTGAAGGCAGACGTGGAGAGCCTGGTGTATTCCGTGGCCCTCCAGGCCGGGGCGGACCCGGCGGCGGTGCTGGACTGGACCGTGAGGCGGTTTCAGGCCACAGAGAGAGCCCTGGACCGGGCAATCGGGCACCTGATCGCCTCGGTTACCCTGGCCGCCGGGGGGAAATTCAAGGGCGGAAGCCCCTACCCCTCCTGGAAATACGACCGGGAGGAAACAACACAGGCTATCGAACCCCTGAACGCCCTGTCCGGGCGGCTCAGAGGGGCGGTGGAACAACGATGAAAGGAATGACTACACCATGATAAAAGCGACTTTGAACAACCGGCCCCTGTTTGCCAAGGGCACGATGGAGGTGAAGTGTTTTGACCCCGTCACCAACGACCTTGTCTACTACTCCAACAAGGTGAGTACCAACCAGCTCCAGAGTACGGTGAACCTGGGGGCCATCAACGCCGGAATCGGCAACCCGGTGCAGATTCAGATTCCCGACACCCCCAGCCTGACCCTGAACCTGGCCGCCGCCGACTTCTCCCTGGCGGGGCGGGCCCTGGCGGTGGGAGGCAATGTGACCTATAACGGCGTGGTACCCGTGGACGAGGTGGCGGAGACCGCCGGCACCGCCCTGGCGGTGAGCCAGCCCCCCGTGGCCCCCCTGGGCGGCTGCGACATCATCGGCTATGTGGGCAACGACGGCACAGCTTACACCATCGACCCTGCCACCAGGGAACTCCAGGGCTTTACCGCTGTGGCGGGGAAGAAATACTGCGTCCACTACTACACCCGGAACGCCGGCGCGCAGCAGTTCTCTGTAGAGACGCTGATGAATCCCGCCGTGGTGCGCAGCCTGATTACCATCCCTATCTACTCCAACGAGAATGTGGCCGACAATCCCCTGAACGGTTCCCGGGTGGGGGCGCTGTACATCACTATCCCCAGGCTGCAGTTCAATGGCGATGTGTCCACCGAGGGCAGCCAGACCACCCCCGCCACCACCGTGATGAACGGCACCGCCCTGAGCTACGAGGAGGCCTGTGAGGCCGGCATCCAGTGCGGGGACGCCGCCGCCCCCAAGCTGGCCTACATGGTGCTGGAGCTGTTCGGCTCCCCCGACCAGTTTGCCAGCGGGCTGGCCATCGTGGGCGGGAACGACATCGATGTGAACGCCGGGCAGACCGCCGCCATCCCTGTGAAGTACGTGATGGACGACGGCTCTTTGGGCACCCCCCTGATGAGTAATCTGGAGTTTGTCAGCGCCGCTGCCGCCGTTGCCACCGTGTCTCCCCAGGGGGTGGTGACCGGCGTGGCTGCCGGAACTACGGAGGTGAAAATCACCACTAAGAGTGCCAAGGCCCTGACGGTGACCGCCAATGTGACCGTCACCGGCGGCACCCCGGCCCCTGTGCCCACCGCCGACGTGACCTTCGCCC
>OOIH01001012.1_pt1 | contig 25563 bp, 22 predicted proteins | sample 1691801 | NCBI WGS metagenome assembly OOIH01 (sample SAMEA1061690, study PRJEB22710) | metagenome
CTCAATGAAGCAGTCGGCGTCGCCGCAGACAAGATACCAGTAGCTGCTGTCTGCCAGGAAGGACTCGTGCTGAACTGTCTGTGCTCTGCCGCTCCAGTTAGCGGCCGGCAGAGTGACAGTGAAGCCGATTTGCGCATCTTCCAGACCGGCGGCAATCATCTCCGCCAGCTCGGAGATACGGGCAGCGGAATCAGCCTTGGTCCTGAGCGCCAGCTTTTTAAGCTGGTCAATCGTGGTCAGTTTCTCTGCCATGCGTTTCCGTCCTTTCAAAAGACGAACGGGGGACAGGCGTATCCCATCCCCCGCTCAGAGTATGCTTAGGGTCCAACGGGCTCCTCAGGATCGGGCTCGGTGGCCGGACCGAAGACCTCGGTCAGCATAGCCTCCACCTCAACGTCGGTAGCGGTCTCCACAGTGACACTCCCGCCCAGGTCCTTCACAGCCAGATAGACATGGCTCTCATTGGCGTCGCCCTCAACACTGTTGATGACGAAGTCGATGTACTTGTCGCCGACCGCAGCACCCTCGTAGGGCTGATCGGCCTCGGTGACCTCCTTGACGGAGGCGGACTTCACCAGCAGGTCCTTAGGGATGTTGATCTTGTCGCCGATGGGGGCGCCATTTTTGGTGAGCTGATAGGTGGCCAGATAGCCGTCCTCGGCAGTCTCCTGCTTGGTCAGGCCGTAGTCGGCGATCTTCCCGTCCAGAGCGGCCAGCTCGGTCTTGGTGCGCTGGGCCAGCATTTTGAGCTGGTCAATAGTAGTGTGCTTAGACATAATCAAGTCCTCCTTGTAAAAATATGTGGTTACGGCTATCTGCCGAAAACCTCATCAAGAATATCCGCCACTTCTTTGTCAGTGGCGGTATTGTCAGGGCGTTCTTCCCCACCGGGATTGTCGGGCAGAGTCGGAGTGGAACCGAATGTAGTGTCCAGCATATCCTCGACCTCTTTATCTGTCGCGGTGCCGGAGATGTTGTTTCGGAGCTCGATAATGACCTCAGACAGGGTCTTTCCCTCGAACCCGGCGGCGCCGAGGTCACCGATGACGGCCATGATCTGCTCATAGGCATCATCCGGCAGCACAGAGCCCCCGCCGCCATGACCCAGGCCGAGGCTGGCCTTGTGCAGGATCATGCCGGTCACGCACCATCCCGTAGAAATGCGCTGGTCGCCCTTTGTCCCGACTACGGCGACCTGGAGCCGGACCCCTGCTCGTTTCAGACAGTCGGCAGGAATGGTGCAGCGGTCATCAGTGAGAACAACAGCGATGCTGGCCCCGCCCGCCTCGAACAGAGCGGTCTTGGCAAAGCCGTCCCATGCACTATTGAACGTAAATTCCACAGTGTAGGGTGTTGTGGAGTTCTGCACCAGGCTGGCGTCTCCCACCAATCGGGTGAACGAACCCTTGATTTCGATTTTCAAGCCTCGCACCCCCTCACGAGCCGTTTGCCGACAGTTCCAGACGGATGATGTTCACCGTCAGGTCCATCGTCGGGTCGGTGTCATTTTTGAACGTGATAAAGCCAGTCGTGGTGATGTTCCTGGCCTGCACATTGCACTCCAGATACTCCTCACGGCTGGCTTCGTCCGCGTCGATAAGATACTTGTGGGTCGCCAGGGCCAGAAGACGGCTGTCGGCGACGGTCAGCTCCCCATTGACCCACCCGGAAGACGGGAGGACCAGGTCAAAGGCGATACCAAGAACGTCGCCCGTACCCGTACCATTCCGGCCATTGTAGACGGAAATGGAAGTGGTCGTCCCATCCGTCATGGTCACGGTGTAAATATCCGTGGTTCCGGGGGTATGGTCACCCTTTGTGAGCTTGATGTCCTTGACGCCGTTGCCAGTGGGTCCCACCAAGTCGCAGGCAATACCACTGTCCAGATACTTCTGCTGGTCGGCATCCCAGATCCACCAAGTCCCGTCCTGGGGCTTCGGAGGCTTGCCGCTGTACTGCTGGGCGGAGAGAGCGCTTGCGGCAGCAGCATCCTCAGAGACCTTTGCTTTATCCTTGGCATTCTCCGCATCGTCCTTAGCCGCCTCTGCGGCAGTCTTGGCGTTCTGTGCAGCCAGTTTTGCCGCTTCCGCATCATCCTTGGCGAGTTCTGCGGCAGTCTGAGCCACAAGAGCGGCATTCTCCGATAGCTTAGCGTTCGTCTCAGCGATGGTAGCGTCATCTGCGGCAGCCTCGGCGGCAACCTTGGCGGCCTCCGCAGCATTTTTGTCCGCTGTTGCCTGGGCGCCCAGTGTTTCCACATCTGTTCGGATGGTCTTGACCCGGTCCTCCGCGGCCTTGGCCTCAGCCTCGCTGAGAGCGGCAGCACTCTGAGAATCGGCGGCCTCCTGAGCCTTTTGCGTGGCGATAGCCTCCGAGTTGCCGGCAGCAGTCTCTGATGTCTTGGCATTTGCAGCAGATTTAGCCGCATCAGAAGCCTGAATTACGGCATTATTTTCGGAAATCTTTGCGTTTGTCTCTGAGACTTTGGCGGCCCCGGCAGAAGCAAGAGCCTCCCCGGCTTTTTGGGTGGCCGTGGATGCCGAAGTTCTGGCGGAATCGGCTGAGACTTTGGCGGAGTCCTTTGCCGTGGCGGCGAACTTCATAGCGTTTGACGATTCCACATTCATGGCCGCCAAAGCATCATGGATGGAACCGCGCACTTCTTCGCCATACACAGCGTCCAGAATTTTTTGCAGGAATGTGGCGATATTAGCCACCTGAATCACCTCTAATCTTCAAACATCCAGTCGAGTCCCAAAAGCTCTTCTCCAGAAAGACAGCCGATAGCTTCCTCATACTTGGCGGTCATCAACTCAACCTCATGTGACATCTCGTTGAATGGGGCCAGTTCGTCGCAGAACTTCTGGAAATTGGGGGAGTCTACTTTAACGCCGATAATGGACCGTCCGCTGCCGTCCTTGGTCTCCTCACCGTACTTTTCAATGAGACCGTTGCGAAACACCTCGTATTCGGTGAGGCACTCGGCAAGTATGCGATAATTTCTGGCCGCGATATAGCCAATCTTGTCCCGGTGAGACAAAACCGGCTTGAGATGGTTTATCATCACATCCATCTCAGCATTTTTGAATTTTTTCTTCACAGTTATCCTCCTATTCCGAATCAATACCATCGACTCTGGCACTGGAAAAATCAACGCTTCCGGTAAACTCAACTCGGCCATTAAAGCAGATTGTTCCGCCACACGGGCTGGAAATATAAACATATGGCCCCCATACGCCGGCGTCGTAGTATTCAATGCAGAACATATGATAACGGCTACTTCCATAGGGCCCATACAAGTTAAAACTTCCAGCATTACCTCCGGCAATAACATTAAATTCCCCGCCATAGAACTCTCCGCCCTCGATGACTGGCGCTCTAATGGTTGTGGAGTCGATGTAGGTTGATCGAATGTAGCTGGGGAGTTCAATAGAATCGGCCATCTTATATGCCTGATTAGCCCTGTAATAAGCGGCATCAGCCAGGTCGTAAGCATCAGCAGCATCAGATAATGCTCTGTTCGCCCTGGTATTCGCAGTGTCAGCCAGGGAATAAGCCGGATTATAGTTCAGATTTTGATTGCTGACCGCGGCCCAGTTGATGGTACTCCCGGCGCCCATAGTGATGTTACCGTTGATGGTGATAACTCCGGTGGAGCTCACCGCGAACGTAATCGCCCCGGTATTCTTGTTCCGGATGGTCAGCCCATACAGGTCCAGATAGTCAGAAGCGAACTTGTCCCCCGACATCATGCTCCGGCCGTATCGGTCCAGGAAGTCGGACGCCTGCACAACACCCTTGAAGTCACCGCTGGCCGCTACAAGCTGGCCGCCAAAGGTCCCCTTGGCTCCGGAGAGCGTACCGGCAAAGGTGCCCCGGCGGGCATACAGATTGCCCTCCTCGTCCACGGTAAAGTTGCCGTTTCCGATATTGATGGAGCCCCTTTTCATGGTCAGCTTTCCGGTTTCAAAGTCCAGGATGAAGTTTCCGCCGTAGTCTTTCAGCGTCCCCGCCCGAATCACATCGGCGTTCAGCACACCGGTGGTGATGTAGTCAGCCACGATGGAGCCGTCCATGGTAATGGCCAGCCCAAAGGTCTTGCCGCCGTCATTGGAATATCCCAGGCCGTTCATGTTCCATTTCCACAGCTTGTCCGCCTTGGTATAGTCCCGGACATTGGAAATATAAAGCGTTTCCGAGCCGTAATCGTCCTTGGTGATGGTGATATAGCCGGTGGTGGCCATGTTCATGATCTGAGTGGCGTTCTCCTTAGCCTCTTTGAGGATGGAGTGGGCCTTGGGCAGGTCGTCGATCTTCTTCAGGATCGCCGCGCTGATTTGGTTATTCACACTGGTGAGGCTGGTCTTTACCGTAGTCCCCAGCTTGAATTGGGTCTGCTCCGGACTGTCCAGAGGGATCTCCAGCTTAGTCACGGGGAACATCCTGTCCAGACCGTGGGGGCGGGAAATGACCCGAATCTCATCCAGGAGCTTTACCGCCTCGACATCGACATCCAGGTAATGCAGGTCAAGGGCGCTCAGTTCCAGCTCCATGTTGTCAAACTGGATGTCGCTCAGATAGGCTTTTGCCTTCTCCAGCAGAACCGCCGGGTCAGATACGTCATCCCAGGTGACCGCTTTCTCGATCCACCCATAGACGGCGACAGCCTCATTGGACTGAACATACATACTGCCGTGGTTCACGCTCTCCACCGTCAGATATGCGTCCAGCGCCTCAATGGGACTGTCCTCCAGACGATTGCCCAGAGGAACGATGACCGTTGCGAACTCCGTGGAGTCCCACTGCTTGGTAAAGTCGATGATGTTGGAGCCGAACTGGATGACCTGGCTGCAGGTATCGGGATACTCGGCCAGATAGTCCAGATAGCGAACACCATTCACCTTGCGGACTCTGAGATGGCCGCCATACTGCTCGACCAGGGCGTTGAAGACAGCCATGGTCTTATCGTGGTTGGTGTAGTAGGTGGGAAAGTTTTTGTCAACGACCGTCACCGCTCCCAGGGTGAAACGTCGGTTTGCAGCGACCTTAGAGTTATGGACGGCGATAAGCCGCTCCAGATACCCGCGGACACTCAAACCCGAATACTCCGCCGGGGGCTGGGTGCTGTCGTTGAAATAGGCCAGTTCTCCCTCACAGTAGAGGATACGGTTGCGGTAAAAATCCTCGCTCTCCGACAGCACACGTCCGGCCCAGATCTCCTCGCCGTCTTTTTGGACGGAAATATCCGTGACCATTCGGACAATAGAGGCATAGCCCGCGTTATGGGGAGGAAGCGTTACCACCAGGGAGCCGGCCCCGTTGTCCTCCAGAGTCAGCTTGGGGTTGATAACTTTCATGCTGTCAACCGCAAAGACGTCACTGTAAATACAAGCGCCGTCCGCGTAAATCGAATACATCGCTGTTACAACCTCCCTACTCTAAAGTCAACAGAAACCGTTGCCGTTCCAGTGTCGCACCAGAAATAGATGTCCGCTCCCAAATCCCCGAAGAACACAAACTCCGGGATTTGCACAGTTCCATCGTGCAGCAGCTTGGTAATGTCCAGCTCCAGCTTCGGATTTACAAAACGGACATGGACGCCCCGTCCGGCCGAAGACCTCACAACGAAATGAGGACAGATAGGGGCCCGGCCAAAGAGCGCCGCGTCCAGATGCTGGACCTTTGCCGTTGTGGAAACGGCGATATTCTTGAACAGCATGGCGCGGATAACGCCATTTTGAAAGTTGAACGGGTCCCACAGCCAGTTGTCAATGGATGATAGCACTGACCACTTGTACGGCCCAACGTCGTAGTCGATCACGATGCGGGACCAGTCCTTTTCCGACTTCCAGGCGTTGACAGTGAAGCGTCCCTCGTAGAAATATTCAGGGTCATCCTCCAAAACTGCTCGCATGTTCTGCCCATGCAGATAATCCATGATGTCGGAATAGGCCATGTGCCAGGGCTTGAAGCCGTTCATGACGATGAACTCGACAGATCCCGTCCGGTTCTGATACACCGGATACCCGGTGAGGGCTTGCGACAAATCAATGACACCGTCCCCACCGGGAATGTCCAGTGTTTTTATCTTTTGAGGCGGAGGGTTAAACAGAGGTCGGGAAGAGGGGACCAGCCGCCAATCGTCCCATGTGTTTTTCTCGCCGAATGTGATAGAATGGTACAAGCTAATTCCCCCTTCCCTTATAAGTGGCTCTCTGCCCGAGAGCGGTGTCCATAGGACCAACCATTTCGCCCACCAGAGTTCCGGTGTCCAGCACGACCCGCATCCGTTCCATCTTCTCCGCCATAGCGGCCATCTCTCCCCTGAGGGACTTGAGCTCCGCCACAACATCGCTGTTGTTCACGGTAAAGGCCGCCTGGCTCTTATCACGGGGAGAGCTGAACGCGACGCTCGCCTGACCGGCAAGACCGATGGCCCGCCGGGAATAGAACAAACTGTCAAGAGTGTCAACACCGCTCGCCACATTGGACAGGTCCAGCACCGGGCGAATGGTAGGCTCCATCTCGACGCCGCCATTTACAATATCGGCGACTGTCTGGAGCACGTTGGACAGGCCGGACTTTGCCGACTCCGCCATATCCGCACCAATGTCATAGGATTTCTCCACATAGCTGTGCAGGCCGTTCACAAAGCCAAGCCCTGTGAAGTTGCCCAACTCACGGAATACCCGAGAGGGCGAGTTGATGTCCAGCGTTGTCTTCACGGCTTCCACACCGGCGAGCGCCATGTTGGTCAGCTCGTCGATGAAGCTGGAACGCTCAGACTGAACGCCATCGGTCAGCCCGGTCACGATCTGCTTGCCGGTCTCGTCCCATCCGGCTTCCCGAAGGATCTTTTGCGCCGTCTCGGACATCTCTTTCAGGTCATCCTCGGTATTGGTCTTGATAAGACCGACCTTTTCGCCAAACTCCTTGCGAAGCCGTTCAAGCTCCGCATCCGCGTCGGCCGTGACCTGCGCCATCTTCGACTGCCAGACAGAGCGATACTCTTCAAGCTCCCGGTCGGCCTCGACCCTGAGCTGCGCGATGTTGTTCTGGGTCTCGATACGGAGCCCCTCCAACTCGCCGACAGCCTGCTCCCGAGCCTGGGCGTGCTTGACAGACCAGAGAGCCGCATACTTTTCCAGTTCGGAGTCGCTCATGGAGTTCAGCGCCTTGATCTGCGAGATAGCGTCCGGGCCCATCTGCTGAAGCTCCCCAATCAGGTCGGAGTCAAGGCCTCTGGCGGACAGGCTGTCCAAAATATCCTGCCATTCGCCAAACTCCTTGACCTGACCCTCAAGGTTCTTCATCAGTGTTTCCCCGCTGACTTCCTCCCGTTTCTTGACCTCGTCAAAGAGTCCATAGGATTGGTAAAGGCTGTTCTCGCGGGATTTCAAAGCATTTTCATACTGGTCGTTCAGCGACTGAATGTCCTGCGCAAGTTTGTCGTTGATAGATTTTACCTTATCGGCATACTCCTGCTCCAGGTCAAGCCGCTTCTGATTGGCCTCACTCTGAACACGCTGAACATCTTCGGCATACTGCTTCTGGGCGTCGCTGATCTCTTTCTCCAGCCGGTAGACCTCGCGGTCCATCTTCTTGCGCTCGTCTGTACCTTTGGCATACCGGCTCTGAACCCGCTTATAGGCGGCCAGTTCGTCAGAAAGGCTCATTCGGTTGTAGTATTTCTCTTCCTCAATCCAGTCCATGGAATGCTGATAAGAGGCATCCATCAGCTCATTCCGCAGGCGATATACCTCACGGTCGGCTTTCTTACGCTCCTCGCTGCCCTCCAAATATCTGGCCTGGACACGCTCATAAGCGGCAAGTTCCTCTTCCAGACTGAGCCGGTTGTAGTATTTTTCTTCCTCAATCCAGTCCATGGAGGCCTGATAGGTAGCCGCTACAAGTTCATTTTGAAGTCTGTAGACCTCACGGTCGATCTGCTTGCGTTCCTCGCTCCCAGCCTTGTACATCTTCTGAAGATTTTCGTACCCGGCCAGCTCGTCTTTCAAACTGAGTTCGCCATAATACTTCTTCTCTTCGGCCCACTCCTTAAAAGCGTCAATGCCCTTGGAGCTGACCGCGATGACCTCGTCGATCATGCCGGAAGTTGCCTGAGAAGCTGGGACAATACTGTTCTTCACACCGATTGCCAGACCCTCGCCCATGTTCTCGCCCAGGTGGATGAACTCACGGGACGGGGAATGACTGTCCAGTGCTTTCTTTGCTGCATTCAGTGCGGCAAGGCCCAAACTGCGGCCCGCAGCGGTAGAAGCGCTCAGCTTAGAGTTGATGCCGTTCACAAATCCCTGGCCGACATTCTTGCCAGCCTCGGTAAACGAGCCCTTCGTGCTGTTGATGGCGGTCACCGTATTGTTCAAAACTGTGGTCATGGCCGACTTGACAGGGCTGGTGTTGTCCCGGATAGTCTTGCTGAACCCGTTCATCATCTGTACAACAGCGGTGTTCATAGACGTGGTCTTCTCGTTCACCACGTTTGCCAGGGAACCCATGACCTCCTCCATTGCCGGGTTGGCGACAGCCTTATTGCTGGAGATGGAAGATTTAACAGAGTTCAACATGACAAGAACAGAGCTGTTGACTTTCTGACCGCAATTAGAGAACGCATCGGTGAAACCGTCGATGCCGCTATTCGCCAGGGTGGTCAAAGATTTACTGAAGTTGGTGAAAGCGTTCTTATCGACATCCTTGACGCCCTTGGCAAGATCCACAAGCCCCCAGACTTGGGTGATGACGCCGGACATCTTTCCGAGGTCAATTCCGGAGATCTCATTGTAGTAATCACCCATAGCCTCGCCGAACTCGGCAACATCGTCGCCGAACGATGCGAGAGTCTGGTCCCCTCCAAACCACTGGTCGAAGAGGCTGCTGTCAGGAAGACCGGATGCCAGATTGGAAAGTGCTTGCGCTGCGTTGGCAGAAGCTGTCACCGCGTCAGGCTTGACATCTTTGATAGCTGCCGCATAGGCCGCAAGGTCGTTGCCGAAGAGAACGAGGTCATCTCCAAAATCGGCAATGTTGTTATCGCCGGTAAAGAAGCCGACCAGTCCTCCGCAGTTAGGGATGGTTTTCGCCAGCTCCACAAGTGCTTTGCCGGCGGTGGCGGAATTGGTCACGGCATCTGTATCCAGACCTTTTACCGCCAGAGAGTACGCTTTGATAGAGTTTCCGAAGCTGAGAAGCTGAGCGCCAAAGGTGTCAAGATTGTTTTCTCCGGCGAAGAAGCCGACCACACCTCCGCAGTTTGGAATGGTGTTTGCCAGCTCCACCATAGCCTGACCGGCGGTGGCGGAGTTTGTAACAGCGTCCACATCCAAGCCTTGGACGGCCAGGGAATAGTCCTTGATGGCTTTGCCAAAGGGGACAAGCTGCTCGCCAAAGGTAGTCATGTCGTTTTCGCCGGCGAAGAAACCGACTACGCCGCCGCTGTTTGGAAGCGTAGCGGCCATTTCGGCCATGGTCTTACCGGCAATCGCGGCATTGGTCACAGCATCGGCGTCCATCCCCTTGACCTTGTTCGCGAAGTTGACCATCGCGTCGCCAAATGTGCCGAGCTGATTTCCAAAGGTCTCCATATCGTTCTCGCCGGCGAAGAAGCCAACTACACCGCCGCTGTTGGGCAGTGTCGCGGCCATTTCAGCCAGTGTCTTACCAGCAATCGCCGCCTGAGAGACGAGCCCGGCGTCCATACCGGCAATCGACTTGGAGAAATTGCTCATGGCCTCCCCAAAGGGGACAAGCTGCTCCGCAAAGTCAGACAGTGAGGAGCCGCCTGTGAGCCAGGATGTAAGCCCGTCCAGAATATCAGCGGCGGTAAGCAGGAGGATGACCTCAGTCAGCGCTTTCACACCGGAGAGCATATCGGGCGTGATACTGCTGGCCCCGTCGATAAACGGCTGTACATTGGTCATAAAAGCGGCGAGGTCGGCCCCGATCTGCGGGAACTGACTGGACACACCGCTCATGAATCCGCCGACAATGCCGCCCACAAAAGAGCCGATGGCAGTTCCGATACCCTCAAGGAGCTTTCCGCCCTCGCTGATGAGCCAGGACAGGCCCGGAATCTGCGCCAGACCGCCGATAGCGGCAAGCACAAGCGCCAGTTCGGCAATCACCGCACCCATACCAAGAACGCCGACCATTGCTCCAGGGACCAGCCCGGCGACAGCGCCAAGTGCCAACATAATGGCAGACAACAGGCCGACGCCAGCAATCCCCTTCAACAGAGCGCTGGTATCAATACCGGCCAGCGCATCCACGATACCGGAGAAGAACGCCATAAGGAGATGTACGGCAGCCTGGATCAAGTCGGGCAGATTTCGCGCGATGCCCTCGATGACTTCTACCAGGAACTGAGCAATGGAGTCAACAATTTGCGGGGTATAGGTGACAAGAGCAGACAGCACGCCGGCGATCAGCTCCAACGCGCCGTTTGCGATAGCGGGAACACACTCGACCAACACGTCGACCAGGGTCAGAACAAGAGCTTTGACAGCTTCTCCAATCGCAGGAGCGCCGTCGGAAATTACCTTACAGAACGCCACGACAGCCTCGCCCAGCTTTTCGGCGATAGCGGGAATCAAAGCGGCAATTCCGGTAATAATGGTTGTCAGCCCGGCCACGATGATGGCCACGCCGGCTCCCATCGAGGTTGCGAGAGCAGTGATGCCGATTGCAATAGCAGACAGCCCGGCTCCAATCGCAAGGAGACCAGCGCCAATGCCGAGGGTTCCAACGCCAATCAGAGCGAACGCGCCGGCAAGCCCAAGAATAGTCGGAACGAGAGGGGTGAGCACAGCACCCGCAACGCCGATGACCGCAAATGCTCCCGCCAACGTGACCAGCCCCTTGGCGATGGACTCCCAGCTCATGGAGCCAAGGACCACCAGTACCGGGGTAAGAACCGCCAATGCGCTTGCCGCCACCAGCATAGCGGCGGACCCGGCCAGCGTACCGTTCATCAGGTTCAGGCCAATGGCGAGCTCTCCGAGAGCCACGCCGAGCGTGATGAGACCTTTCGCGATCTCCTCCCAACTCATGCCGCCCATCTTCCTGAGAGAATCCGCCACGATTTCCAAGGCGGCCCCGACAGCGATCAGACCCACGCTAAGACCGACCATGTTCTTCGGCATCAGGTTCATCGCAAGAGTGACCTCAGCCAGAGCGACGCCCATGGCCGTAAGGCCTCTGTCAATCTCCTCCCAGCTCATGGAGCCGAAAGCCTTCATGGCAGACGCGAAGATCTTCATAGCTGCGGCAATCTCAATGAGCGCGAGCCCTGTGGAGATAACATGCTTGGCATTACCTGTGAGCTTGGTAAAAGCGGCGACTTCAAGGAGCAGGGCGCCAATGGAAGTGAGGCCCTTTGCGATTTCTCCCCAATTCATCTGTCCAAAGTCCTTACAGGCAGAGGCCAGCACCTTGATTGCGGCAGACAAGATGACGATACCGGTTGAGGTGCTAATGGATTTTCCGCTGAATTTCGCAGTGTTAAGGAACAGAGATACCTCGGCCAGCAGAACGCCGACACCAGTCAGACCCTTTGCCAACTGCCCCCATTCCAGGCCCGCCAAATCAGTGCAGACAGACGCCAGAATCTTGATTGCTCCGGCGAATATAATCATCTGCGTAGCGCCTTTGACTACTGAACCGGAACCACTTCCCAGCACCTTCATAGATGCTACGAGAGCCGCCATCATTCCGGCAATACCAGTCAGGCCAACAGCGAGCTGTCCGGCATCCAGGTCTGCGATCTTCTTCAATGCGGAGGCAAGGATAAGTACAGAGGTAGAGACAGCGAGCATGGCAGCGCAGGTCTTTGTTACGCCCTTCATGTCGCCGCTGATTTTGCTGAAAATCGCCATGGAGCCCATAAGGTCGGCGAATAGGATGGTGACCGCGCCGAGAGAAGCCGACAGCTTATCGCTGTCAATCAGAGAAATGGCCACGATGGCCGCAGCAAGGATACCGATGGCGCCGGCAATCTTAAGCAGGGCGCCGGCTTTCAGTTGTGTTTGGTATGCCTCGAAACAGCCTCTGACTTCGTCCAGGATACCCTTTACGTTGTCAAGGAACCCGCCGACCTCATCAAAAGGCTGCTGGATGCTGTGCAGGAACTTGGTGATACCGACAGCAATAGCGCCAAAGGAAATGCCATTTAGCAAGTCGATAGCTCCACTGAAATCAGCATTCCCCAATTTCTCCACAACACCGCTGGCAAGACCGCCAATAGCCTTTACAATAGCCCCGCCAATCGTCTTCACACCGTTATACAAAGTTTGAAGCGCCTGGAGGAACTTGCTGTTGGCCAAAGCGGAGCCCATGACACCAACCGCCGCACTGACACCGGGGCCCATATCTCCGGCAGAGTCAAGGACCTGCCCCATACGTTCCCGAGCCCGGCCAAGAAGATTTTGGAACCCCTCAAATCCAGGGATTTTGAAGTTTTCCTTGACTGTCTGGACGAACTCTTTTACTTTGGAAGCAGCAGCGGCTACAAAATCTGAAATACGCTGGCATACCCGATTAAAGACATCGCCTTTCTTCGCTGCCTCATCAATTCCGACGAGCCAATCTCCGAAAGAGGCCGTCACATCAAGAATACCTCCGCTCAGAGTGCCAAGGCCGCCAAGCAGAGGACTCAAAGTCTTGAATACCGCGGAGAACCCCTGCCGAATGATGTCAAGAACGGCGAATAGACCCTTGAATGTCCTGCCAATTTTGTCCGCAGTCTCATCAGAGATGATAAGCCTCTGCGTAAACTTGTTCAGTCCCTCAATCAAGCCGTAGAGCCGTTCCGATGTCATCGGCGGAAACACATCATCCCAAGCGCCTTTCAGCGTCCCAAATACCTTTTGAATCGCTTTGGCGCTGTTCAGGAGGGAGTCAAAAAGAAACTCTCTGCCGCTTTTGCGGGTCATGTTCTGAACAAGGTCGGCGATTTCTCCCGTAGAAGAGTTCGCCTGACTACTGAGGGAACGAAGCGCCGCAATCTGCTCCTCGGTGTAGCCGATGTTCTTAAGCTGTTCGTCGCTCAGTGCGGAAATACCGCCGGTCGTTCCCGTGGCCTCATTGGCCAGCTTGTCCAGCGTCTTGGCCAAAATATCAGTTGTCAGCCAACCCTGTGAAAGAGCGGCGTCAAAGGAGCCCGCCTCCTCGATCATCTTGTCAAGGCCGTCAACAGACTCAGACGCCGTCTCCCGAAGCGCGTCACGGAATGCGTCAACAGAAAAGCCGGCGTTACTGACTTCGTTTTTCAACTGCCCCCAGCTTGATGTCAGCGCCCCACCCAGCAGGGCGTTTCTGGCTTCGGAGGAGCCGTCGATGATGTTACTGAAAAACGCGGAGAACTCCCGCAGCGTGACCTTTGCTTCCTCATAGTCGCCGACGATCAACTGCCAGGTCTCAGCCCATCCGGATTGCGCACTTTCTTTAAGCGTATCCATCAACTGAGAAAAGGTCTTTACATCCTGAGCGGCGGCAAAAGCCTTCTTGCCAATGTCGGTCGTTTCATCGGCGTAGTCCTTCAACGTCTCCGTGAGAACTTCGGTGGTCATCCACTGGTAGGCCAGACTGTCGTTGAACATGTGGGTAGCGTCAATGGTCTCTTTCATTACGCCGCCCTGCCCGTTCTTGGTGAGGACCTTGTACATGCCGTCCGCGGACTTCTCGACAGTTCCTGCCGCAACAGCGGCTTCGAGGAGCTGTGTCTTAAACTCCACCGTCGCCATATTGGCATTCTCAATGGATTTCCAGTCAATCAGCTTAACATAGCCCGCCGACAGCGCCTGGGCAAAGTTATACATGGCCCGGGAAGCCTCGTTGGCGTTAGCGCCGGAAACAGCAGCTACATTGCTGACGCCCTGGATGGCGGCCACGGCGTCGTCCAGCTTGACGCCGGCGTTTGTGAATTTACCGATGTTGGAGGTCATATCCGCAAACGAATAAATCGTTCTATCGGAATAAGTATTGAGCTCATCCAGCTTCTGGTTGACCTTATCCAGGCTCTCGCCAGTGCTGGCCATAATGGTCTGGATGGAGCCCATCTTCAGCTCATACTCGTTAAAGCCGGTGGAAATCGGTTCAACTGTGAACGAAGAAAGCATCCGTTTTCCCGCGTTTACCGCGGAGTTGGTGATGTTGGAAAGAGCAGTCATAGCCATGACTTCAAGCGCCGAGAATTTCGCTCGAACGGTCTCGACGGAATTGCTAAGAGTCGACAGGTCACACTTCTTAGCGGCGGTGCCCAAGCCCTCCAGGCCCTTAGCAGCACCGTCCAGATCCAAACCCTGTTTGAGTTTGTCGAGTGTTGACAAGCTGGTCTGAACATTTTGCTCAAACTGGCGATTGTCAAATCGCATCTCTACGACTCTCTCGTCGATTGTTGTGCTCATAGCTTTGTGACCTCCTTCCATGCGTTATTTGCAATCTGGTCAAAAATAGGCTGGATAGCAGGGTTGATATAGTCTCTTCCCTGTACCCAGCCCCCGGTCCCGGTGCCATGCCCATACTGAAGAATGATGGCGATTGGGACTCCATTTTGAACATTGGAATTGCGAAATGAGATGACGGCCGAACCGTTCTTGTTAGTGATCTCGTAGTACCACGAACTGGCTGTTTCTCCGGAGTCAACAGGCGTCGCAGACGCAAGGGCGGCCACTCCAGCTCGGCCGTACTTATCGAGATCGCCGAGATGGACCGCTTCTTTGGCTCTCTCCAAGAATCTGGTCAGCTTGGAGAAGTCGCCCTTTTGTCTGAACGTAATCATATGCCCTCCTGTTACAGCTTTTTGCAGTAGTCCAAAGAAACCCAGCCCACGCCGGATTTCAACTTGCCCCACTTCGTAGCGCCCTCACCCGTAGCCTCAGACACGATGGTGTAGACACCAGGAGCAATGGCCTTCTGGACGATAGCCGTGTTGGTGCCCGGCCCTTTCCGAATGCGCAGATCCGTAGCGGTGATACGAACCTTATACGGAACCTTGCTCTCGGGGATAGCCGGGGTTGTAGGAGCGAAGCTGACGCCCAATTTAGCATTCACCTTGGCGGCGATGTCACCCAGACGCTCGTAGATGTAGTCGCCGGGGCAGGCTTTATTAGCGAACCAGCGGTGAACCGTAAGATTCTGCTGAGCCACCCTGCCGACCAGCGTCTTATCGCCTTTCCACAGAAGCTGTTTGATGCCGTTTCGCCGGCAGATGTCGGTGCACAGCTCAATCAAGGCCGCCATAGCCTTATCAGTGATGGTATAGGGGTGCTTGGTGTCGCTGGCCACCTCGATGGTCACGGCCTGATAGTCGTTGGACGAGCCAGAAATGCCGTTTACCCGGATGGGGTTGCCCTTTTTGTCGGTGCCTCCAGAACACCAGGAACGATCCTTCTCCTCGACGCACAGACCGATAGAGCCGTCATACCCAACAACATAGTTGCAGGAGGCTTTCCTGCTGCTGGGCTGGAACACCTCGCACCCGCGCTTCGCAGTTACCTGCCCAACAAAGCAGTGGATGGTGATGGTGTCGATGGCGTGGTTTCGATTGGGGGTCCTGTTCGGAGAAATCATCCTGACCGTAGCCAGGGAACTATTGGTGAATCCCATAACGCCGCCTCCTTTCTTTGCATACTTGTCGAAATACTTCTGGCCGTATTCGGCCCGCTGCTTCCGCCTTGCCTCGCTCTGGTCCGCGGGACGCTCGAACTGAAGGAGAACGATGTCGGATGCCTCTCGGACACTGACAGTCGTTCTCAGAACATTCAACACAGTCTTGTAGCCGGTGGAGAGTTCCTGCATCAGAAAACCGAGCTGCATCTCCAGGTCACCGATACTCTTCCCGGCGGCCTTGGCGTAGGCCAGCAGAGCGGCCTTTCGGCTGGGATATGTCCATTGAGCGAGACCATAGCCCGCCCGGTCATTGCCGAAATTGGCATAAGTGCCTCGGTCGACCATCTCGGTATACTCGGCGTCGGCCATACCCAACTTACCCTCATAGCTGTTCTGGAGATTGTTCGGGCGAAGCCCGCTTTCAGCGTAGAGATTTCCCATCAAACCGGCTGCCCCAGCATCGGTGAGCCCCTGCGCTTTCAGATACTCCCAAATCGTCTTCTCGGACATAGCATCACCCTCTCGTGTTCCATCTTCTCTTGTTCGCCGCATTGAGTCTCTTGTTGTAGGCGATCTGCTCCGCCCGGGGAATCTTCTGCGGCTTCTGACTCTTTGCATTGCAGACGTTGATAAGCGTGAGCAGCCGGTTCAAATGCCACTTCTGACATTCAAAAGGGATGCCGTGGCAGATCATCCAGTAGTAGATGATTTCGGAAGTTGCTTTCGGTTCACTGGCCGTACTCTTCTTCATGTTGTGAAAAGTGGTGGCCGTCATGGAAGCGTCGATATAGGCTTCTACCTCCCGCAAAATAGCCGGGGTGATTGCCTTATAAACAGAGGAGTCCACATTCTGTGTCAAGGTCATGCACCGGACGTAGTCAATGGACTCCTCCATCGTTCTTCTCTTCTTTGACAAAAACGGCTTGTGCCATTTCGACTCCCATTTTGAAAGTGAGACCAGCGAATGCTCCAATCGAAGCGTCTGCTCTTTTACATGGATGAAATTTTCGACGCCGTCAAACAGCTCGGTTTCAGGAATCGTGATTTCCAGCATTTCCGGTCTCCTTTAATAGGGGTCAGGCCGGAGACAGCGTGTCAGAACTGTCGGGGAGGGCAGGAGTCTCAGCACTGGGCTCCTCATCCGTCTTGGCCGGGATGATGCCGGCGACGAAATCGCTGGCGGCCTGGGCGTTGGTGGCCAGCTCCATAAACAACTGGCTGTACGCCTCCGTCTGAACAAAGGCGTCGCGGACCTCCTGGTTCTTGATGAACCGGCGGCCATCGGGGGACTTCACGCCGTAGGACTTGAGGATGATGTCCTTCATCGTGTCGATGATCTGCCGGCCGTTCTGCGCCTGGACGACACGGTTAATCATCGCGGTGAGGCCGCCGTCCACAGAGAGCTCCAGCTCGGTCACCTCGGCCTGGGTCAGATTGAAGTAGTGATCCTCGGTGCGAGGATTGCCGTTGTAGTCGACAAACTTAAAGGTCTTTTTCAGCATTGGGAGATTCTCCTTTCAAAAATTAAAGAAAGCGGAGCCCTCGGTGAAGAGAGCCCCGCTTTGCAGGGTGCAGGGATGTTGCGCAGTAAATCAGCCGGCGGGCGGGACTTCCTTGAAGAACGCGATGACCTCCTCGGGCATCGGCAGCCGGGACTCGATGGCGGCGTTATCGCCATCGGCATCCTTGCCATAGATGATGTCCTCGAAAGCGGCCAGCTTGGCCTTGTCGGTCTTGGTGGAGTCGATGGTCATGTGGGCGGTGGCCTTGTAGCCGGGGACGTCCACGGGGGTGGTGGTCAGAGACCAGCTCATAGCGGTGGCCTCGGGGCTGTCGTTGACGGTCTGGCGGTTCTTCTCGGAGGGAGACGCCTGAGCTCCATAGACCAGATGGAGCTTATAGCCGTAGTTCTGGCCGACCACGTCGTTGCCAATCAGGGTGCGGTAAGACAGGCCGAACATCTTGCGGATCTGCTGGCCGATGGTCACACCAGGGGCGACCTCGGCGGAGCCGTCGCACTCCTCGAACTCGGGGGGATAGGTGTAGGCCTCCACGGTGGCGCCGAAGTCCTCGGCGGACATCAGGTTGAGGTACTTGATGTTGTCGGCCCAGACGGCGTTGGGCTCGCCGCCGGAGGGGGTCTCGTTGACAGCAGACAGACCGTTCCAGGGCACACCCTTGGCATACTTGCCGTTGTTGCCCATGGGGAACAGGACGCCGTGATCCAGGCCAGTCTCAAACAGGCGCTCGCCGATCTGGTCCCATTTCATTCTACTCATTGTCGATTTCCTCCTTTATAAGGTTAGAAGTATAGGGTGAACACGTCATGGTGCAGGTTGTCCGCTGTAAAATGGCGTTCGTGAACGCACATCGGCAGCAGCGCAACTTTTTTGGGCAGGTCACTGTCAGGGTTCCTATAAATGAGAGTCACCTGATAGCAGTCGTGCAGCAAATAAGGCTGATTGTTGGCAAACGTTGGTTTCATGAGCTTCCGCTCATAGACGATGCAGTCATATTCCATCTCCACATCAGCAGGGGGCTGGAAATAGGCCCGGCATTCATCGCCTCTGTCAGGACAATCGAGGATGTTACACAGATTTTCGTGAAGTTCGATTCTTCTTTCCGTTGTAGACACCCCCAATCGTCAAGATCAGCCTCGGATACTGTACTTCCACTTTGGTCACTTTCCATCTCGTGCCCATAAACCCGACATAGCGCATCCGGTAGAAGTTCTGATAGGCAAATGGATCGGCGACTATGCTGATCTCATTTGCAACGTTGACGTTGTCGTTGAGCGTTTCGGCAGATTGAAGAAGCCCGGTGTTCCGAAGCAGGTCACCGCTATACATCCGTTCGGTGATCTTTTCCTCGTGAACGCCGTGCGCTGTCTCAACCGTATCAGCATAGCCTACCGGTCCATAAAATTTTGCCATTTTGAACTTTCTCCCTTAGGCGGCCGCGCCAGAAGCAGGCTTCACGGGCTCCTCCAGGGCGATGGCAGACCACAGCCGGTGCAGAGCGCCGGACAGACGGGTCTCGATCAGGTACTTCTCCTGGTTGAAGTCGATGTCGAACTGGTTGAAGCGGGTGATCTCGCCGCCCTTGGTGGAACCGACGGTGTAGTCGGCCAGGTTGACGAAGAGGCCCAGGAGCTTGTGCTGGACGTTGTCCTTGTCGGTGCGGGCCAGGCCCTCGAACTGCTCGGCGGTGTAAATGTTGTCGACGTTCAGGGCAGCGGCCAGGTCGGCCTTGGAGTTGTAGATGCGGCGGCCGTTCATATCGCGCGCCAGCAGCATCACGTTGACCAGATGCGGCGTGCAGAACAGATCGGGCGTGCCGGTGCCCTTGAACTTCTCACGGGAGTACAGGGCGGCGGTGATGATGGCCTCGGCGTAGATGTAGTTCTCGCCGAAGTTCATGTCGGTGCGGGAGCCCTGGATCTCATTCCGGGCGGCCTCGATATCCACGTCATAGTGGATAGTGTAGAGGTCATCGTCGTTCCAGATGGAGCGGATGTGCTCCTCGGAGATCTTCTGCTCGTCGGCCTCGTCACGGCCGTCACCGATCATGATGGCGATGGCGATCTCCTCGTTGAGGGCCATCTTCATGACGCCGTACTGGTAGTTGACCACATCGAAATCGGTGATGTCGATGATGTCGTCCCGGTGCATGGAATCCCGGATGTAGATGGTCTGGGGGTCGGTGGTGCGCTTCATGAGCTTCATGTTACCGGAGGGAGTCTTGCGCTTGCCCTTCTGGTAACCATGGGCCCGGATGTCGTCGCCGCGGGCATCCATGTTCTTGGTGCGGATGCGGCTGATAGGGCTCTTGTGGACCTTGCTCATGACCACGCCGACCCAGCCCTGGTCCCGGGTGATGAGCTCGGGAGCGCCGGTCTTCAGATCCTTGTACTCGGGGAACAGAGCCTCGATGTCGTCGATGCCATGCTTGAGGGTGTCGCTGTTCTGCTCGGCATAGAGCTTCAGGGCGCCCTGGAAGGTGCCGACGCTCTTCGTCTTGGCGCTGGCGATAATCTCCATCTGGGCGGAGTGGCTCAGGGTAACACCCTGAACCTCGTCAGGCTTGTCGAAAACGTTGTGCTTCATGATGTTGTCTCCTCCTTCAGGATTGTCAGAATGTTGGACGGAACCACCGGTTCCGTCGGGGTTGGGAGCAGGATCGCCCGATTGGCCACCATCCTCGGCGGCCTGTTTGAGCATGACCCCCATAGCAAGCTGCTGCTTGGGAGTGAGGGTTTTCCACACATCCTCGATGGTCTCGTTGGGGTTTCCATCAGGCTTGGGGTCGCTCTTGGGGGGATTGGGATTGGAGCCGGAATCGCTGCCCTCGTCGGAATGGCAGAGACTGATGGGCTCGCCGGTTCCGATGATGACCTCCTGCTCTGCGCCCTCACCGTGGGCCAGGTCCACAAAGTCGATGAACGCTCCGGGATTGGCCCCGGCGACGACCAGGCTGAGTTCACGAATATCGCCGTGGATCACGTCCTTGCCGCGGCCGTTGGGCTGCTGTTTCAGCCCGTTGGCGTAGATAGACAGGGCCTGCACGTCGCCATGCTGTACCAACTGCTTGGCGGCCTTGCCGCTCTCCGTCTCGTTGAAGAAGCCATAGGCATACACGCCGTCCTGCCGGTTCTCCAGAATGGCGTGACCCAGGATGTTGGCGGGGTCATTGTGCTGGTGGTTCCACACGATGGGAACCGACATCCCGTCGCAGTGCTTGAAAGCGTCGCGGCGAACCGTGCGTCCGTCGGCGCAGACAATGTCATTTCGGGTTGCCCAGCCACTAAAGTCATACTTCAGTTCCATTTTGAATATTGTCCTCCTTTGGTGTTGTAGTGGATTGCGATGTTTGGGTGTTCTCGGCCGGCGCGCTCAGGTTACTGTTCCGGAGCTCGTCCGCTTTCGGGTCAGTCGAGGGTTTCATGCCGATCTTCTGCCTGATCTCGTTCGAGGTCATGATCTCGTTACGAGTCATCTTGTCGGAGATCTCAGCAATCTCACCCACGGGCACCAGCTTGAACGGATCTCTGAAGAACAGAATGGACTGCTTCTGTGACCGAGCGGTTTTGGTGAGGAATTTCCTCTTCATCTCGTCAACAATGGCGGAGAGGATGGGTTCAATCGTCCTGGTGTAGTAGTTCTGCATCGTCTTTTCGTCGGCGGAACCGTCCATGATGCCCTGAGTCAATCCTAACTGGCTGTAAAGCATACTCGTCAGGTATTCGATCTGGCTCATAAGATTGTTGTCGACTGGTCGATTTAGCTGAACCACATGCTCCGTTCCATCGGTGTACGCAACACCATATTTGGAACCGGACAACTGTTCCTCGATATCTTTACGGCGTTCTTCCGCCTGTTGACGCCTCGCTGCTGTCTTAATGACGTAAGGAAGCTGAATGATAAGGTTGAGCTTTCCGGAACCGCTCTGCTCATCGATTGCGTCCAGCAGGTTGAGCTTACGAATCAAACGCTGCATAGTGGAGTTGGGCTCATTCATGACCGAGTAGAAAGGATTTTCCACGATGGCCACGGTGCTTTTGGGCACCAGAATGTCCTCTTTCTCCCCCTTGCGGTCGTTGTAGACCCGAACTTTTACATGTTGCGGATACCACTCAAAGATCTTTCCGGTCCGCATCGTGGAGATGTCAAAGGAGCCTGTCTCCTTTGGATTGAACGTCGTGTCCACAGGGACGATGGCAACACAGCCCTCATCCAGCATGGACATGACAATGTCCTGAACGAATGCCCGGCCTGTCTGGTCGATATTCGCCTCCAAATTCAGACAGTTGTTCAAGCCGCTCTCAATGACTTCTTTGAATCGGTCATTTTCGTCCAACCGAACATGCTGGATCGTCATGGAAGACACATCCAAAGCGATACGGTTGTAAACCGAGGTCACAATGGAGCGTTCGTTTCCCCGACTGAAAATAGGCCGGTCCGGACGATAGGCGTAGCTGGGACCAAAGGAATAGCGGTAGCTGAGCGGATCGCGGCTGAGAAATGTGTTCCATGCGTGCCGAAGCCTGGAACCAAGCGTCATTTCCATTCGGAACTCATCACCTCCTTCATGACATAAAAAATCCCGCAGACCAATAGGCCCGCGAGTCCGTAAAATTACTCGAATGCTTCGGGATTGTGCTTATAGGCGATGTAGGCGTCCATCATGGCCGCAACAGCATCGATCTTCTGCTCATGCCGCTTTTTCAGCAGCTTTCGGTTCCCGTTGGTGTCTTCCATAGCGATACAGTTTCCCATGGCATAAGTCATAAGCTCTTCATCAAAAATGAGCAGTCTGTCTTCGGCCAACTTCTTCAGTTCGCCAAGAGGTACTGACTCCGTCTTTGCGCCCTGAATGACCTTTTCAATACCATATGGCCCATTCTCGGCGGCCCAGCGCTCAACGAACTCCTTGGCATTGTAGGGGTCGTATCCAAAACACCGGATATCATAACCGCATTGAACAATGTGATTATCCAGGTCCTCATAGACTTGCATCATGTCAAGAATCGTCCCCTCAAGAACAATCAGGCTTCCTTCGTTCATGAACTGCTCGTACTTGATCCGCATGGCCGCCGGAAGTTTATTTAGCGTTCGCGAAGAAATATAGTTCCGAGTTTTTACTCCAAAACACCCATTTCGTAACGGGAATAAGAATGTAAAAGAGCAAAAGTCATCGCCTTGAGATAAGTCACCACCAAGAGCGCAAGGCAACTGCCAAAAACTCCGATATGGATGGGGGAGCGTTTCTTCATAAGTGAAGTAATAGGTATAGCCCTCCATCGGGAGCCCAAACCGCTTTGCTAAAATATCGTTTCGAGCAGCAGGAGCTTTCTCGGCTCTATCGACATCCAACTGGTATGTTTCGTAAGTGACTGTTTTTCCGATATTGGGATTTGCTTTCATCCACATCTCGGGATAGGCAACCTCATCAACCGAATCCAGCTTATACCACCAGATAGACACATGTGGATTGATGTAATTTCCCTTAAGGATGTCCATGAGCTCCATTTTGATGGTGTCTCCCGCTCCATTCCGGACAGTACCCTCGGAACTCGTGGCGGTAATCAGCCAATCATCATTCTTAGAAGCTCCTTGCTCTATGGCGCCAATAGGGTCTTCGCGAATGTCGCCGGAGAGCCATTCATCGACTGTTGCAATTTTACAGCGAAGACTTTGGAGCTTGTCAATCGACATAGGAATGATCCGTATGATAGACCCTGTGATGAAATTCTCGATGCCTTTTTTGGTCGAGGCAAGTTTTACGCGGTTGGCCTTAGAGCCAGTGGTATTCTGGAGTGACCCTTCTGTGAGAAACTGGAACAAAGGGCCACGCGCTCTGGTTATTGCGGTTTTGATCGGTGTCAAGACCTCTTCGGATTGACGAACCGTGGGAGCTGTAACGATTTGGTCAGTCGTGGATGCATCAATGTTCTGGAAAAACGATTGAATGCATGAATCGTAGAGCGATTTCGCAGCACCACGACCAACAATCAAATACTGCTTATTGATAAGTCGTTTCTTGATTGTTTTTGTAACGTAGTGCCCCCCGTGTCCGCCAACATTAGGTTCGTAAACAGAGCGTTCAACGAAGTAATACCAACCAAACACTTGCTCTCCCCAGAGCTTAAAACTATCCAAGAGGCAAAGATCCGAACCGTCTGTTAGAGTAAGTTCAGCCTCGCAGTATTTGATCCAGCCCTCAACCGCCTTGTCGTCGTAGTAAATTCCAGGATTGGCAATGAGGTCATCGATTCGGTTCATCTCCATTGAGACTTCCTTGCATACCGGAATCTCGCCTCGAATCACCTTTTCTCGGAATTGACCATAGTATTTGGGAACAGCAGTGTTTGATAAGGCCATCGGCTCACCTACTTCTTTTTGGGTCCGCCGTTAAAGATGGCGTTTGCAAATTCTTGCGGGCTGAACGACTTCGTGATGGCTGCTTTTCCAGCATACAAAAGGGCTCCGCTGGCAGCAGTAGTCAGCACTTTACTCCCCACGTCTTTCAGAATTTTTTGGGCATAGACGCGGCCAGAATTGACCTCCTGGTTTGTAAGTTCTCTGAGTTGCTTTTCCAACTGGAGCCTTTCGATCTTCTGCTTGAGCTGGGCATTGGTCAAGGTTCCGAGGTTTTTGGCATCCGTTCGTTTCTTCGTCTCAGACGCTCGCTGTTTTCCGGCGGTGGTCAGGCTGCCGTCTGCATTCTGAAAACGACGAACTCCCCACTTTTGGCCTTTGATGCCATGATGCTGAAGTTCATCCATTTCGAGTTTTCTCCTTTCCACGGTTGTCATCCGCAGGGTCCGCCGCAACAGAAAGCCGCCACTCGAACTCGCTGATCTGCCGATTGATTGACTCAATGGCTGCGGAGCTGAGAGGCGGGTCAAATAGCAGTTTTACCTTGAGATGCATGTAGGATTTTACCAATGAAAAGCGATTAGCGTTCTGCCCGATGAAATCAGACCACGTTTCGCTTTCGCCGGTGATGGAGAAACCGTTGGGCGGCCCGACGCCAATCTGTGCCAAAATTGAGAACACAGAATTGATGTGCATGATGAGGTCCGGATCGAAATGAGTATAACTCTCATCGATGCCCAACAGTTTCTTAACTGACGTCAGGATGCTTTCGGTAGTCTCCATAGGTTCCCTCCTAACGCCGGAGTTGGATGTACTTCTTCATGCAGAAGCCCTCGATGCCATCGGGGGTGCGGACTTTGCAGAAGTCCTTGGTGGAGCCATCCAGGTCAACGTCCACCTGAGACAGGCAGTCGATGACGGCCACGACCTTGGCGTTCTCGTCAGGCTCCTGGCGAACGTTGAGCCTCAGACAGTCGGTAACGATGCCGATATACGGCTTATCCGGAACAGGCTGCTTAGGCGCCGCCTCTTTCACATCGGGGCGGGTCGTTCGGTGCTGGGGATTGTTTTGCATGGTGGTCTTCCTCCTTCATTCAATGTTTCCAGGGACAGGTATCGTTTCTTACTCTCTCGATGGGAGCTGTAATCAGAAGACTTTCGTTGCCATAGTGAATTGCCTGGTGAGTTTCGTGAACGGTGGTGATAAGATACTCCGGATTGAGTAAAATATCGCTTCGGCTCCGGATGTCCTCTGGCCTGATCGGGTTCATGTGATGGATCAGTACCCTGGCAAATATCTCATGCCCAGGAACGCCTAAATCGCATCCGGCATCTCTGGCGATGACAATATCCCTCACCCGCCTCCACTCTTTGGAGCGATAGAAGTATTGGTTCATATACCGGTCAAACCCAAAGGTCTCCTGACCGACAATTCCGTCGAGGCGCAAATATTGAAACCGCTCCTCGAACGTCGGAAGCAGAATCAGTTCGGAGTAGCATTTAATACTCTTCATCTGGTTCCTCCTCTTGTCCGCTGTAGCTCTTCATAGCATTTACGGCATTGAGGTACAGTTCTTCCATTCGCGCACCGGACTTGATAGACTCCGCCTTGGCGGCCGCAAGGTCTCGCTGCTTTTCAAGCAATTCCTTTTCGATTTGAGCCCGTATCGAGCCGAGTTTGAGAAAATGCGAGATGACCTGAGAGGAAGCTGTCCCTTCAATGAGCTGCTTTTCGGCAAGGTCGACTGCCAAAGCTATTAGCTGCTGCTCTCTGGCCTCGGGCGTCGAAGCCGCGCGTCTCTTTCCCACAGCTTTAGCCATCCTCACCGCCTCCTCTCGCTAAGATTGATGACGATTGCTGTTGCGTTTTGGTGAGTATTGCAGTAGTTGGGGCAGCGTTTGAAGGAGCCCACATAAGCCGTTAAACCGGTCGGGCAGAAAGGAGAACCTTCGTGGAGGTGACGAAAGGTCCCGACAGGAAAATATAGGCCTTGTGAGCTCGTTCAAACGCTGCCCCGGATGAAACTGTTTTCCAAAAATATCCCCCGGAGAATTTTTGAGG
>OOIH01000010.1_pt1 | contig 25507 bp, 28 predicted proteins | sample 1691801 | NCBI WGS metagenome assembly OOIH01 (sample SAMEA1061690, study PRJEB22710) | metagenome
TTAAGCTCGGCTACATCAGATTTAAGCTCGGCTACATCAGATTTAAGCTCGGCTACATCAGATTTAAGCTCGGCTACATCAGATTTAAGGTTAGATACATCGGACTTGAGGTCAGATACATCAGACTGCATTTGGGTTAAAATAGCAAGAATTTTTTCTTCGTTTGACATAATTTTCCTCCCTAAAAGTTTGTTGCGTTCGTTAATAAGCTTAGGACAGTTGAAATACGGGGCTTTCATACCATTTGCAATACTGCGTTTCATTTGGGCCTCGCACTCAGGGTCACATACAGGACAAAAATCAGGCAAGACAAACACCTCCATTTATAATTATGATAGCAGAAAACAAATTATTAGTCAAAGGGTAAACAGGGAACGAGGGCAAGAAATGTTAAATATAGCCTACCAAGAAGTAGGCATAACATAGCAGTGATGGGTAAAATTGAATGAAGAGAGGAGTAAGAAAATGGGTACATATTTAGATTTTTATTGTAGCGACAATAACAGAGAACTTAAAAAAATAGTAAATCCTATTTTAATGAAGCAGTTTGGTTGGATACCACAAAAGGATTATGATGATTTTTATGGGAAGATGAGTGATGTAGTATTTGATTGTGAAAAGCATTTTAGCAGTGAAAAAATAAAAAATAAAAATTTCAAAAGTTTTTTAACTGCATGTATAAGAAACAAAATAAAAAGTCAGGTAACTTATATGCACAGAAATAAACGTTGTATGAAAGATGAAAATGGAAATCCTATTTATGACATTTCTATTGACGCGCCAATAGATGATGAGAGCAATTCTATTTTTGAAGAATATTTACGGTCTGACTGTAACATAGAAAGAGAATTAATTGATACTGTAAATAGTGAAAAAATTGAAAGATGCTTAAATTTATTACCTAAGATAGAACGCATAATTTTAACAATGTTAATGGAAGGTGATCCAATATTTGAAATAAAAGAGAAATTAAATATAAGTGATAAAAAATTTAATGAATATATGGAATCAATTCGTGAAAATAAAAATATTTTATCACTCAATGGTAAAGATTCAAAGAAGAAATATAAGGAAATGGAGGACTTAGAGATGATAGAAAATAAAGATATGACCGTTAAAGATGTTATGGAGTTAGACACTACAGATAGCTATAGAATGGACAAAAACACTTTAGGTTCTCTTTTAGATGATATGGAAGATGAGCTTTCATCTACATATATAAATTGTAACTATATAACTCAAAGACAACCATTTTTGTGGAAGGAGGAACAGATTAATAAATATTATTCACGAATATTGAACAACCAACCTATACCAGAAATTGTTATTTGTGAGCAAATTGTAAATGGAGAAAAAATATCATATTTAATAGACGGGCTTCAAAGACTGTCGTATGCGAAAGTGTTTAGGAAAAATCTTATACCAATAAAAGCGAAAGGTACAGAGTTTGCAAATGTAAAGTACAAAAAAAGAGTAGTAGATGAAAACGGAAATGTAAAAACAGTAGAAGCAGTTTTTAATATTATTGGAAAGTACTATAAGGATTTACCTGAGTTTTTACAAAAGAGATTCAATAATTTTAATATTTCAATTACAAGATTTTTTAATTGTACTCCTGAAATGATTGATTATCATATTAGAAATTATAATAATCATGTTACGATGAACAAGGCTCAACATGGTATTACTAATATTTCTAATAAGACAGCAACAGATATTAAAAATCTTTCATACAACCATAGCTTTTTCAAGGATAATGTAAAAACAACGAGAAAGAATAAGAAAGATGGATCATGGGATGAAGTCGTAGCGAGAACAATTATGACAATGAATTTTCTTGAAGATTGGAAAAAAGAGATAAAGGACATCTTTATATATATTGATAAAAATGCAACAGATGAACATTACAAAAGACTTGAAGAGAATTTAGATAGATTATCAACTGTTGCTAATGATACAATAAAAAACTTATTCACTACAACTAATACATGTATTTGGCTAACTGTATATGATAAGTTTAGAATGCTTGGACTTGAAGACGTTAAATTCATTGAGTTTATGAAAGCATACGATGAAACTTTACGTTATAGAGAAGTTAATAATGTGGTATTTGATAATATCTATAAAGATAAAAATACTAGAGATAAAAAAATAGTTGTTGCAAAAATAAATGGATTAATTGCTCTTATGTGCGGATATTTTGATGTAGATAAAAAGCTAACTGAAAATTTAGAGGTTTTAAAATTTATAAAAGAAAATGTTAGTGAAGATACAACGGAGGAGGATTTAGCGGAGTATTTGGAGTTTTATGAAAATGACTTAAAGATTGAAGTAGATAATACTTCTAGGTTATTAGAAAATGCTAATAATTCTTCAATGCTGGCATTAATTGCATATATTATGAATTCAAGTATAAGTATTGGAACTTTTAAGAATTGGTTAGTAGATTTCTTTAAAAGAAATAATACATACGAGCTCAATCAGAAAAGAAATTACAATTTAATGGTAGACAGCCTTAACAGCTATATAAGCAGTGATGTAGCTTAAACCGCTAAAGATTTACACATATTGGCAAAAACACTACTGTAGGAGAGAAAAAAGAAAAAACTAGAAAACTGCAATAGAGTAAGAAGGTTATTCATAACCCCGCAAGGGCTTACAATTATTAGTAAAAACACTGCTGTAGGCGAGAAAAAAGAAGAAATTGGAAAAGTATAAACAACAAGAGGGCCATTCTTAAAACCCTGAATGATTAACAATTATTGGCAAAAACACTTCTAAAGGCGAGAAAAAAGAAAAAACTGGAAAAGCATAAACAACAAGAAGCCATTCGTAAAACCCTGAATGATTAACAATTATTGGCAAAAACACTTCTAAAGGCGAGAAAAAAGAAAAAACTGGAAAAGTATAAACAACAAGAGGGCCATTCGTAAAACCCTGAATGATTAACAATTATTGGTAAAAACACTGCTGTAGGCAAGAAAAAAGAAGAAATTGGAAAAGTATAAACAACAAGAAGCCATTCGTAAAACCCTGAATGATTAACAATTATTGGTAAAAACACTTCTAAAGGCGAGAAAAAAGAAAAAACTGGAAAAGTGTAAACAACAAGAGGGCCATTCGTAAAACCCTGAATGATTAACAATTATTAGTAAAAACACTACTGTAGGCGAGAAAAAAGAAAAAACTGGAAAAGTATAAACAACAAGAAGCCATTCGTAAAACCCTGAATGATTAACAATTATTGGCAAAAACACTTCTAAAGGCGAGAAAAAAGAAGAAAATAGAAAAAATGGAAAGGATAAGAGGGCTTTGACGCTTGGAAGAAAATCAATGAAACCCTCAAAGATGGGGCAAGCGTATTTATAAGAAATTAATTAAAGGATAAATCAATCATTTTGTTAGTATAGATTTCACATAGAGTTACTTTATGTCCCAGTCAAAAGACTGTTTATTATAAATTTTAGTTCTATTACAAGGAGGAAATTGACTTAATGGCGGAAGTAAAGAAGAAAGGAAGATTATTTGATTTACCTGAAACAAAAGGGTCATTTCAATTAACAGGTATTGTTAATGGCGTAGAAAAGGAAAATTTCTATAAAGAAATTAAGACCAAAAGCAATAAAAACATGAGAATGATTAGCTTTGGGGTTAATTATCAGGAAAACAGCACACTCTATGTTAATTTACAGGGAATGGAACAGGAAAACGTATATTTTTCAAAGCAGGCAAAAAATAAGGGCGATAAACCGGAAACAGTAAAAATTCCTTGGGCAGACAGATTTTCTTATAACCGTGAGGGATTTACACTTATTGGTAAAAACATTGCTATAGGCAAGAAAAAAGATGAAACTGGAAAAATTGTAAATAATAAGAAGGTTATGACAGACTTTGATGCTTGCAAGGAAATCAATGAAAACCTCAAAGATGGAGCAAGTGTATTTATAAGAGGCAATATTAATTATAGCAGCTTTTTTGATAATAACGGCAATAAAAAGACTTCTGTAAAGTTAGTTCCCAATCAGATTTCACTTTGCAGCGATGTGGATTTCAATGATGATAAATATGTGCAGAAAAATGATTTTAATCAAGTTATTGTTTTTATAAAAATAGATCAGGAAAAAGAAAATGATAAACCTACAGGTAGATTTATAGTATTAGCTAAAATTATTACATATAACAATATTGAAGATGCTGAGTTTATTATTAAAGACAAGGATTTAGCCAATAAATTTAGAAAGTCATTGAACCCTTATAATGCAATTAAAGTAAGTGGGCACATGGTCTCTTATACACAAACCGAAACTGTTATAGATGAGGATAATTGGGGCGAAGAAGATGCAATTGAAAAGGTTTTTGCTCCTGCTAAGAGAGAGTTTGTTATAACCGGAGCTAAAGGCTCTACAATTGATAGGGAACTTTACACAGAAGAAAATATTGCTGAAGCAATGGCTAAAATCAATCAGGCAAATAAAGCAGAAAATGATTTTGGTGACAACAGTGATGAATGGGGCGAGCTTACAGGAATGGACATAGATGATGATTCTGCATGGAGCTAAGTAGTAATTTTTTATATAAAAGGTGAGTGAATGAGATATAGAAAAGACAATAAGGAATTACATAGAAAATGCAGTTATTGCGGGGAATACTTTTACATAAGCAATGAGAATATTAATGATGCAATTTACTATGATAAAAAAACATATCATAGTAGTTGTTTTATTAATATTTGTAAAAAGCGTTCTCAAATGAAAAGAGAAGATGTATCTCAAAAATGGATATTGATTTCAAATAATTTAGAATCAATTAAACAGGATAGCTGCAAACATTTTAAAACTACGATTATTAAAGAAGATATTTTTAAATTTATAAAGGATACTTATGATATAATTCTTATTCCAACAACTGTATGGCAAAAATTAAACAATATTTATAATGGCACATTTAAAGGAATGTTTTATGGAATACCACCTGAGCACTTACTTGATATGTGGAAAAGAAAGCTTGATATGTTGAATGGTATTGCAAATAGAAATAATACAATAGGTAAAACTATGGATACAGAACAACGTATTAACTACGACTTGTCAATATTAGTTAATAAATATGATAGTTATTTGAAATGGCTTGAAAAACAAAAAATATTAGATATAGATAAAGGAATAGAAAGGAATGAAAATATTGTCAGCAAAACTATGGGGCATACTGCTCATAGAACAGTAAATGATAACTCGGATGATATTTCTAGTTTGGTTGATGATATTTTTGGATAATTGGAGGTGATAAAATAACTTGGAAGAATTATTGAAAGACACAAATGTGTCAGCAGAGATTTGCTTAGTTGGTTCTTTTTTTAATTCACCGGACCTTCTTGTTAATTATGGGAAGTTTATGAGAAGTAAATATGATTTTTCAGATTCCGCAGTTAAATTTTTTTATGATAGTTTTGAAACTTATTATTTAACTTTTTCCCAAACAGTAGATGAAATGAAAATGAACGTATTTATGAGTCAAAATCCAGAGCGTTTAAAGACTTATAAACAATATAAAGGTTGGAAAACCATTCAGCAATATATGAATATTGCAGATGAAAATGACTGTAAAAATTATTTTGATACAGTAAAGAAATATTCTTTAGTAAGAGAATATGGAAGAAATGGTTTCCCTATTGAAAAGATATTGGCACATAAAAATTTTGATAAAATGTCTCCAAATGATATATATAGAATTATCCGTACAAAAGCAGACAAGATACATACAGTTATAAATGCAGGGGAAGAGGCAGTAGAACTTACAGATAACAATACTGCGCGAATTGATAAATATCTTGAAAAACCTAATTTCGGTTTGCCTTTTCCTTGGTATATGTATAATGAATATTTTCTAGGAATGAGAGATACAAAGCTGCTATTCGAGGGCTTTTTGTCTAATGAGGGTAAAACAAGAAAATTGGTATTGCTGGCAGCATATGTTGCGCTTGTACAAAATGAGAATTTCCTTCTTATGAGTAATGAAATGGATGAAGAAGATTTGCGGAGCTGTTTAATTACAACTGTTATAAACAATAAGGAGTTCCAGGAGCTGCACGGTATTGTACTCGAAAAACCAGAGAAGGAAATTGTTCTTGGTGTATATCACGATAAAAAAGGAGAAATTATAAGAAGAAAGATAGATGATTTTGGTATCTATATTGAATCTAACGAAGACTATATCAAAAGAGTTCAGTCAGAATCAGATGAATATTGGCAAGTAAAAGCTGTGACAGAATGGATTGACAGCGCTGACCGCAAAGGAAAAGTTTTGTTCAAAGATGTCGGCAATGATTATAGACCAGAACAGATTGAGTTTGAATTGCGTAAAGCCAAAATGGTTCAAAATATTAAATATTATGGCTATGATACGTTAAAAGGTTATAACACAGATGACTGGTCTCAGATAAAACAATTTGCAACTAGGCTTAAAGAATTAACAAAGGAACTAAGAATGAGTGGGTATGTAGTATTTCAGTTAAGTGATGATACTGTGTTTACAGATATTTTTAGTCTTAGCAGTAATAATATTGCAAATGCAAAACAAATAAAACATGTTGCTGATATTTTGAATATTGGAAAGAGACTTAACAAAGATGAGTATCATAAGTTTCAAATGGTTGTAGAAAATGATAGTTGGGGAGAGCCGGTTGTAGAAGATTTAGACTTAAAGAAACAGTATTTTTGTATTAAGCCAGATAAAAATAGGTCTGGCAGTAAAGACAAAGTTATGTTATTTGAGATAGATCTAAATCTAAATATTTGGAGAAACGTAGGATATATTGTTAAAAGAAATTAAAAGCTTAAAGAGTAAAAGGAAGGTGGCAGCTTGGATGTTAAAGAATTAAAGAATTACATATATGAAAATAAATATGCAGAACAAATATTAGAATCCATTGGCTGCCACCACATTAAATATCACATTTCAAATTCTTATTGGTCTTGTGCAAATGCTGACGGCGATAATAATGGAGCTGTAGTTTTATATAACAATGAATATTTAATGTGTTTGAACTACACACGACAAATGACTAAGGATAATCGAAAAACAGATATTATTGACTTGGTATGTTATACAAAGGATTTAACTTTCCCCGAAGGATTAAAGTTTATATGTGAAGAAATAGGAATATCATATTATCATGATTTTGAAGAAGATATACCGGAAAGCTTTAAAATATTGAAAATGATTAACGAAATGAATTCCAATATTTTAGAGGAAAAAGAAAAGCCATTAAAACCTATTAGTGAATGTATTCTTTCATATTATAAAAAATATGTAAATGATTTATTTTACGAAGACAATATAGATTATTCTACGCAGCAAGAGTTTGAAATTGGATTTGATGAAGAAAGTAATAGATATACGATACCAATTCGGTCCGAGCTGGGCGACCTTATAGGAGTAAAAGGAAGGTATTTTTATAGACAAGTTCCAGATAATGAAAATAAATATATATATCTTGAGCCTTGTGCAAAATCGAAAATTTTATATGGACTCTATAAAACGATTGAGCATATTAAAGCAAAAAATTGTATTTATATTTTTGAAGCAGAAAAGGCTGTATTACAATTATGGAATTATGGTTACAAAAATTGTATATCTACAGGCGGCAAGGAGTTATCCCAGTATCAAATTGATATGATATTTAGAATCGGAGTGCAAATCGTATTTTGTTTTGACAAAGATGTTACTAAAGAAGAATTAGAGAAATTAGCAAATAGATTTCCTGACGGAATTTCGCTTTATTATATGTTTGATGAAAATAATATTTTAAAGGAACATGAATCACCCTCAGATGACCCTGTAAAATGGAAATATATGATTGATAATAATATTTATAAACTGAGATAGAATTATCATAAAATTATTAAAAGGAGTATATGAACCTTCTACAAATATAACGTAAATAATTATTATCGAGGATAACAGCATGATAAATCTATTGGGAGGTATAATTGTGGCATATTCGAGCTTACATAATCATGATTATTATTCTTTATTAGATGGATATGGCAGTCCGCGGGAAATGTTGGACAGAGCAAAAGAAATTGGCCTAAAGGCTTATGCCACAACAAACCATGGAAATGCCTATGCACATATATATTATGACCTTATCAAAAAAGAATACCCTGAAATTAAAATGATTTATGGCTGTGAGCTGTATGAATGTGAAAATATTGAAATAAGGGATAAAGATAATAAATACTTTCATCTTATTTGCCTGATAAGAAATGAACAAGGCAGAAAAGACTTAAATAAGGTAATTACAAAAAGCAATTTTGAGGGTTTTTACTTTAAACCGCGATGTACAATTGAAGATTTAAAACCCTACGCAGAAAATTTTGTAATATCTTCAGCTTGTTTAGCAAGTAAATTAGCAAGGGAAACAGATTTTGAAAAATGTGTTGAATATGTTAATGAATATAGAAAAATATTTCCCCATTTTTTCCTTGAAATGCAATCCCATAGTCATAATGAGCAATGCCTTTATAATCAAAAAATTTTGGAACTGTCCAAAAGGACAAATACCCCATTTATTATAACTACAGATAGTCATGCACCAAAAAAAGAAGATTTATACTACCAAGATAAACTTATTCAAATTGGCAGAAAAAGTGTTAATAATGACAAAAATGCTATTGAAAACAGTGAAGTATATGAAGGCTGCTATATGCAAACCGAAGATGAAATTCATGAATGTATGGATTGCCAGATTGGTTACGATAATGTTTGCATTGGACTAGCTAATACAAATACAGTTGCTGACTTAATTAATGAAGTGAATATGCCATTCCAATCCCCGCAGCTGCCCACATTTCCTCTTCCAGAAGGATTTCAGAATAATTATGAGTTTTTATGGCATTTAGCCAAGAAGGGCTGGTATGACAGAGGCTTTGACAAATTAAGTAAAGCTGAACAGAAGGTAAGAAAAGATAGACTCAACTATGAAATGGAGATTATTCATTCAATGGGATTTGACGGATATTTTTTGTTTGTGTGGGATTTTATTAAAGCTGCAAAGAAATTTAATATTGAAGTTGGAAAAGGTCGTGGGAGTGCAGCTGGTTCACTAGTGTGTTATTGTTGCCATATTACTGATATTGACCCAATTAAATATAACTTAATTTTTGAACGTTTTCTTAATCCTGAACGAGTGGGCTTGCCGGACATTGATACCGATGTAGGAGATAGAGATACAATAATTAATTATTTAGTTGATAAATATGGCAAAGATAGAGTATGTCAGATTATAAATTATTCGTATATTACCCCATGTGTTGCCATTATGGATGCCGGTAAAATACTTGGCTTTCCATATGAGCAAATGCAAAAGCTTTCACAAAAGTTTACCTATGACAAATGGGATGACTGTATAAACCCAACACTTGACAATCCCCAGTATACAGAATTATTTGATATTGCAGAACATCTTAGCGGAAGAGTTAAAACAGTTTCTATTCATGCAGGTGGCATTGGTATTGTTGATACGAATATCAATGATTATATGCCTATGAAAATAGGAACTAATGGGGAACATGTTATTCAAGTCGATAAACATTACATAGAGGACATCGGGATTGTAAAATTCGATTTGCTTGGTGTAGCTACGTTAAATTTAATTAAGGAAATAAAAGATGATTTAAACTTAAATTCTTGGGACTATGATATTAATAATCCTGAATTTGAAAAAGACCGTTTAACATATGAATTGTTAGCAAGCGGTAAAACAAATGGGATATTTCAAGTTGAATCTGCCGGAATGAAAGAGCTGCTTGTTAAATTAAAGCCCAAATTAGAACAATTAGATTTTGAAGTCATTTCAGTTATTTTAGCATTATATAGACCAGATAGTATGGGTGCGCTTGATGAATATGTTGAAATGGCTACCGGTGGTAATAGACCACCAGCAATTCATTCTGATATGGATGAAATATTAAAAGATACAAATTATTGCATGATTTATCAGGAACAACTTCTAGATATAGTTAAAAAATTTGGTGGCAGAACTTATGGTAAAGCAGATTTATTTAGAAAAGCTATAGGAAAGAAACTACCGGAATTAGTACAAAAAGAATCAGAAATTCTTCGCAATGAGATTATAGATAATGGTTATTCTAAGGAAATTGCTGATAAAATAGCTGATGAACTTTCTCAAAAAGGCGGCTATCTTTTTAATAAATCCCATTCATATTCATATGCAACTCTCTGTTTTGAAACCGCTTGGTTTAAAGCACATTACCCAGTATATTTCTTTAAAGCATTGTTCAATCAAAATAAAGACAAGGCAGGGGCAATAAATAAATATATTCTTGATGCAAAATATTTCAATGTAAATGTTAAGCCGCCCAATATTAATCATTCTGGTATGAACTTTACAGTTGCTGATAATAATGTATTATTTGGCCTATCAGCAATTAATGGAATTGGAGAAAAATTATCTAAACAAATTATCGAAGAGCGAGAAAATAATGGCATATATAAGTCATTCGATGACTTAATGGCAAGAGTTACATTAGATAAAGCTTCTATAATTGCGTTAATCAAAGCCGGGGCAATTCCATGTAAGAATAAAAGGAAAAAGCTTATCTTATATCTTAAATCACAATATAAACCATTAAAATTTTCAGAAGTTTCATCACTCCCTGCTTATAAAAAACTTGAAGAAAACTGGGATATGAACTTAAACAGTTATATTATTCCCTCTTTTAATAAAAGAACCCAATATGACAGGGAGGCGCTGTTAAAGGATTATAACACATTGAGAAAAAATGAGTTTGATAAAAATCAAGAAATAAGATTTCAAAAGTACATTAACGATAATAAAAAATATTTAGAAGATGAACAATTCTGGGAGTTTCAAACATTACAAGCATTTATTAATAATAACCCATTTGATGCAGCATATAGATTTTTATCTCAATTTAAAGATATACCAAATGGCGAAAAATGTACTTTAGTTGGAATTATAGCAAAGGTTCAAAAGAAGAAAGATAAAAAAGGTAAACAGTTTGCGTATATTAATATCTATTCAAGTTTTGGGCTGATAGAAGGTATTGTATGGCACACTCAATTGAAAGAGTATGAAGATTTAATTAAAAAAGGACAACAGGTAGCAATTCTTTGTAAGAAAGATAATGAAGAAAAAGTTATTGTAGAAAAATTAAAACCATATAATAAATGGTTAGAATTTGCAAGAAAGAAAGGGGCTTTAGTATAAATTGAGCGAAGATGAAATTTTACAGTTTAAGGCAGCGATTATTTTTGGGTTTATTCATATGACACAACGTGGAGATGCTTTGGATTTTCCACAAAGGATAATGATTTAAGAATTAATAAATAATTAGGATAAAAATTCTAAGGGTAAAGAGGCTGAAATAATATTTTCTTAATTATTGAGAGGTTTAGGAAAGGAAGTAATTTATTGAAATTTAAACATATTAAAGCAGCGATAGTTCTGACAGTAGTAACTATAATTTCATGTCTGTCATGCAGTGCAGTATATGGTTACTCACAGGAATTAAGTATGGAAGAATTAATTAAAACTGAACAAGAATTAGTTGAAAGAAATGAAGAATTAACTAAAGAAAATAAAAGATTACATAATATGATAGGGCAATATTCAATACTTGTTAGGAGCTTAAGAAGTGAGAATGAAGTTTTGAAAAATTCAGTTGAAACAATTGAAGATATTGAAGAAAACAGGAAATATTTAGGTGTATATACATTAACATATTATTGCAAAGAGCCTGATTGTGGAATATGTGGTGGTGGAGGAATGACTGCTTCTGGAACAGAGGTCACACCCGGTAGAAGTGTAGCAGTAGATCCGCAAGTTATACCACTTGGTACTAAACTATATATAGATGGGACTGGTAATAGAATTGCAGAAGATACTGGTAGTGCAGTTAAAGGTAATAAAATAGATGTCAATATAGAAACACATGCTGAAGCTCTTAAGTTAGGTAAGAAATATAATGTTAAAGTTTGGATAGTAGAATGAGGAGGATTATATGAAAATAGCAGGTATTAAAAGTGAAACAGTAACACTTTCTGACTGTGAAGAATTATATTCATATGGAATAATTACAGAAATAAGTAATGGACAAATTATAAAATTTGGGGTGGAAAGTGAGAAATAAATTTGATTATAAATAAGAATTAGTAAGGGTGCTAAACATTAGATAATATGTCATTGTTCTTATCAAAACTATAATAAATAGTGTAAGGATTGTTATGATATTGATTGTTTGCTAAAGAAAAAAATAAAAGGTAAAAGTATAATATGAAATAAGTTTATTATGTTAAAGGAATGATTATTTTGATAACTCTATATTCAACACATTGCCCACGCTGCAATGTCCTAAAAAAGAAGTTAAAGCAAAGGAATATTGATTATAAAGAGATTGATAACGTAGAAACTATAAAAGCAAAGGGATACTTATCAGTTCCGATTCTTGAAGTTGACAATCTATGTATGGATTTTAAGCAAGCGGTGAATTGGATTAATTTACAGGAGGATTTTAATATTGGAGATTAATATTGCATTAAATAGAAACTTTACAGCAGCTTTTAATCGCATGTTAAATAATTATGGTGAAGAAATAGCAAAATTAAATGGTTTTGCTGACGAACAATTAAGTTATACTGATTTTATTGATAATTTTATTGATAAACAAACAGTTGCAGACGCGAGTATTGATGGTAATGCAAATGCCGGCACAAAAGATATTTGTTCATTGGAAGCCGAAATGAGTAAGCCTCATTCAAAATTATTGGCATTTAATAAAATTTATTATGAATTAAATAAAAAATATGGATTTAAAACGGCTAATGAATGGTTAGAAAATGAATGGAATGGTCATTTTTATTTACATGATGCGTCAAGCTCCACGATGAAGCCTTATTGTTTTGCTTATGATATTGAAAAACTAGTTTTAAATGGATTATATTTTATTGATAATTTTAACGCTCAACCGCCGAAACATCTTATTACTTATACAGATTTTGTTGGTGAGTTTATAAGCTGGACAAGTAATAGAACTTCGGGGGCCTGTGGATTACCCAGCTTTTTGATTTATTCATATTATTTCTGGAAAAAAGATGTTGAGAATAATTATTATACAGGAACACCAGAGAAATACAGAGACCAAGAATTTCAGAGAATTGTATATAAATTAAATCAGCCATATCTAAGAGTAAACCAATCAGCTTTTACCAATTTTTCAATTTTTGACCGTGAATATATGGTTGCCTTGTTTGGTGGTAAAGAATATCCAGATGGAACATTTATTATTGATTATATTGATGAATTAATAGAATATCAGAAATGTTTTATGAAGATTGTAAGTGAGATAAGGTCACAAAATATGATGACTTTTCCAGTATTATCATTTTCACTACTTCGTAAAGACGGCAAATTTGTAGATGAAGAATTTGCAAAATGGTGTTGTCATCATAATATGAAATGGGCTGATAGCAATTTCTTTGTGAGTGATGATATTACTAGCTTATCAAACTGTTGCAGGCTAATTTCTGACGTAAAAGAATTAGGCTATTTTAATTCTATAGGTGGTACAGCTCTTGAGGTAGGAAGTATTAAAGTAAATACAATCAATTTGGCGAGAATATCTTATGAAACGAATACAGAGGAAGAATATTTTAACATATTGAAGGATAAGACCATTCTCTGCTGTAAAGTGCTTGACCGTATAAGACATATTATTAAAAGAAATATAGAAAAAGGTCTGTTGCCAAACTATTCAAAAGAAGTAATGAGTATAGATTCGCAATATAATACTATTGGAATAATTGGCATATATGAAACCTTGCAGAAGTTTGGTTATACATATAAAGATGAATTTGGAAATACTTTCTATTCAGCGGCAGGCGTAGAGTTTGCGAAAAATATTTTAGAGCTAATTACAAATGTAAAAAATGATTTTGCTAAAAATCAAAATTATTCAATTAATATTGAAGAAATTCCTGCTGAAAGAGCTGCGGCTATTTTAATGGAAAAGGATAAACTGTTTTGTCCAGATCAAAAATATGAATTGCCGTTATATGGGAACCAGTGGATTCCATTGGGAGTTAAAACAACATTGCAGGAAAAAATTCGTTTAAGTGCAATTTTGGATAAAGCATGTTCTGGTGGCAGTATTGCTCATATAAATTTAGATGCGCCGTTAGAAAATTTTAATACTGCATGGGACTTACTCAATTATATTGCAAATCAAGGAGTTGTATATTTTGCTTTTTGTTTAAAAATTAGTAGCTGTAAAAATAATCATGGATTTTATGGTAATATTTGCCCATATTGTGGCGAAGAGAAGGAAACAACATGGCAAAGAATTGTCGGGTTTTTGACGCCGGAAGTAACATACTCAAAAGAAAGGAAAGATGAGCTTATAAAACGTGATTGGTTTGAATTAGGCAGAATGAAGGAGATAGGTTAATGCAGATTAAAATATTGCAGGATGAGGATTTTATAAACTATAAGAAACCGGCTATGTTTATTAGCTTCCCGTCTTGTACATGGAAATGCGAAAGGGATTGTGGTAAGAGAGTGTGTCAGAATAGCCCACTTTCTGCCATAGATGATATTTCAGTAAATATAGAAGTGATAATAAATAGATATATAAATAATCCTATAACAAAATCAATTGTTTGCGGTGGTTTAGAACCATTTGATAGCTTTAATGATTTATTGCAGTTAATATCACATTTGAGAGTGTATACGAATGATGATATAGTTATATATACCGGATATAATAAGGAAGAAATTATTGATAAAATAGAGAAGATAATTGTATACAAAAATATTATTATTAAATATGGTAGATTTATTCCTGACCAAGAAAAGCATTTTGATGAAATATTAGGTGTTCATTTGGCATCTGATAATCAATACGCAGAAAAAATTAGTTAGAATAGAAAAAAGGAGCTAAAATGAAAAAACTTAAACCATTAAAAGAAATAAAAGCACCACATTTTATATTATATCCTACATCATTATATCCTGTTGTATATGAAAATGAGAATACATATTATGCTAGAGTAATGAATATAAAATTTGGCTTAGATAAAAAGCTGGAAAATGAACTATACATAATAAATGAGGAGGCATAAATTGTATTATTGTCTGAATTGTCATTCATTATTTACATATCCTAAATTATATGTAGAAAAACATGGATTAGATTCACCACCTTATGAAGAAATAGATGTATGTCCGTACTGCCATTGCTCTGATATTGTAGAAACACATAACTGCGATGTATGTGATAATCCTATTACGGGTAATTATGTAAGGCTTTCTAATGGTATGTACATCTGTGACAACTGTTATAGTAGTGAAAACGTGGGAGGCTGATATGCTACCTATAAAGAATATTATGATAAAAAATTGTAGAAATAAGGAAGTTGATAACATAGAATTTATTACACAAGAAATTAAATGTATATATAAACACTGATAATGCGGATATAGATTACGCTCTGTATATTAAAGGTAGCATTGGTGATTGTGAAAAAGTTGGAATAAAAACAAAAATTTATAACAATTGAATATGACTTATACTGACTTTGGTATAAATTACACCAATACATAGTACATATATTATTTGTATTTTTTTGAAAGGAAAATAAATATGAACATAAAAATTAAATATTTTGATAAAGAAATAGATAAAATTAGTAAGATTGCAATTGGCGATTGGATAGATTTACGTGCGTCTAATACAATAAAATTAAAGAAAGGAGAGTTTAAACTTATTCCTCTTGGTGTAGGAATGAAACTGCCAGAGGGATATGAAGCTCATATTGTTCCAAGAAGCAGTACATATAAAAACTTCAAAATTATTCAAACTAACCATCAAGCTGTAATTGATGAAAGTTATTGCGGAGATAATGATCAATGGTTTTTTCCTGCTTTAGCCATGGAGGACACAATAATAGAAAAAAACGATCGTATATGTCAATTTAGGATAATGAAAAAAATGCCACAAGTAATCTTTATAGAAGTTGAGCATCTTGATGATAAAGATAGAGGAGGTTTTGGTAGCACAGGAAAGAATTAATATGAATACTGAATTATCAGAAATGATTACTTTAAAAGATATAATTAATAATTTACATATAAGTAAAAATACAGCTTATAAACTTATTAAGATTGATTTTTTTCCTAAAATTAAAATAGGAAGAACATATTCAATTCCAGCAATCGAATATAAAAAATGGATTTCAAAAAATATAGGTAACGAAATATACTTGTTATAAATTTATTATTAGGAACTATCCCAAAGTTTATGTGCTCCTTTAAACTAGTATAAGATAAAACTAATTAGTCTAGAGGAGCTTATTATTATGAAAAAATATTATAAAAATTATCAAAAATTGCGAGAACTTTCATTTGAACATTCTAATACAGTACTTATTTCATTTAAACCAAATTGCCGTAGGTCTATTTAATATATGTGCCGATTCATATGCTTCATCTATAGTCAATATAGTATTATATGTATTACTTGCGGTTTTGTTTACTACCAATACAGATTCTACCTGTTTGTCAAAATTATAATCCGTGAATAGTGGCATTAGGTATTGTATATTGTCTCGTTGAATATTATAATAAGGAACAACATAATTGTAATCTGCTTTTGACATCATTACAGAATATTCTATTGAATTTTTAATCTGAAATGATATTCATACAGTACTTTGTTCTTGTAACTCTTTAGGTAATCTAAATTTTCTTCTTCATTCATTTTATTGTTCCTTTTAAAAACAAACCGTACTTTGAAGTACGGTTAAATATTATTATGCAGTTTCCTGAGTTGAAGATTTAGAGGCAATCAATTTCAGCGCTTCACTAACTGTTAACCCTAAAGATTTCAGTGCTTCATTAAGCTGAATAAGCTCTTCTTTCTGTAACTGTTCTTCAAGTTCAGAAATAGTTGCTTTGATTTCAACCAATTCTTTTGATAAGTTTTCTTTTTTAAGTTTAGCTTCCTCTAATTTTTCCTTTGTAGTTTTATTTTTAGCTCGTGCCATCATCTCACTCCTTTTTAATAAATAATAAAATAATATTTACCAGTTTGTCAATATAATATTCTAAATAATGGAAAATTATAATTTATATCAAAAATTATAGTAAAAATAATTGTGGTAATTGCAATAAATAAATAGTAAAAAAGGTTGAATTTTAGATGCTTTTTAATGAAATGGCCTGCTGATTACGAATCAGCTGCTCTACCAACTGAGCAACTTTATCATGATGATAGTAAACCTCATATTCTTATTGAATTTACTGCCCTTTCAGGACTGTTGAAAACTATTCTGCTTCATTTAAGGCGGACATGATGAATTTGCCTAAGTTTTTTGAATCAACACAAAATATAACTGGCTTCTGCAACAAGATTGAGCAAAAGCCAGCATATTTAAGGCCCAGTTGTCAAAATAGAAGCCATTTGAGAGGAGCATTAATAGAGGCTTCGTGGGCTAAGAGACATGAGTATAAGCCCGTATATTAAATGGTAGGAGAATGTAAGTTACATACACAGCGACCACCATAAGGTATAAAATTTAAGCATTAGCATTAAACAAGCATAAATGTTTATTTGACAGATATTTCTCCAGCTAGTATTCTTTTGTAGTCATCATAATTTTTCTCAAGCAGTGTAGGAGTATCAAGGCCATATGGGCATTTTGACTTACACTGGCCGCAGTGCAGGCACTTTTCTATAAGTTTCATCTTTTCCTGCATTTCTGGCGTCATTTGCAAATCTGATGGAGCCCTTCTTATAAGGAGTGACATTCTGGCACAGTTATTTATTTCAATTCCGATGGGGCAGGGCATACAATATCCGCAGCCACGGCAAAATTCACCGCATAATTCCTGACGGTCATGGTCAATTACCCTTTGCAATTCATCATTCAGTTCTGGGGGATTATCAATATATGATATAAACTCGTCGAGCTCCTTTTCCCTCTGAACGCCCCAAATGGGAAGTACATTATCATATTGCGCAAGATAGGCATATGCGGCGGCAGAGTTTGTTATAAGTCCGCCGGACAGAGCCTTCATGCAGACAAATCCAATATCTGCGGCCTTGCACTTTTCTACTAGCTCAAGCTCTTTTTCGCTGGCAAGATATGAAAAGGGGAACTGGAGAAGCTCATACAGCCCTGAGTCAACAGCTTCATGGGCAACAGCAAGGCGGTGGTTGGTTATGGCAATGTGTCTTATCTTACCCTGTTCCTTGGCCTCAACCATAGCTTCATAAAGTCCAGTTCCATCGCCGGGCTTCGGACAGAATGCTGGATTGTGGAACTGATAAACGTCAACATAGTCAGTTCTGAGGCTTTTTAGCGTAGTATGCAAATCTTTCCAGAAATCCTCAGAATTTTGGGCAGGGGTTTTTGTTGCTATAAATACCTTGTCCCTCATGCCGTCAAATGCCTCTCCCAGCTTGACTTCGCTGTCCGTGTAGGAAATGGCAGTATCAAAATAGGTAAAACCCGCATCATAGGCTTTTCTTACAAGCTTTACAGCTTCCTTTTGAGATATTCTCTGGATTGGCAAAGCGCCGAAACCATTTTTATTTGTGATTATCCCTGTTTTTCCAAGCGTAACATTTACCATTTGTTTTTCTCCTTTCGTGTAATATTGATATGTTTAAAATACTAGAACCATGATTATTTAACACTCGAACTTTGATATGTACATATTTTCTGAAAAAAATTAGATTTAGAAAATCTAAAAAGTCTTGCCTCTTTATTCGTCAGAAACTGCATTATTTTGTGATACATGCTCACACAAATCAGAGAGAAAACATATATCACATTTTGGCCGTCTGGCTATACATACTTTTCTTCCATGCGCGATTACCTGGGTATTGTATGCAATCCAGTTTTTTTGCGGCAGAAGGTCCATGAGCTCGAACTCAATTTTTACCGGGTCCTGACTGCTTGTAAATCCCAGCAGATTGGAAATTCTCTTTACATGTGTATCTACAACAATACTGGGTATGTTATAAATATTTCCCCTGATAACATTTGCAGTTTTTCTGCCCACTCCGGGAAGCTTTGTCAGCTTGTCTATGTCGTTGGGCACTTCACCGCCATATTCGCTTAAAAGCATCTGACAGCATGAAATTATATTCTTTGCCTTATTGTGGTAAAATCCCGTGGAACGTATATCCTGTTCCATTTCAGACAAATCTGCCTCAGCAAATGACTTAATATCAGGGTATTTTTTGAAAAGTTCTTCTGTAACAATATTTACTCTCTCGTCTGTACATTGGGCGCTTAGTATTGTAGCTATAAGCAGCTGCCAGGCATTTTCATGGGAGAGATAGCATTTTGTAGGGCCATAGTGCTCCTCAAGCCTGTCCAGCACCGCAATAACCATCTCGTTCTTAGTCATATTTAACTACTCCTTCCACACTATTTGTGCAGGCGCAGCGTAACTGAATAGTACCGCTGTTCTGCATTTTTCACAGGTATAGGGATTTATATTAAAAAATTCTATATGGCACATTCTCAAAAGCTGCTTAGGAGTATAGGAAGAAAGCATAGGAATATACTTTGCGATATTTAAACTGCTGTTATAGAACTCACGCTCAAATAGTTTTTCTGATTCTCCAATGCAGCCTTCAATTGCCTTTGGTATTGATTTTATATTGTCAAGCCTGAAAATGTCAAATCTCAAAAGCTCTTTTATGGTGGAAATACAGCTTTCGAGGGGCTTGAACTGCTTGAAAAACTGAAATAGCCTGTCATAGAGGTCCATCTTTGTGTGGGAAATCTCATCATAACCGTTTTTTTCCCACCATGCTGATAAAATTTCAAAAAAGCCAAAGGCATCTCCCATTTGATTTATCGCAAACTTAACCGCAGTAAGTGCTTTTCCTGAATTATAAAAAGTCTCAACCATTTCCTCAATGGCTTTCAGCTTAAGGAGTTCATCAAAGCTTATATCATTGGTATAAAGTACTTCATACGGCGCTTCGTCTGCAAAGACAATTCCATATTTTTCTGCGTCTATCCTTAGACCGGAGCCTTTAAGCAGCTTAAGAAATCCCAGCTGAAGCTGTTGAGGTTCCAGAGCATAGACATCGTTGAAGGAGCGCTTAAATGACTCATAGTTTTCATAGGGTAGGCCGGCAATCAAATCCAGATGCTGGTGAATGTTTTGCCCCAAAGAAATTTTTTTTACGACATCAGCTATACCGCCAAATTTTGCACTTCTTTTTATGGCATCTATTGTCAGTTCATTTGTGGACTGTACGCCAATTTCAAACTGGAACAGACCTTTTCTAGCATTTTTCAGCAGATTAATGGCCTCGTCTTTCAGAATATCCGCTGTTATTTCCATATGAAAGTTGGTGATGCCATTATCATTTTCCATGAGATATTTCCATATCATCATGGCATGGTTATGATTGCAGTTGAATGTTCTGTCTACAAATTTAACCTGACTGACTTTGTTTTTAAGAAAGAAATCCAGGTCACTTTTTACCCGTTTTTCAGAGAGGAAACGTACTCCTTTTTCTACAGAAGAAAGGCAGTACTGACAGTTGTATGGACAACCTCTTTGGGTTTCATAATAGATAATTTTATTTTTGAACTCCTCTGCATTGGAGTACACAAACGGGATTTTGTCCAGCTCAATGGGGAGTACACCAGGATTTTCTATGATAGTATCATTTGTACGGTAAACTATGCCATTGATTTTACTCAAGTCATCTCCGTTTAACCAAAGCTCAAGGAGACTTTTATATGCTTTTTCTCCTTCACCTCTGATTACGATGTCAGCAAAGGGATTTTCTTCAAGAAAATTTATGCTGTCATAGCTGACCTCAGGCCCACCAAAAAACATTTTGGTACTGGGCAGTACCTTTTTCAGCCTTTTGGCAATTACCTTTATTAGCTCTATATTCCATATATAGCATGAAAACCCGATGTAATCGGGTTTTTCTTTATAAATATCACTTACGATAAAATCAATACGATTGTTTATTGTATACTCTCTTATGACTGTATAAAGTCCTTTAGGATCAGCGTATGACATTAAGCTTCTCAAAGCCAGTGAGGTATGTATGAACTTCGCGTTCAGGGCAACAAGAGAGACCTTCATTTTTATAATCCTTTCAAATGGCAACTGGCACTTTGCCAATGCTTTCTCCATGCTCGTATCCAATAATTTTAAAGTCGTCGACAGTGAAATCGTAAAAGTCTTTGATTTCCTTATTTATTTCAAACTTTGGCGCCGGAAGCGGTTTCCTATCAAGAAGCTTTTTAACAAGGGGGACATGCCTGTCATATATATGCATATCAGCAATGACATGGACAAACTCGCCAACTTGCAGCCCGCTGACCTGCGCCAGCATATGGGTAAGCACTGAATACTGCACCACATTCCAGTTATTTGCCGTCAGAGTATCCTGGGAACGCTGATTAAGAATAGCATTGAGCTTTCCGTCAACAACATTAAAGGTCATGCTGTAGGCACAGGGATATAAATTCATCTCATTAAGATCCTGAAAATTATATATATTGGTCATTATTCTTCTGCTATATGGATTATTTTTAAGATCATAAATAACTCTGTCCACCTGGTCGAACATGCCTTCTTTATATTTATGCTTTACACCCAGCTGATAGCCATAGGCCTTACCTATTGTGCCATCGTCTCCGGCCCATGAATCCCAAATATGGGAATTGAGGTCGGAAATTTTATTGGACTTTTTCTGCCAAATCCAGAGCATCTCATCAAGGGCCGCCTTCCAATTGGTATATCTTAGGGTCAGTATAGGAAATTCCTCAGAAAGATTATATCTGTTTACCACACCGAATTTTTTAATTGTATATGCGGGTGTTCCATCTTCCCAAACAGGGCGAACTTTTTCGTTTTCTGTGGAAAATCCATTTTCCAATATATCTTTGCAATTTTCTATAAAAATTTTGTCTGCGTAACTCAAATTTTTCCTCCTATAACTCACGCCGGCCTTCAAGGGCCCTCGTAAGGGTGATTTGATCAACATATTCAAGGTCGCCGCCAACAGGAACACCATTGGCAATCCTTGTTACTTTGATGCCAAGGGGCTTTATAAGCTTGCTTATATACATGGCTGTAGCCTCGCCTTCAACATTAGCGTTTGTTGCCAATATTATTTCCTCTGGCGTGTCCTTTTGTATCCTTTCCAAAAGCTCTTTCAGCTTCAGTTCCGACGGCGATATTCCAGCCATTGGCGATATGGCTCCATGAAGTACATGATATACGCCGTTGTACTCTTTGGTTCGCTCATAAGCCGCCATATCCCTAGGATTTTCCACAACCATAATTGTCTTATGGTCTCTTTTAGGGCTTGTGCATATTGGGCATATGTCGCTGTCAGTAAGATTGCAGCATACAGAGCAATATTTCATATCTCTTTTAGCAGAAACTATTGCGTCGGCAAGATCATTCACTTCTTCATCAGTCATGCCTATTATATGGAAGGCAAGCCTTTGTGCAGATTTTCTTCCAACACCGGGCAGCGACGCAAATTTTTCCGTCAGCCTGGCTATTGGGTCTCCATAAAAATTCATAGGCGCCTCTTAAAGCATTCCGCCAAGATTTCCGCCGGCAATTTTTGACATGGCACCATTTGCGGCTTCATCAGCCTGTCTAAGGGCTTCATTCATTGCCGATAAAATAAGGTCCTCAAGCATTTCGACATCATCGGGGTCAACGACATCGGGGGATATTGAGATGGATTTTAATTCTTTTTTTCCAGTTATGCTTACCTTTATGGCTCCACCGCCAGCTGTAGTTTCGATGACCTGCTCTGCAAGGGCTGCCTGTGTTTCCTCCATCTGTTTCTGCATTTTTTGAGCCTGTTTCATAAGGGCGTTCATGTTCATTCCGCCCATTCCTCCAAATCCTTTTGCCATGATTAAATTCCTCCTAATAGTCTTTGTTTTTACCTGCGCCATAAAATGACTATGGCTCTATTTCAATGCCGGGCATAAGTCCGGCCCAATCCTCACTTTCAAAGTCGCTGTCCTCATCTTCATCGGAACCATACAACAGCGCATATCTTTTCTTATACTCCTCTTTGGGAAGCACTTCCAGCTCAAAATCAACTCCGAGTTTTTCTGCAAGGGCAGATTTTAATTCATCTTGCATTTGGACTAAAATACGGCTTTCAATACTTTTTTCAGCAACTATATATATTTTTTCGCCATCAAGCTGTTTTATCTCTGCTTTTTTTACAATTATATCATTGGGTGTTGTAAAGGTTCCAGCTATTTCAGGCCACACCTCAATGGCTTTTTTGCAGTCCTCACTTTTTGCAGGCTTTATTTTTTTTACGACAGGAGCTTCTGCCTTGGCAGATACCTGCTGAGCTGGTATAGCTTTTGTGTATTTTCCACTTTTAAGCTCCCGTTCAATAAATGCAAGCTTTGCGGCCAGGCTGGTATAATCGGCCTCAACAGTGGGGGTACACAGCTTTATGAGGCATACCTCCAACAAAATTCTTTTGTTCGCTGTATATTTCATTTCAACAGAAAGTTCTGAAAAAGTTTTTATTAATGCGGAGATTTCTTCCTTGGATATTTTTTCAGCCTGTGCCTTGAGAGCCTTAGCACTTTCAGAAGATACATTAAGTATTTTTTCTGCGTCAGCGACTGAGGCTGTTATCATAAGATTTCTAAGATGAACAATGTAGTCAGCGGTAAACTGACCAATATCACGGCCATTAATCATAAGTTCATTGATTATTGACATAAGGGCGTCTGAATCTTTTTCTGAGATTTTTTCGGTCATTTCAAAAAAAACCGAATCATCAACAGAGCCTACGATCTCCAAAACTTTATTTTTAGTGAGTTTTTCTCCATAGTAAAAAGCTGTACATTGGTCCAGTATACTCAAAGAGTCTCTCATAGATCCGTCAGCTAATCTGGCCACAAGCTGAAGGGCATCTTGTTCAGCGTCAATTCCTTCCCTCTGTGCATAGCTAGTGAGAGTTTCAGCTATTTCTGCTGCACTTATCCTCTTGAAGTCAAATCTTTGACATCTGGAAAGAATTGTAGCAGGAATTTTTTGTGGATCAGTTGTTGCGAGAATAAATACAACATGGGCAGGCGGTTCCTCCAATGTTTTCAAAAGAGCGTTATATGCCCCCGGTGAAAGCATATGAACCTCGTCGATTATATAGACCTTATAGGTTCCTTCGGCCGGAGGATACTTAACCTCCTCACGGATTTCTCTGATATTGTCCACGCCATTGTTGGAGGCGGCGTCAATCTCAATTATATTTACGCTTCTGCTTTCATTTGCAGCAAGACAGAGCTCGCATTCGTTACATGGCTCTCCATCTTCTGGATTTAGGCAGTTAATGGCCTTGGCAAATATTTTTGCAGTAGAAGTCTTTCCGGTTCCTCTTGTTCCACAAAAAAGATAGGCATGGGAGACACGCCCGTTTTTTATTTGGTTTTTAAGTGTTTTAACTATATGCTCCTGACCGACCACATATTCAAAACTCTGGGGCCTTAGCTTTCTATAAAGGGCCTGATAAGCGGACATTAAAAAACTCTCCCTTCCTTAGTAACCAATTTAACTTCAGTCTGTTTTCACTATATCAGCTTTATGGAAAAAAATCAAGGAAAAGAGCTATAGCGACTTTTTGCCCTTTGCAGTTAATAGAATGTTTCCGACTGTTGCGCATAAAATTCCGATAACAATTCCACAAATAACATCGGTGGGATAATGTACATATAGATACAGTCGAGAGAATGCTATTATGACAGCCAATACCATGGCGGCCTTCCAGTAGCCGCAATTGCTTTTGTACATGGCGTAAGCTGCGGCAAAGGATGCTGCCGAATGCCCTGACGGAAATGAGTAGTCAGTCTGAGGCGGTATGAGAAGTGTCACAGCTGTATTTATATCGTAAGGGCGCACCCTGGCTATGAGTGGTTTAAGTACAACGTTGCAGGTCAAAAACATCAATATAAGAGAAATGAACATAAGCTGCCCAGTGGCTCGGTATCTTTTTGACAAAATAAAGAGCAAAGTAAGAATTATCCAAATAATACCTGCATCTCCAAGAGCAGTTATTTTAGGCAGAAAAAAATCAAGAAAACCACAACGCATATGGCTCTGAATAAAATCAAGAATGGCAAACTCCATGAAAAACCTCCGTATTAATGTAAAAAAGACTGTCAAAAAGACAGCCGACTGTTGTCAAAAACTGGGGTTTAGAAAATAATGATATTTCCAGATTCGCAGCCTTTGTGAAAATAAATAAAAAGCTTTGAAATATACAAATTAAGTTTTAATCTATAATAATGTATGGTATTTCAAGTTAGGAAATCCATGCGCCCGCTTCTTGTCTGATGCCTCTATGCGTTACCTGTATTGACAGCTCAAACCAAGCGACCTTGTGGCACATAAAAGTGACTGCTTAGTGCTGCTTCCTTCCGGACC
>OOIH01000149.1_pt1 | contig 25483 bp, 27 predicted proteins | sample 1691801 | NCBI WGS metagenome assembly OOIH01 (sample SAMEA1061690, study PRJEB22710) | metagenome
CGTAGCAGAACCAGCAGTAGTAGACCACCGGTAGCCATCTGCGACGCGTTCGTAGATGTAGCCATTCGAGCGATTATAGCCGCCCGTACGGAGAAAGTTTGTAATTTTTGACGCTTTTAATTATTTTTTTGTGCGATATGTTATAATTAACCTACCAGAAACATGAGCGGAATACCGCACTGGCATTAATCACTTAACAGGAGAACATATGGCAACCATTGACCAACAATTTGTAGAATATATTGTAAAAACGCTCGTGAACAACCCGGACAAAGTTGATGTCGAGCGTGACATTGATGAGCGTGGTGTGCTACTCAGCCTTAGCGTTGACCCGGAAGATGTTGGTCGCGTAATTGGCAAGCGTGGCGCGACGGCCCAGAGTATTCGTACGTTGCTACGCGTTTTGGGTACCAAAAATGGGGCGCGTTACAATTTGAAAGTTGTAAACACCGACGAGGGGGAGGCGGCTGCGGAAGGATATTCAAACACTCCGAAGGATGATCTAGCGGATCAAGATGCGGCAGAGACCGAAGCTGATATCGCAGCAGAAGCGGCGAATAGAGACGAGGATGTAAATCCGACCGAAGAAGAGGATGATTTGGCGGCAAAAACTCGTGCAGAGTTGGCTGATCTAGATGACCTGGATGTTTAGTTAGTCATTTTGTCTTGATAGAAACCGCCTCTTTTGGGGCGGTTTTTGCGTGTCAAGAAATATAACCTATCCCCACTAGCCCCTCCCGTACCACACAGCGAACGGCAAAACCGTTTCCGCGGTAACTGTTACCCTGAGGGCCGACATCCGTCGGGTACGTAGACAAGTGGTGACCGTTTGTAGTAGAACCAGCAGCAGTAGACCACCAGTAGCCAATTGTGACGCGTTCGACGATGTAGCCATACGAGCGATTGTAGTAGCCCGTACGGAGAAAGTACCACCTAAATAATGCTATATAAATTGACTAATTACAATAAAGTTCAACAAAACTGTTGACATATACATGACTCTGTGCTATTCTAGACGAATGTGCTGGTCAAATTTGCATTTTTCCGAATACATGTTAAGGTGAAAGCTAGTGAAATCGGTGCAAATATCAACCAGAATTCAGCTAAAGGATTATATGCCAGTATCAAAAATCGACCAAAGTCCTCGACGATCTTCGGTCCATAAAACTTTTTTGCGCAATGAGCATGCCATTCAAAAGGCTCTAAATTTTTATATTTCCGAACGTTCACGGGGTGTCTCTGTGCGAGATATTTGTCGTGACACTGGTATTTCTTCGCCAACCTTCTATGCACATAGTCCCAATATCAATTCGGCCTATCAAACCTATGAGCGCAGTTTAGTTGAGGATTTTATTGGATCTTTTTCGGGCCGTCCGGTTCGCAGTCTTGTTTTTACCTTGCTGCTTAGTTTTGCTTATCGTCATCGTGATTATTTTCGGGCGACTTCGCGTAATGCGGATTTTTACATTCTGAGCCAAATTTTAGATCGCGCGCGACTTTTACTTGTTGGTGGCAAAATTTCCGATCAATCATTTACAGTTTATCGCAATGAAATTGCTAGCATCATTATGATTTGGGCAAATTTAGATCATTTTAAAAAGAATAGGGTTGACTTTTATTTGCAAAAGATTACGCAACTCAGAATCCGAGAATGGTAATTTATTTTTTCTTTACATTCCCATTACAATTTTCTGAAATTCCCTGCCGCGCTCTTCAAAATTCTTAAACATATCAAAACTAGCGGCACCAGGCGATAGTACTACGATCGAGTTTTGATATTTTTGAGCATTGTTACATGCCTTTTCTACGGCGTCCTTCAGGTCTTGAGCAATTTCATATTTTGCTGGGTTTTCGTTTTTAGCGAGTTTTTCTTTAGTCTCGCCAATCAGGATAACTTTTTTGATATTTTCACTTCCAAAAAGTTTTTGCTTCGCCATCGTAAGGTCCAAGCCGCGGTCAAGCCCACCGGCAATAATCACAGTTGGCTGATTTCTAAAAGTATCAATCGCGACGCTCATAGCTGGAAAAGCCGAAGAGAAACTATCGTCATAATATTTCACGCCGCCTTTTTTACAGACAAACTCTAGGCGATGCGGCAAACCTCTGAACTCGCTCAACGATTCAGCTAGTTCATTACTATACTTTTCTAGTAGCTTCTCTAGATTTACGTTCAGTGCCGCAGCCGTGGCGAGAACTGCTGCTTCAGCATTTTCTTTATTATGTTCACCAACAATCGCCAAACTCTGCACTACTTTTTCTAGCGCAGCATCTTTAACCGGGTAAGCAATTTTCTTTCCATTACTAATTTCCGCAATCCGCTTTGAATCGGCGTTCTGATTATAATATATACAGAAATCATCCGGTTTCTGCCATTTAGTAATATTGGACTTTGCGGCAACATAATCATTATAGTCATCATGCACGTTGAGATGGTCGGGCTCGACCCGAAGCACGAGGGCGATATGGGGAGATTGATCAAGATCCCAAAGCTGAAAACTACTAAGCTCATAAACCACAATATCTTCTGTGCTAATTTCGTCAAGTACGTCTAGAGCTGGCGTGCCAATATTCCCCACTAGCCAAACCTTTTTGCCGATTTTCTTTAGTAAATCGTGCGTCATGCTGGCGGTCGTGCCCTTGCCCTTGGTTCCGGTAATGCCGATAATTTGTGCTGGACAATGTTGAAAGAATATTTTCGTAACGCTGGTAATTTCGGTATTGGAAGTAACTCGTTTGATTTTATGTGGCGAAACCGAAGGCGTGCGTACTACTAAGTCAAATTTTTCTAGTCCAAATTCTTCAAGCTCATCAGTTTTAAAACCATCGAAAATTTCAAAATTAGCTGCAGGGTAGTGCTTTTTTAGCCATTTTTCAGCGCATTTACCTTCTTTGCCATAGCCCAGGATTGCAATTTTCATGAAAACTTTAACCTTTCCGCTAGTTTTACGATACTCGCTTTATCAATCGAGCTAACTGCAACTAGCGAATTAATCCCGCTGCCGATAAACTCGCGTGCAAGATCAACCATTATGACTTTTTTAATCTTTTTTATTTCACTTGGCATACTATCGTATTTGCCCACAATTCCGTTCATAAAATAGTTATCGGCATAAAAGTCGGCAATCTGACCGACAGTTTGTGCGCCCATTTGGTAGCGACCAGTGGCGTAACTTTTTGCCGCTTCAATTGACTCGTCGCTAATATCTCCGTTCAAAACTTTTACAATCTCGGTATGAATCAAATCGAATAACTTTTCGGCACTTTCAGTATTAACTTCACCATCAAAATCCCATGAAGTATTATGCCAGCCATTACTAATATCGCTCCCCATGCCATAAACCAGCCCGCCTTTGCGAGCTTGACCAAAAATACGACTACCGGTTGTGCCGTTTAGAATGTGATTTAATAAATTCATCGCATAAGTTTCAGCCAGTTCAAGTTTGCGTGGAACTACCCAAGAAAAACCAAAAGTGATGTTTGAGGCGTCTTTTCGACGAATCAAAATTGGGTTCGCGGCGTGGAGCTCATCGTACGGGATTTCAAAGCGTTCGCCGGATTTTAATTCCCAACCTTCTAGCATTTTGAGAATTTCCTTTTTGCGATGACGCAAATTCCCGGCAATAATAAAACGTAGATTCTCGGCTGTATGCGTACGACGATAATGTTCGCGAATATCGCGCAGCTCAATATTTGAGATTGTTTTTACGCGTTCTTGTAAATCCGGAATTTGTTCGCCAATGCTTTGCTGTAGTCGCGGCCAAAGCAAACGACTATAATCATTCATATAGCCAGTTAGTTCGGCGCGGACATTCCCCTTTTCGCTTTGCAATTCTTCATTATTAAACCGCGGGCTAGCAATCGCAACTTGCTGTAAATGCATGATTCGATCCCATTCAAGATCGGCACACTCACTTTCATAGCAAACTGAAAAATCGGACGTCCAGGCATTATGATAGGCGCCATTTTTGGTAAACTCGGCTTCAAAAGCTTGTTCGCTACTAAATTCGGCATTTGCTCCAAAAGCTAAATGTTCAACAATATGAGAAATTTCATAGAGTTCCGGTTTTTTGGCATAACGAAGTCCAGCCCGAAATTGAAATTTCGTGTCCATTACGCTCGCGCCCGGTACGTCAATAAGTAAGCCTTTTGCGCCTGACGCTAAAACAATCTCTTCAACTGAATGTTTTATCGCTGTTTTCCTTTCTTGCGATTTTGGCGTTGCTTCTTTTTGGCCTTGCGACTAGCATTGCGTTTTTGGTTGTTAGAATTTGTAGCTTTAGTTTGCTTTTGCTCGCTAGAACCGGTAGTTTTCTCGTCCTCAGAAAATTCTTTGTCAAGGTTCTTTTCGCCGGCCGAAATTTCGTTAACGCCTTTCTCGGTAGCGCTTTCAGCCATTTTAGTTAGTTCTGACTCGTATTCTTCATTTTGTTCACGCTCAACTTCTTGCTTGCGTAGGCTTAACATAACGCGCAAAACTTCTTCGCGCAGATTTTTTTCGAGCCCATCAAACAGCTTCTGTGATTCACTACGATATTCGACTAGTGGATCGCGCTGCCCAACGCTGCGCCAATGAATCCCCTCGCGCAAGTGCTGCATATTTTCCAGGTGCTGCATCCAAAGAATATCTAGTACTTGTAAGTAAACTTTGCGCTCGGCTTGGGCAATAATTTCTTCGCCAATTTCCTGTTCTTTTTCTTCGTAACGCTGTTCGATTTCTTCAAGAATTGCATTTAAGCGATCTTTTTCTTTGCGCATTTTGCCAATAGCTTCGGCGCGGTCACTACCAATCTCAATAACCGATTGCAGTTCCTCAACAAATTTTGGATTAATCCGCAAACTATCTTTACCGAGATCTTGAGCAATGTTTTTCATCAAGCGTTGAATCTCATCATGAATGTCTTTACCATCAAGAATCTTGCGTCGCATAGTATAAACAACTTTGCGATGACGATTGATTACGTTGTCATACTGCACGACATTTTTGCGCGAATCGAAGTTAAACCCTTCAATGCGTTTTTGGGCAGCCTCAAGGGTTTTGGAGACGCTCTTATTTTGGATCGGCGTATTTTCGTCCACGCCAAGTCGATCCATAAGCATGGCGATGCGGTCGCCTTGGAAAATACGCATGAGGTCGTCTTCGCAACTGACGAAAAACTGGGTTGTACCAGGATCGCCCTGACGTCCACCGCGTCCACGTAGCTGATTATCAACCCGCCTTGAGTCATGACGCTCCGAACCAATTACGACTAGACCGCCTAGTTCTTTAACGCCGTCGCCAAGTTTAATATCGGTGCCACGCCCCGCAAGGTTGGTTGCAAGAGTCACGGCGCCCTTTTCACCAGCTTTTTCAATGATTGCCGCCTCGCGCTCATTATTCTTGGCGTTCAGTAGTTCATATTTGATGTCCTGCGAATCGAGATATTTTGCGATCCGCTCGTTATTGGCAATACTGCCCGACCCTACTAGCACTGGCTGACCTTTCTCGTGGTACTTTTTGATTTCCTCGGCAATTGCCTTCAGCTTTCCGGCTTCGGTCTTATAAATCAAATCGTCTTTATCAACGCGCTGAATCGGCTTGTTAGGTGGAATTTGAATTACGTCAAGTGAATAGATCTGCTGAAATTCTTCGGCTTCGGTAAAAGCCGTCCCGGTCATACCGGATAATTTATGATACAGCCTAAAGAAATTTTGGAAGCTAATTGTAGCAAGAGTCATTGATTCTTGTTTAACCGCCACGCCTTCTTTAGCCTCAATGGCTTGGTGCAAACCTTCGTTATATCTTCGTCCTTGCATGAGGCGCCCGGTATGTTCGTCCACAATTACTACATCGCCGGAATTTGTTACCACGTAATCTTTGTCACGCTGGAAGACGATCTGCGCCCTCAGGGCTTGTTCGATGTGATAGACATGGCGATTATGCTTGGTGGAATAAAGATTTTTAATACCAAGCAGATCCTGCACCTTTTCAACGCCTTCGTCAGTTAGCGCTACGCTGCGACGCTTTTCGTCGAAGACATAGTCGCTATCACCTAGCTCGGCGGCGATGCGGGCGAATTTATAATATAGGTCCGGATTTTCGCCAGCTGGAGCAGAAATAATGAGTGGTGTGCGCGCTTCATCAATCAAAATTGAATCAACTTCGTCTACGATTGCAAAATTAAGGCCGCGCTGACGCAGATATTTAGGATCGTCAACCATGTTGTCGCGTAGATAATCGAATCCAAATTCATTATTGGTACCATAAGTAACATCGGCGGCGTATGCCTCTTTGCGAGTGGCTGGTTTGAGATGGCGGAAGCGTTCATCCTCGTGCTCGGTATTCTCGAATTCAGGATCGTAAACATAGCTCGCCTGATTAATAATTACGCCCACGCTTAGTCCTAAGAAATGATAAACTGGTGCATTCCAGCCCGCGTCACGTTGAGCAAGATAATCATTGACCGTGACAACATGTACACCTTTTCCGGTCAATGCATTAAGATATGCCGGTAGCATTGCAACAAGGGTCTTGCCTTCACCAGTTTTCATCTCGGCGACATTGCCTTCGTGGAGTACCATACCACCAATGAGTTGAACATCAAACGGTCGCATACCAAGGATGCGCTTCGAAGCTTCCCTTGCCACCGCAAAGCTATCTGCAAGAACTGCATCAAGCTCCTTTTCTTTGCCCTTGCCGGCGCGCTCGCGCAACACCTCGGTCTGTTTCGCGAGCTCATCATCAGGCATCTGTTCGTATTTTGGCTCAAGAGCATTAATTTCAAGAACTTTCTTATAGAGACGCTTTAGGATTTTTTTCTGTGCATCGCCAAACACGCCTTGCAAAAAGCGCGTCATGCGTGTCCGGTCGGCAAGTTTGTCGGTTGGTTTTTTCTCTTTGGTATGAATTTTTAGTGATTTTTTTGTCTTTTCACTAGGTATCTGCGCGTCCTTCGCGCCTTTCTCTTCGGCCATAATCTCCACGATCCTTCATTAGAACTTACCCCCGTATTATACCACACTAACCCCTCTTAATAAACAGGTTCTTGAGACCTTTTTTGGAAAGATGCGGAGTGGCTTCGAGCTTATAGCGACGAATCTGCCCCTTGAGTTTTGCCTCAAGAATATCAATGCCAGCAAAAACGTTTGAGCATTCATCCTTGGCACTGATAACCTTGCCACCTGGAATCTCCATGGAGGCAGAAATTTCGTATTTATTGCCGTGTGCACGATCAATTTCAGTAACTACGACTTTCGCAATCACATCCTTCTTGTTTCCTCGTGGTAAAAATCGATCAAGCTTGCCAATGCGTTTAGTTACATATTTATGAAAACTTTCTGAAACTTTGTAGTTGCTACCACTGAGTTCAATTTTATCGATCATTTTATAGCCCCAAATTGCCCAAGCTTCCCATTAGCGGTTTCATCTTGTCAGCAGCGATTTCCTGCGCTTTAGCATAACCATCACGCATACAATCCTCTACCCAATGCTCAAGCTCGGAAATATCATCAAGGTCAACGCGTTCCGGGTCAATTTTAACGCTTTTAATTTTTAACTCACCGTTAATCTGTACAACTACTGCTCCATCGCCCGCTTCGACTTCAACCACCTCATTTTTGAGGGATTTCTGTGCTTTTCTGAGCTGATTCAGCATTTTCATTTGGTCCATCGTGGCGCCCATAAATTCCTACTCCTTACTACTATACAAATATATTCTATCAGAATTTTCAGATTTTGGCGAGGTGATAATGCGGCTTGGATCACGCTTAAGGTTTTGTTTTTCGATGGTCGCAAAGGTCTCCGGCAAGTCATCCTCCCCTGGTAAACTATCGCTCACAGTGTAGCCTTGATGGTTGAGCTCGAGGATTTTTAGGAACTGATATTCAGTCGGCTGGTCAATCACAAAAATCGTCGTTCCCCGCTCAAGCTTCTTTGTCACTAGGCTAATATCGTTACTAAATTCATTTGCAACGGTGGGGATATAACGATAACCAAAGATAAAGTGGCTAATCCCGCCCACAATCATGATTCCCAAAAATAGTCCAATCGGGAAAATGGCAATAATGCGTGCGTAAGGGTTATCCGGGAACAAATCATACCATTTACTGAGGATGTAGCGCAAACCATGAGCAATCAAAATTGCCATTGGTAGGAGAATCAGAATGGCTGACTCGGGGTTTAGTCCGGCCAGGAAAATTGTAAAGATAATCAGCCAAGTTGCAATTGAATTACGACTGGCAAAAAATCCCTTGGCGGTACTGAGCAGTCCAATCACGGCAAGTGCAATCGAAGCCAGCCCGATAAACGGTGACAAGAAAACGCTCTCGAGGGTGGTATTCCACGAAAATAGCGGCACGAAAGCCTCGCGAACGTTCGCAAAAAATTGTTCAAAAGTCAGCCCGGGCGCAAGCAAAATCTCAGAAATAATAATTGGGCTGACAATTGCCCCCACGACCAGTGACGCTAGTCCCAGCAAAATAATAAAAATTGTAAAAATCAGAGGAATGGTCGGAAGAGTTTTGATGGTGAAGCGCAGGTGCGGATGAATCATTGCAAAAATCACAATAAATCCGGCAAGATAAATAATATGCGGGGTGAAAATTGCCGCGAGCAGCGCAAAAGCAAAGATGAAGCAGTAAAACGGCTTTGGCTTGGTCACGCCTTGGATTTTTGAGCCTAGCCAAAGCAACAGAGTTGGCCAAAAAACTAGCATAATCAGCGGCGTTCCGGATCCGGCTAGATAGAGAAATGAACCTGATAACACAGCAAGTATCGACGCCATTAGGGCGACATTGGTTTTGAACCAGCGGTTAAGTAGTAGAATTAGCAATAGCCCAAGAAAGACTCCAATAATAATGCTAGGCAGTTTCACCGCATAGACATTCAACCCAAAAAACATAATTGAGAGTTTTTGGAGCGCGTGGTAAGGCAAATCTACTACGTCACCCTTGAAAATCGAAGTAAAATCGAGCGCATAAGATTCGGTCGCGGAAATCATTTCGCCTTCAGATAGGCCGCCCGGCGAGAGGAGCGGTAAACCAAAAAGTAGCCCAAGATACGCCAACCCCAGTAGGATAAAACCAATTTGGAAACGATGACGATAGAGAAAAAGTTTCGAAATGATTAGCTTCTTCACGGTCTAATTATATCACGCTGGTTAAGTTTTTGGCCAAAAATAAGCCCCATTTCTATATTATAGCACACATGCCTCAAAAAGTCAATATGGCTGCCGCTACCCCTATTACTGAGGCTCAGTATGCTCCTTGTCGAGTGACAAGAATTTGAGCAACTCCGGATGGAAGTAGAGGTCGATTTTGCCCACGGGTCCATGGCGATGCTTTGCGATAATGAGCTCGGTGAGATTAGTTGGTTCGTAATCGTCGTCATTTTGGCGATAATAATCCGGTCGGTGCAGTAGCATTACCATATCTGCGTCCTGTTCGATTGAGCCCGATTCGCGGAGGTCCGATAGCACCGGGCGCGGGTCGTCACGGTCGGTCACGCCACGGTTTAGCTGTGCGAGGGCAATTACGGGGATTTCTAGTTCCCTCGCGAGCTGCTTTAGTCCGCGCGAAATCTCGGTTACCTCTTGAACACGGTTGCCCTTATAGCGGTCGGTACCTTGGATCAGCTGTAAATAGTCAATAATCACCATGCTAATATTATGGTCGTGCATCGCGCGGCGGGCTTTATTGCGTAGCTCCAGCACGGTCATGCTACTGGTGTCGTCGATATAGAGCGGTGCTTCGTTCATTTCGGCCATGGCGTCGCCAATACGGGTAAAATCTTCGTCGGAAAGATTTCCGGTGCGAATGCGCCAGTTGTCAACGCCGGATTCGCTAGAAACCATGCGTTCGATTAGCTCTTCCTTTGACATCTCCATCGAGAAAAACAGTACGCCACGACCATCACCATTGCGCGTTGCGACGTTATAAGCTAGGTTTTCCGCGAGGGTTGTTTTACCCATTGCCGGACGCGCGCCGATGATAATCAAATCGCCTTTTTGCAATCCAGCAGTCTTCTTATCAATATCGCGAAACCCAGTCCGGAGACCACGTAAGGCTCCTTTATTTTTGTGGAGTTCTTCAATTCGATCGTAAGCGTCAACTAGCAGATCGGCGAGGGCGCTGTAATCAGATTTGACAGTTTTGTCGGACACTTCAAAGAGATTTTGCTCGGCTTTTCCCACAAGCTCGTCGATTTCGGCGGTGGCTTCATAGGCGGCGTTAGCAATTTCGGTACCGGCGGTAATTAGGCGTCGTCTGAGGGCAGCATCGGCGACTAGTTTGGCGTAATCCTCGGTGTGTGAAGAAATCGGCACAAAAGTTTCTAGATCCGAGATGTAGCTACGTCCACCGACTTCTTTAAGAATTTTTTGGTTGCCTAGTTCTGTAGTCAAGGTGATAAGGTCGATTTTGCGTTGGGATTCGAATAATCGTGTCATGCTGGCGAAGATTTTCGAGTGACGCGGGTCATAAAAATCACTAGCCTTGACAATCTCGAGTGCACTAGCAAAAGAATCGTCGGACAGCAAAATTGCTCCGAGCAAAGATTTCTCGGCCTCAATATTCTGCGGCGGCACTTTGCCACCGGCTTGATCTAGAGCCTGCTCGCGCACGATACCTCCTTAAAACGGCGTTTCGCCGTCGATCTCTTGTACATCTCCCATTATAGCAGAGATTTTTACAATCGTTTGGTCTTTTGGCTTGGTTGAAGCGGCGCCAGCGTCATGAACTTTTAGATTGTATCCTGGTAAGGCTTGATTCAGCAGCTTGGTATGTTTGGGGCTCCCCAAAATGCGCGCCGAAAAACTGTTATCGGGATAGATATGCAAGGTTTCATCCTTTAGCTCGTGTTTAGATTTCTCGAGCGGCTTGGCGGTACTGGCGCTCAGCGCGCCCACTTTATCAACGAAGCTTTGCCAATTAAAATCGGCAGTTTCGGTCGATTCTATGTTGGAAGCTTCGACTGTTTCTATATCAAGATTCTCATTCGTCACCTCTGCTATTTTTTTACTCGTCTCCGTCTCTGCCCCCGCCTTTGATTCTGCTTCAGAATCTTCACCTGTCTCCCCCCTCTTCTCGGCGCTCATCCTTACGGCTTCCCGATTTTCAGCACTTTTCACCCCTTTTACAGCAAGGTTAGACTCCGGTTCTACTCTTGGTGCTTTTTCGATATTTTTCTGCCCCATCGAGTCTTCTAGTAGCGCTAGCAGTAGCTTTGCTTCGGCAAACGGCGATGCAACGTCGGGTAGAGATTTGAGTAGTGGCAAATTTTTCGGTTCCGGATGTGCGATAATTTCCGATAGAAGTTCGCTCGCAATGTTTTCTGCCCTGAGCCCGTTTGACAGTAGTTCTTTGAAGTTCTGCTGAATTGCGTTAGAGTCTCCGGCTTGGTAGCTCGAAAGGAGATCCTTGATTTTTTCCTGGCTCGGTACACCAAGGGCTTTTTCGAGGGTTTCGGCGGTAATTTTCCCGTCACTAATGGTTGCAATTTGGTCTAGTAGGCTCAGCGAATCGCGAAACGAACCGCCTCCGCGCTTCCTTACGACCTCAAGCCCGCCTTCGTCAATTTGAATATTTTCGGCCTTAGCAATTTTGGCAAGATGTGCCAGCATTACTTCCGGCTCGGCAAGGCTAAAATTGTAAACCTGCGTGCGAGAAAGAATTGTGATCGGAATTTTATCAATTTCGGTTGTAGCCATGATAAAAATCACGTGCTTTGGGGGCTCTTCAAGCAGTTTTAGTAAAGCATTGGCGGCTGATTTGGTTAGCATGTGCGCTTCGTCGATAATATAAACCTTGAACTCGCCTTTGGTCGGCGCGATGATGGCTTTTTCGCGTAATTCACGAATGTTATCAACGCCGTTATTTGAGGCGGCATCTATCTCAATGATATCTAAATAGTCATCCTCAAGTTGGTAATCAAATTTATTGACGGCATGGGCAAAAATCCGCGCCACCGAAGTCTTGCCAGTTCCTCTCGGACCAGCAAAAACATAAGCGTGATTAATCTTGCCTCGCTCTAGACTCTCGGTGAGTGATTTGATTACCTGTTCTTGACCAACCACGTCCGTTAGCTTAGTCGGACGATATTTGCGATATAAAGCTTTCACTACAAAGCCGCTTCTACTGCTGCCCAGGCGGCACCATCGTTAGTTGCAGGCACAATTGCGGAAACTTGGTCGCCTTCGCGTAGATGGAAATAGGTTACCGAAGCATAGAGTACTTCATATTCGCGTCCCGAGACCTCAATAAAATACTTCTCATCGTGATGAATTAGTGTACCAATCACAGTTTTGCGCTCAACCGGTCCGATTTGTTTATAGAGGAAGCGTCCTTCCGGGGTAATTGTGAGCTTTAGAATATCACCCTCAACCAGTTTTGATTTGGAAGCATAATTCGCTGGAACTGGATAATTCTTGCCATCCGGGCCAATCATGATCTGACCGTCAAACACGCCCTCAATTACTTTTCCTTCGGGGCTAGAAACGACCGTATCACGCGGAGCCGTAATTGCTTCGCCATCACCAAGCACGGAAATCAACAGTTCTTTCGCTGCTGCTAAGTTTGTCTCGGCCTCTTGAATCAGACCGCGCAATCTTTTAATTTGTTTTTCTGGTAATTCAGACATCACCTCGCATCCAGTCTGTCATTAACTTTATTACTAGTATCATCTTATACCTTTGACCCTCAAAAGTCAACCGCGGTTTTTGGAGGTTTTCCACTGTGCTAACAGTGATAAAAACGATAATGTTGTAAAAATTACAAGTAAACGTAGGCATTTTTCTGTATCGAGATATTGACAAAACCGATTTGACTATGCTGTTCGAACCAGTTTTTGTTGCGGCTATAAAACCAAAAACTAACCCCATTCCTGGGGTTAGTTGGCATTACTAGCAGTGATAAATTAAGCCAATTCGATGGTTGCGCCTGCTTCTTCGAGGCTCTTCTTCATGTTCTCAGCTTCGTCTTTTGGTACGTTCTCCTTGATGTTTGCTGGAGCACCATCGACGATCGCCTTAGCTTCACCAAGACCAAGCCCGGTGATTTCCTTGACTGCCTTGATAACAGCAATCTTCTGAGCACCTGCGTCCTTCAAGACGACGGTGAATTCAGATTTTTCATCAGCGGCAGCTGCGCCACCTTCGGCTGGACCAGCAGCAACTGCAACTGCAGCAGCAGCCGGCTCGATGCCGTATTCATCTTTAAGTAGATTCTTGAGTTCGTTGACCTCGAGAATAGTCATATTGACTAGTTCTTCGGCCAGTTTTTTGATATCTGTAGCCATGTTATTTTCCCTAATCTATCGTCTTACGGTGTTATTCGCCTTGGAAAACGCTCGCGCCGTCCCACCGTTATGGGCGGCTTGCTTGCTTTGGTTGCTCCTCGTTGGTCGCAAAAATTTCCAAACCAAATAACGCCGTAAGACGCATATTAATAATAAATTTTATTATATAATTTGATTGCTAATTCTTCGCTGCTTCCAAACCGGAAATAATCCCGGAAAGTCCACCGGAAAGACCGGAAATAGTATCCGTTGCTGGCGAAAGTAGCTGTGCAATAACTTGTGCGATCAACTCGTTCTTCGACGGCATCTTCGCGAGAGTTGTAATCTCGGTTTGATCCATCGCTTTGCCTTCGTTTGAAAAACCGCCCGCAAGCTCAAGCGCCGGGTGGTCTTTGGCAAAGTTCGCTAAAACCTTTGCCGGCGCAACTTCGTCGCTATCGGAAATTGCATATACTAACTGCCCGACAAGACCGGTCGTATCAGTGTCTTTATAAACGCCAATTTCGTTCATCGCTACCTGTACAAGACGGTTTTTGACGACCTTGATTTTGACACTAGCTTCGCGAGCCGCCTTGCGCAAATCTTGCATCTCGGCAACGCTGAGGCCTTGATAGCGTGCATAAGCGGTTAGTTTTGCATTTGATAGCAAATCCGTCAAATCAGCAACCAAAGTATCTTTTTTCGCTTTTGAAATTGCCATAAAAGTTCCTATGGTTATTTAATAATTATGTCTGCTAGTAATGTTAAAATTCGTTACTCTTGAAGATTTGAAGAAAAATTCCTCGGTGGTATGATTAAGAGCATACGCTCCGCCACTGTCTTTAGAATAACTGCCTCCATTATAACAAAGTTGGAGAAAAAATCAAGCCCACCCGTACGGGTGGGCTTACTAGCAAGCCTTTATTTGAATTAAATTCTTACTTAGTCAAATTATGTTGAGCCAGTTATATTTTTGCCTACTTATCGTCGGCAAAATCCTTTGTGAATTCGACATATCCCTTTCGAGGGCTGGCGTGAAAATATCCTGTGAATGGGTATTTTATTTCACCTTTCCAGCGGCCGTTTCCGTTATCAATCAGTGTGCCCTTGATACAGAATGAGTTCCCGCTGCCGTCTTCGTGTTCAAGTGCGCGAATTGTGGCAAGGTATCTGTAGTCGTCACCGGGTCCCCCGTCCTTTTCTAGCTGTTGCCCCGGGGCAACCTTGAAGCTTACCTTAACCGGTTGGTTAGGCTTTTTAGCCATGCAAGTCGCCAGCGACAGGAACAGATCCATTTTTGATGGGCCTTCACAAACTTCAACGTGTAACTTTTTTCTTGTAATCATACGATTACCTCCTTAATGTGCTCTACGTCTAGCGTAGGCCTGCCTGGATATACATCTCAGGTCTTACTCTTTCATTGTATCACAGATTGCAATTTCTGTCAATAGAAGAACGCTCAAATTGTCCTAAAATTCAAAAAATTACCCCAAAATCCTTAGAAATTGGGGTAGAATTGTCTTGTTTTAGGCTTTTTGAGCCGCGATTCTAGTTGTAGATATTCTCAACTGGGATGCTTGGGCCCTGAGTAGTAGTAATAAAGACGCTCTTAACGTAGCTACCCTTGAGGCTAGCTGGGCGATGGCTCTTTAGCGACTCAAAGAAGACGTTTGCGTTCTCGAGCAATTTGTCTTGATCAAAGCTGGTTTTGCCAAGACCGATGTGAATAATTGCCTGCTTGTCGACGCGATATTCGACTTTACCAGCCTTTGACTCCTTGACTGCCTTCTCAATGCCGGTAGTAACGGTGCCGGCTTTGGGGTTTGGCATCAAACCCTTTGGCCCGAGCAAACGCGCAAATTTACCGAGTTTTGGCATATAACCTGGGGTAGAGATCAGTACGTCAAAGTCGATTTGACCTTTCTCAAGGCGTTGGATAAACTCTTCATCCTCGGCGATATCAGCACCAGCGGCGAGCGCCTTTTTGGCTTCGTCAAGCGGAGCGAATACAGCTACGCGCACGGTTTTACCGTTGCCATGTGGCAAAACTACGGTTGCGCGGATATTTTGATCAGCCTGGCGCGGATCTACTCCTAGGCGTACATGGGCTTCGACGGTAGCGTCAAATTTTGCTGGGTTAGTATCTTTGGCAAGTTTCAGGGCCTCTTCTAGGCTGTAAACTTTCCCTTTTTCGACCAATTTGGCTTTTTCCTGATAATTTTTGCCTCGGCGTTCGATTTTTGGTCGGGTGACCGGGGTAGCACCCTTTGGCTTGTCGCCTGCTTCTTCGAGGGCTTTGATCTCGGCTTTGCGAGCTTGGCGCTCCTCTTCGGCTTTTACCTCTTCGATATGTTTCTTCGATTTTTTGCCGGACTTAGCGTATTTTTCTTCGGCTGCGTCTTTCGCTTCTTCAAGCTTGACGCCTTCGCTGATTTCGGTCGCGATTTCGTTTGTAGTATTGATATCCTGCACCAACGCAGTCTCCGCGGCGCCAGTATTCTGTGCTTCGATCGCTGGGTCTTCTTGGTTTGATAGATTAGCCATAAAATCCTTTCCGTGGTAATAGCGGGGTTCTACCCTCCCAACCTGATTTGATATTGTTTTAATTATAGCCTAGAAAATAGTTTTTGGCAAGATTTAGATTGAAAATAGTGAGATTTTGGGCAAATTTTGGCTATTTTTTCGACTTTCTCTTGCGAGCTGGCGAATTTTTTGTTATAATACGCCCTATATGGGAATAAAAGTAACTAGAAAAGATCAAAGTGAGGCCAACGAGAACTTGATTCGCCGGTTCAATCGCAAGGTTTTGCAGAGCGGAATCATGCCGATCAAGAAGTCGCAGATGCGCTTTAGCAAGCCGATTTCGAAGCGTGAACGCCGCAAGAAAGCGATTATTCGTGAGCAACGCCGAGCCGAGAAGGCCGAGCGTATGCGTCTCGGGCTGAAATAAGCTATAGAATATATCAAGACCGCCTCCTATGGAGGCGGTTTGTTTGGAGAAAGTTGATCCCGGGGGTATTATGGGTGTAAGATCTTTGACATTCTCACAAAATAATTATAAAAAGTATTGACAAAATATATTAAGTGTGCTACAATGTAAAGATAAGGCAAAAATAATCACTTTGCATCACGAATTTGATACTTCAGGGTGCAGGTAGCGCCTTAAGTATTTTACCAATTTGTGGTGCAAACCATAGAAAGGGAGGGCTTCTTATGGTAATAGAAAAATATCAAAGATTTTACGGTAATGATTGTGATGAGCACGATGGTGGTGTTCAGCTGAGCAACAATAATTATGATATGGATGGCGACGTTTATCTTCCAGGATTCAAACCTCGTGGCGATGATCCGAATAGGATTGAAAAAATGCTCGGGATGATGGAGTTGGAGTTTGGTCAGATTGAACCTGACACGCCGATTTACTCCTATATCGAGCACGGTCTTCGCCAACTCCTTACGGGGCAAAAAATCGGACTGGAAGATTACTTATGTCCAAATTAAGCCGGGGAGACTGAGACTATCGATTCGCAACAAGAAATTCGCCAAGATAATGCGCCAGCTTAAGAGTCTCGACATGGAGAATGAGCGTCCTCGTCAGTACAAAGATATCATTGTTTTTGATTGGCAAGATTCAGGAATGCTTGACGTCGACAATTATATAACCGTAGATTTTGAGTTTACCTCACCCGATCCATCGAAAGGTATAAGTCTTGAGTTGTCACATAAGCGCAAGGATACGAAAGAGACTGATTTGTATCGGATTTATGTTCGTAATGATTATGCGTCTGTCACAGAAGAACACCAGGTTAATCCGACCAGGCGCGAAATTCAATTGCACTTTGTTGAGGCAAGTTCGAGCCAGGAGGATATTGCCGACGATAGAAATCGCGTTTTAGTTGGCGAGATCACCGAATATCGTTAGGATGAAGGGCTTGTTTGCCTGTTTGTCGCTGATTTTTTCTAGTTTTCTGCACTACCACTGCCTATATGGGCAACCAAAGACCCGCCAATACTGGCGGGTCTAATCAGTTTTAGCGACCGTATTCTACAACTGCTTTACCTGCAAAGCATCGAGCTCAACCGGCGTTTCACGACCAAACATCGACACCATCACCTTCATCTTGCCCTTGGTGGCATCAATCTCGGAAACCACACCTTCAAAGCCCTTAAACGGTCCATCAATAATCGAAATTACTTCACCGATTTCGTAATTAACTGAATATTTCGGATCTTCAACGCCCATGCGCTTCTTAATCTTGACGATTTCCTTTTCGGAAACCGGGGTTGGCTGCGTACCATTACCAATAAATCCGGTCACGCCCGGGGTATTGCGCACGATGTACCAAGTTTCGTCCGAGAGACACATTTCAACCAGCACATAACCCTGGAAAATTTTGCGATCAACCACTTTGCGCTTGCCATCTTTAATCTCGATTCGCTTCTCTTTTGGCACAATTGCGTCAAAAATCCGCCCATCAAGCTCGCCGCTCTCGACGCGCTCTTTAATTCCGTTCGCAACCTTATCCTCATAACCACCATAAGTACTGATAGCATACCAGGCGCGCTCGTTATTTTTATATCGGTTAACTGCCATTTTTGAATCCTTTCTATTTAAATGCTAAATTAAACAAAAACGTAAATAAAGTATCGAGAAGAAGAATAAATACCATCATGATTGCGCAGTAAACTAGCACTGCCAAAGTCATTTTCCAGGTAGCTTTGCGGTCCGGCCAGCGTACCAAGCGCAGCTCGCGCCAAGAATCGCGAATATAACGACCAAGTGCCACAAACGGGCGCGCGAATAATTTCACTTCTCCAATTGGTTTTCGCCCGTCTTCTGAATCAGGATTTTTGAGTGATTTCTTTGACTTTTTGCTTGCTTTTTGCTCAGATTTTTTGCTAATTTGGGTGTTTTTGACGCCTTTTTTGCTGTTTTTTACAGCTTGTTCGACTTCTTCAGACTTAGCAGATTTTTCTAGCGTCTCGCTAACGGGTTTTTCCGCCTCGGTAGGTTCCTTCACCTTGGTATTTGCACTAGGTGTCGCTGAAATCCGCGTGATATGCTTCTTTTCCTCGCTGTTTTTAGCCATATATTCCCTTTCTCTTGGTATCAAAAAAAGTCTGATACCAGACTTGTCAATAGTTTAGCACAGATTCTCAGTGAGCGCAATATTTTCTCGAGTTTTTGACGAGATCCGTAGATTTGCGCTATAATATTCTTATGGATAGTCATACCTCCGCTACCCCAAAGATGCCGGTCGTTTCTAGTGGCGAACTGCCGGAGCCGATCATTAATCTTACTTTAGCGAAGAAGAAAAATGAGCCGGGTTGGATTGTTGTGGGTGTTCTGATTGGTCTAGTCGCAATAATTGGGATTATTTTGATAATTGTTGGACTGGTTTTACAGAGCCGCCCTCTCGTTGAGCCGGAACCAATTCGCGCTAAAGAGGTAGTATTTGAGGACTGCGTGGGCGAGAAGCCGGCCGTAATTGCTGATCCGGAGGGGGCCCCGTCTGAGCAGGAAAAACCCTCAGAAACGCCGGAAAAAGGCACTTTGGGCAATATTCCTGCCTCCTCGCGGACTTATGCAGGCGAAAACTGCACTTTGATGCAGGGGCCGCTGATGCTAATTAATCCGGTCTTTCAGGTTAAAACTGATTATATTGCGGCGCGTAAGCGTGAGTTGGTTGATTTGACCAAGATGTATCAGATTAAGGAGGGTGTCCAGGCTAATGGCGCGCCCCTGCTAGATTCAGAGGCGGCTACTCATCTTAATGCTATGGTGAAGGCTTACGAAGCGGCTTATCCGCAGCACAAACTCGAGACACGTTCGTGCTTTCGCTCGGCAGGTACGAATTGTGGGCGTTTATGCTATGCGACGGGCACGACTGATCATCACACCGGTTATACTTGCGACCTAATTGACCCAAGCTACGGCCAGAGTTTGAATACCGATGACTATGATAAACATCTTGAGTGGCAATGGCTGAAGGAAAATTCTTATAAATATGGTTTTATTGATCGTTTTCCGGTAGCTTGGGCGGGCGGTTCGATGGATGAGCCGGTAAACATCAATGCTGACGGGTCAACTGGGCTTTACGAAACTTGGCACTATCGCTATGTTGGCGTCGATGCGGCGACTGAGATTGCGACGGGCAAATATAATAATGGTCAATATGACTCTTTGGAGCATTATTTAAAGGCGCGTGGAATTGTTGATTCGCTAACGGCTGGGACTTGTAAGCAATAAAAAGTCCCCCAGTCTGTTCGCTGGGGGTTCGGTGATGATAGATTTTTAGCTTCATGCTTACTTCTTGTTTATTTCATGATCACAGCTCTTCGTAGAGTCTCAATAATTGTTGGTGACTCTTCAAAGTCGGGTCAGTTTTTCCAGATTCGAACAGCAATCTCCACAGTAATTTTGGATCGTCAATGTGCTGTTCGATAAACGGCCAAACTTTTTCGGGACCTTTGAAATACACCGTTGAAGCAGACCACTAATAACGATAACCGCCCCCTATTTTATAAAGATTAAAATTGCCAAAACCTGAATGTTATACCTATTGTATCATACATAACCGCTACTGCGCAAGAGTTTTCCTAACAAAAAATTGCTCGATTTGCCATGATACGCCGTTCGTGCTATAATAAGCACTATGGATGAAAAAGAAATAAGGGCAGTTGTCGCAAACTTCGTAAATCGTTTGCGCAAAAAAGGTTTCAAGCAAGCAGGATGTTTTATAGTGCTTGAAGAACGAGCTGGTTCGTATAATCTCCACCTCTCCGATAACAAGGGCGGTCTATTCTCGATCGCCTACCCAGACGACCTCTCCGAAAAATCAGCGACCGCCACCTGCGAGCTATCAGGCATATTATATTATGCCCTTAAAAATCGTCAGCGCAACCTAAAGGCAGCGCAGGCAACTTCAAAAGAAATCAGAGCCCAGAACGGACGCAACGCCGTTCAGAAGCGCTGGAACTCCGTTAAAAAATCGGACTAGACAGAAGCGTTTTCGCTTGCTACAATATAAACATCGAACTAGAACAAAGCCCCTAAAAGGCGACTGGAGGTAGTAACTACTTCTTATCGACCTTGACGGGGCTTTTCTCGTTGAATAAATACAAACAGCGAAACTCCTCGCGCGACGCTTGGCGCGTGAAGTCTAGCACGATTAGAACGCTCATAACCTTTGAAGCGGAGGGTTTTTGATGCGCATAATTTGGAGGTAATAGATGGCAAGCCCACTCAATGTCAATGGCATTGGGACTTCTGAAAAGAAGTCATCATTGTCAATGATAGATAAAGATACCATTTTGGCAGAACTATGCGAACGAACCCGCAAGCCTGTTGTTCGGACAGAACAATACATCGACGCGAAAGCTGATAGACTAGTAGCGAAGTTTGACGCCCCTGAAAGTCGCGCATTTTACTGCGACTGCGCCCGATACCTATCGGAGGACTTTATCGAGTGTGCTATTGAAAACGCATTTCGCCCACGACCGAGAAACCCAATTCGGAACAAGGCCGCTTACTTCGGGAAAATATGCGTGAATGAATTGGTGAAATTAGGTATATATCGCCGATAATCTACTCTGTTATCTCCACAAATAATAATTTTAGACGGAGATAAATTATGAACAACTTTAAGCAAAAACAAGACGACGCTATTGCCATGATGACACAGTTCGCCTCATGGGGCTTACCGCAAACGATGGTAGTCGCCAAAGATCCAAAAATCGATATGGAAGAAGCCTTTAAGCGACGCATTGATAACGATGTCATAGCAGCAGGCGCCTCGCCAAAGACAGTGCGCCACTGCGAATATATTTCAAGGCTCGCTACCAATTATTTCGGCAAAGACAAAGAAATGACTACGCTCGATATTGACGATATTCTGAACTACCACGAACATCTATCAACATGGCTTCGCCCTGACACAGTGCGCAAGGCTCTAACCGACCTGAAGTGCGTTCTGCGCTGGTGTGCTATGCGAGGCTATCGGGTGCTACATCCAGACTTCATTAAACTACCAAAACACGAAAAACGCTCAATGAAGTTCCTGACCGAAGAAGAAGTTTTTGAGTTTATAAATGTCGTGCGCCAGCCGAGGCTAAATCTGACCGAACAAGGGCGCCTACGTAATGTCGCAATCTGCGAGGTACTTTACTCTAGTGGTGTGCGCGTCGGTGAGCTAGTAGCGTTAAATCGCAAAGACATCAAAAAGCGTCAATTCGCCGTTGTTGGCAAGAGCAAGCTGGCTCGCCCATGCTTCGTATCACCTCGCGCCGAAAACGCTCTGAATGAGTATCTAGCTACTCGTAAAGACAAGAACCCTGCCCTATTCCTATCGACCGAAGAGGAAAAACGATTGAGCGACCAGAGCGTGCGCAACATCTTTAAGCGAGCGTGTATGATGTCCGACTTTGAGGGCGTTCATCCGCACACTTTTCGCCACTCGTTCGCGACAACTCTAATCAACAAAGGTGTCGATATTAGCTTCGTCGGTAAGTTCCTCGGACACGAAAGCCTTGATGTTACGAAACTCTACTTACACTTCACAAATCAGGGTTTAAAGAAGATACACGAAGCCGTCATGGGTTGCTAGAAACGGCATAAAATGGAGGTAAAAGACGAAGATGGCGTTGATCCAGACGCCATCTTTTGTGTGTAGCACTCCTCCGCGCCCTCACTCGCCACACGTTCCGCGGGGCTTCGTCGGTCGCGTCGTCGCTGGAAAACTATGCCTATTCCTGAAACTTCTTCTTTTTGAGTGGTTTGAGCATATACTTGTATATCATTTTGTCATCGCCAAGAATATGTCGCTCCGACCGCGAAAGGTCGTGTCGGTTCATCTTGAGTTCGGTAAGTGCTGCGGTGCAGACAAAATCCGCGGCTTGAAGCATTTTGTAATCTTCCTGTTTGGCAACTTTGATATCTGGGTTATTAAATAATGCTGTAAATACCGCCATAATAATCTTCGCCACGCCGTCCTGCCCGTTGTCGTAATAGACCTTCACCTTATCAAATTGTATGAAATACTGATAATGCTGTCGTATGAAATTAGTAATCTGTTGTGCCAGTTTAGTAGTAAGCTCCATGCTGGTTTCAATATGCTTCTTCTCTACAATGAAGTTCTGGTAGCTAAACTTCGCTTTCTCAATAAACGCTTTTGTGCGGCGATAGATTTGTAATCTTTCCGCTACAGAGAGTTTACTATACTCATATTCGCGACGAATCAGCGGGCCCATATGAACAAAATTGCGTCGTAGGGCGGTTTCGTCAAGAGCTCGGTCAAAACTCTGAAATAGAGCAGACATATCATCCATCTGGTTATGAAATACTAGGCTAATAATATAATAAGGGCATTTTGGATCATACGCACCAAAATCACCGCTCTCATCAATGAAGATACTTAATGCTTTAGGTGATTGTGTCATATTCTGCCAAGTCCTCTATAGATTAGTTATGTAAGCACCAAAGCGGCGGGGGCTAGCCCCGCCAATCGGTTGGACCAAGAGCTTTCGCCCAGCCCAGTAATTGCATTATAGCACACTCACTTGATGATGTAAAGAGTTTTGTAAAGCTAGACTTATATGAAATCATTTTTACATACTTTCAAACGACATTTTTGCTATTTTTTTACTATTTACGGCGATGCATATTATCGCCATTGCTAAAATAAACGCAATAATAATAAAAGTGTTAAAATTAATAGCATACCAAATCTCCTCAGATATAGCTGGTAAGTTAAAGCCTAGTGCTGCTTGTATCCCCAAAAACTCTTGATTCAAAAAGCTAAACGCCAAAACAACCGCACTCGCCAAACCAAACGCCAACACTGCCGCTCCAATCATCAGCTCTAAGAAGTAACATAAGTAAATCATTCGCGCCTGCCCTGTCGTCGCACCTAGACTATAATATAGTGCGATATTTTGTTTATCTTGGTCAATTAGCCGAATACTTGTAAATATCACAACGACCGCCGCAATTATTCCTAAGACTATGGAAATGGTATTAATTACCATTCGTATCATATTTATAATATACTGGGTTTCCGGCGATACTCCTAATACGGTGTTAACTGAATAAGTTCGGTTCGGAAAATCTACATTCATAAACTTTCCCTTACCTTGCCGAAAATACTCATAAGCTTCTACACTACTATCAAAAAATGCTACAACCGTATCACTATCATCTATTGGCATAGCAACATCACTAACTATCTCTTCGCCTCTCAACCACTGTTTAGATTTGCCATTATCTACTATGATGGGCTGTCCATTTGGTGTGGTGATAAGTTCTAGTATTGGGTTCAGTAGATTATTATTGGTACGCTCTAGCTGTTTAAAAGATAAGTTGCCAACATGAAAGTTTCCTGAACTTAATCCGGCTACATAGTACTTTGCACCTCGTGTATCGGTAAAAGTTTTGCCAATTAGACTATTACGAAATTCTTCGTAATCTTTCTGTTTTTTGATGGCGCTAGTAGATTCTGTTGGAAAACTTTTGCCTAGTAATTGTTCGCCCAGAAAAGTTGACACTAGTATTGGCGCCGCGTCGGTCGGAACTTTTGCTAAATCGACTTCAATCGCATTTTTCACAATATCTTCGGGTAGTACAATACCGCCAAACGCACCAAACTTTTCTGCTTCGCCTAATATTTTTCCGCCGTATGCTTTAATATCAGCAATCATTTCTTGCCGTGTAGCCTGAGGTTGTTCTTCATCTATCACCATTCCCGCTGCACTATTGGTCGCCTCAATAATCACCTTGCCATCCGTTGACCTATTGGCTAGTTCCATATAGCAATTTACCACTCCTTGAAACCATAAGTTAATCGTAAGTACTAGCCCGAAGATTATCCCCATTACTGCCATAATCAGCAAATTGCGTTTAAGGTATATCCGAATATTTTTAGTACTAATATGTAAAACATCTTTTAGTTTCATGCTAATCTCCTTTAAGTTTTTGCGCGATCTTTTTATTTGAGAATTGATCTAAGCAAAGCAAAAACGATATTGGCGCCGCTATGAACATGCAAAGCATCGCCTCCAAACACTGCCAATTTATCCCAACTAATATTGGTAAAAACCTTGGCGCTTGAGGATATAATGCAGTCAACTGCTCTAGCAAATAATTCCAAGCCACCGCCGTGCCCACCCCTGCTAGCACTAGCGCCAAAATCACTGCAAACACCGCTGCCTTCGCACATAATTCCAATAAATACATAAAATAAATCGACAATATCTGCCCCCTCGAAGCGCCAATCGAACGATATAGCACAAAAGTCTTTGTACTGCTCGCGATTAAATGCGCCATCGTAAAAGCCAAAATGAAAGCTGACACTGCCATCAACACAACACTCGCCGGCCGAATAAAATCCTTATTCTTATCCCGAAAATATCGGTACACACTAACTTGATTGCTAAAAAGTTCGACAATCTGATAATTATCAGCATTATAATGTAGTTCTTTTGCATCCGCTTTACTATAATATTCATACGCATTTTTGAGATTAGTAAACTTCGCAATTATCACCGACTCCGGTATTTCTTCGCCAATTTCCGCCTTTTGCTCGCTAGTGAGGGAAATAATTTCTCCGCAAAATTTCTGCACCCGCTCAGATACTAAATTAGTTTTGGTTCCTTCATAACTACTTACCAGATATACTTCACCATTCGTCGCGTCGCCCGCATATCTTAGAACTACATTCTCCAGCCCTTGCACTACAAAAAGTATCGCCAACAACGCCCCAAACAGCACACCGATCGTAATAACTGTTGCTCGGCTACGTGTCCGATAAGACGTGTATTCGCGGTGTGATAGCCTAAACAGCTCTTTGAATGTCATTTTCTACTCTCTGACTATCTTGAGTTGCTATTGTATTTGTTAACTCACTCGTCACCGTGCCACCTCGCACTGTTACGACCTGTGTTGCAAACTCCATCACATCACGACTATGACTAGCTATAATAATCGTGATACCCATCTGCTGACGAATATAATTCAGGATCTCTAACACTGTTTTTGCATTCGCTTCATCCAAGTTGCTAGTCGGCTCATCTGCTAGAATAATCTTTGGGCTGAGCAGTAGCGCTCGTGCAATGCAAGCCCGCTCTGCTTGCCCACCCGATACCTCCTTTGGCAAAAAATTTAAGTTTTCAGTAATCCCTAGCATCTCAGCTAGCTGCTCAGCGCGTTGTTTTCTTTCCGCTTCGGGCATACCTGCAAATACT
>OOIH01000216.1_pt1 | contig 25213 bp, 30 predicted proteins | sample 1691801 | NCBI WGS metagenome assembly OOIH01 (sample SAMEA1061690, study PRJEB22710) | metagenome
GGTTGTGAAGGGCAAGCCGGTAAGCTACGATCCCCCGGAAGTGGTGGCGGCCCGGTCAAAGCTGACGGACCATCTGGCCGGGCATAGGCCGGAGCAGCGTATGAAGGGGGCTGTGCGGCTATTGGTGAAGTGGTGTTTCCCCAGGGGGGAGCATGGGGACGGCGAGTACCGAACCACCAAGCCCGACACAGACAATCTGAACAAGTTGCTGAAGGACTGCATGACCGTTGTGGGGTTCTGGAAGGACGATGCGCAGGTAGCCTCAGAGATATGCGAAAAGTTTTGGGCCGAGGTGCCGGGGATTTACGTCTGTGCGGAGGAAATCAAGTAACAGGCAAATTGCCAACCGATTACGAATTTGGAGGTAATGATATGGATTTGAAACCGTGTCCGTTCTGTGGCTCGCATGATATAGCTATCATGCGGGAGGGTAAGAGCGATAAGAACGCCGCCTATCGGGTGGTGTGCCGCAAGTGCAAAACCAGAGGCCCGAAGTTTTGGGTGCAGCCTTGGCACTATGGGAATAAATTTATTGCCCAGGGCCAGGCAGGGACGGCCTGGAATAAGCGGCCGGGGAGGTAGCAATGAGAAAAGCAATAGCAATCGATGCCATACAAGGGCATTGCGCTGATGGGTGTGCATGGGAAGAGGCCGCATGGGAACGCCTCGCCGCCTATGAGGACACCGGACTGGAGCCGGAGGAGGTGGTACAGACCAAGCTAGCGCTTATTGGGAAAGCTCTGGCAGAAATTAAGGAGATTGAAGGAATCACTACTAACCGCATGATTGAGCTTGCCCAGGCCGAGAAGGACGGGCGGCTGGTGGCGCTGCCGCCCAACGACCCGCTGACCCTGGAGGAGCTGCGGGAGATGGATGGGCAGCCGGTATGGGTCGTCGGCGTGTCGAAAGTCAATAATTTCAAAGGCCATTGGGATATTTGCGAATGGGACGGCGATGAAGGAGTCATTTTCCCGTATTGCGGGGAAACGCCTGATATGGACTTGCTCGGGACTAGCTGGTTCGCCTACCGCCACAGACTGGAGGAGGGGAGCGACAAATGAAAGGGTATAGGCAAAAGCACCCCTACCTTGCGCAAATATTCTATATCCTCAAGCACTTGCTTTTTTCGCGGAGGGAGGCGCACTGACATGGATATTCATACCTACCCGGAAATGAACGAGACCATCAAGGACTTGCTCCGGCGCAGCGAGGAGCCGATGAACCTCTACGCTCTGGCCCGGATCGAGGAGCTGGAAAAACTGCTAGCGGCGGCTGTGGAAGACATCTGGAAATATTCGACAGGGAACACTTGCCGCTCCTGTATCGAGTGGAAGGAGGGGCGGTGCTCCAGGCCAGGGCCGAAAGACTGCGGCGGCTATTCCTGGTGGAAGTGGCGGGGGTTCGGTGAGGCTGATCCCCCGAGGGATCCCCGGAGCCGTTTCGAGCGGCTCAAGGCGTGCCGGACACCCACGGACATGGTACTGCTGCTGAATGGGAATGAACGGCGGTTTTGCCCGAAAGCATATGGGACCAAGCCTGACGAGTGCGAGGAGCCCTGTGGACGGTGCATTGTTCAATGGCTGGAGGAGATGGCACCATGAACTGGAAACGTGAGGCAATAGACAAGCTGAAAAATTATGAGGCGCACAAGCTGGCCCTGGAGAGCCTGCCCAAAGAGATCAGGCGGTTGGAGAGCGCCTATATTGGCATTCGCAGTGCCACCACCGACGGCACGCCTATTTCTGGCGGCGGCAGCACCCGGGAGGACTCCATGCTCTCCAACATCGTTCACCGGGACGAGCTGAAACGGCGGCTGAAGGAGGCCCGTTTGTGGGTGGCCCAGGTTGACAAGGCCCTGGCCGTCCTGGATGACGAGGAAAGGCTTGTTTTGGACCGGTTTTACATCCATCGGGCAAAGGGGGCTGTCGGAGAGTTATGCGAACGGCTACATGTGGAGCAATCTACCGTCTATGACAGGCGGGACAAGGCTTTGCGGCATTTCACCCTGGCCCTTTATGGGGTCACTGAGACGGAGTAAAAAAGTCCGGAAAAAAACCGGAAGATTTTTCCGAAAAGCTGTGGTAAAATAGTATAGTCGACAACAGGATCAAGACCGGGTGCTCTCCGCATTTTGGAGGGCGCCCGGTCATTGTTATAGGCAAGGACTGAGGCTATGAAACGAATCTATGCCGATTATGCGGCCACAACTCCACTGTGTTCTTCTGCGAGGGATAAAATTGTCTCTCTGTTTGATTTGTTCGGTAATCCATCTTCAGCACATCAGGAGGGACGTGAAGCTCGAAAAGTTATTGAGAATGCCAGGCGGCAGGTGGCGCAGGCCATAGGAGCGGAACCAGAGGAAATTTTCTTTACTTCAGGCGGATCAGAGGCTAATGCCACTGTTCTGAATCAAAGTCTGGTTTTCCAGGCCTCCCCCATTGAACACGCCTCTGTAATTCATAACCCAAAGGCACAGACGGGGATGATTACCGTGGACCGCCAGGGTACGGTCCAACCGTTTACCGCCGGCTGTGCGTGCGTCATGCTGGTAAACAATGAAGTTGGGAGCATTCAGCCGATTAGGAGCTTGGCAGCCGGCAATAAGGCTCAAGATAGCGTTACCTCTTGGCTCCATGTGGACGCAATTCAGGCGGTTGGGCATATCCCAGTGGACGTCAAAGAGCTGGGAGCTGACACACTCTCCCTGTCGGGACACAAATTTGGAGCCCCGAAGGGTGTAGGTGCACTGTATATCAGCAACCGAGTTGGCCGGGAGTTTTTTAAACCGCTGATCTCTGGAGGCGGTCAGGAATACGGGGTCCGTTCGGGAACCGAGAATGTTTTGGGCATTGCAGCCATGGGAGCTTCCATTCGTTGGGCTACGCAGCACGTGGAGGAATACCAGGACCATGTTCGGCCGCTGCGTGACAAGTTGATTGACGGCATCACGGCTATTCGTGGTGCGGAGCTAACCGGTCATCCAACTGAACGCGCACCGGGTATCGCCTCCTTTGCCATCAAGGACGTGGAGGGTCAGGCGCTGGTGGCCGCCTTGGATGAGGACGGCATTGCGGTGTCGGCAGGTTCCGCCTGTTCCACCGGCCATCTGACCCCGTCTCACGTCCTGCTGGCCATGGGGTACGAGCCAGAGCAGGCCATGAGCGCCTTGCGTATCTCCGTTGGTTGGAATACTTCGGAGGATGATGTAGACACGATCATTCTGGCCGTCCGGCGGCGAGTGCAAGAATTGAGAGGAAGATAGCAGACATTGGCCTGCAACTGGTACAAGGGACACTACACAGCATGGGATAATTCAAAATCGCAACGGGCGCAATTATAACACGTAATGCGAGAATCCGCTGCGAAAGACAGGCGCTTTTGACAATCCCCGGGGGCCTGCCCCCTGGGCTCTTTCTGGTGGCCCCGGCTCACACCAAGGAAAGCAGCGGCGACACGCCTGAATGCGTGTGCTTTGGGCACTTTTTCGGGGGATTTCCTGCTTCAGCTTGTTTTGCAATATAATTTACTTTTATTGGAAAATATCTTGTGATAAATTGCGCTTTCTTATATAGAAAGCGCAAAATGGTGCAACTAGACTTGCAAGGTGCGGGGTGAAGGCCCAGATGGGCTGAGGGGGTGGTTTTCAAGTGGGAGGCGCCTTTTGAAGCAGGATTTGGGGTATGCTGAACTCCATTTCGTGCCATTGACCCAATTATTTTAGGCTTGTGGAAAGGAGGACTTACCTTGAGCCAAAAGCAAAGACGATTGAAAGTGCCGGACGAGAGTATTTTGGCCCACTGCGCCAACTGCGGGACCCTCCTTACCATGGAGACAGGGGCGCTGGCGACGCCGGACTGGTACAAGGAAACCCGATTTGTCCACTACTGCAAGGACTGTCAGAGCGGGCAATTTGAGGACTTTGTGGATTATGTTGGCGTGGATATGGCGTTTTACCTGTGCTGCGCAGCCTACAATCTCCCCTTTGTCCCCGAGGCCGTTCCCTCCCGGCGGAATGCGGACGGAGAGACATGGAAGATGTATCTGGAGAATCTGAAAATGCTGGACCAGGATGTAACCGACAACGGGGAACCGGCATCCTTCTCTGACGGCATGACCGACCTGGCCGTGATATTCGACAGGAAGGTACCGCAGAAACCGGCCTTTGCCGGAGGCCTGACCGCCGGCGGTGTAGCGGAGAAGCTGGAGGGCACCAGGGCCCAGCGGAAGAACTGGGGACTCTCTTACAAAACGGCGGAGTACAAGGAGCTGGACCGGCTCTATGGCATCCAGTCTAAAAGCTATCAGGACAGCGGGATCGATGAGGAATTGGAATTTAATTTGCGGGAGATATGCAAGCTTCTGCTGCTCTATAGCCAGCAGCTGGCGGCCGGGCAAATTAAACTGTCTAAAGAGACCTACAACGTCATTTCCAAGATGAAGGCGGACAACCTGATGCGGAAAAAGGATGAAGCCCCGGCAGCGGCCAAACAGATCGACACGCTGATGGCCTGCTTGGAGCGGAGGGGGCTGGCGAAAAGTGGGAAGCTGCTGGCTTACGATCAGCTCCTGACCTTACTGCAACAGGATCATCCCCATTATCCCATGGGACATGACATGCTGGACCAGATCATCGGCTGTATATGGAACACCATTCGGCTTAATGAGGGCTGTAGCGAGGCGGCAGAACTGCCGGTAACGCTCCAGGCAAATCCGATGTTCGGGGAACTGGAGGAGGGGAATTCTGGGCCGGAACGGAAGCTGATGCACGATATGGGGCTTTCCCCTGTGCAGAGAGAGAAGGAAATTCCAAATGGCGGCGGGTAAAAAATGGAATACCACCCTGCATCAGTGGGTAAAGGCAGGGCAGGAGCGGCCGGCTGACTACAGCGACGAGGATTGGGATAGCTGGAGCTTACTGCTGTCCTACTGGCGGTGGTATCCCGACCGGATGTTTGCGGTTCTTCTGGGGGAAGAGGCAGATTACAGTCTTACCCTGATCCAGTGCCTGATCCAGCGGATTTTTGCCCGTTATCAGGAGGTTTTCATAACCGGTTCCCGGGGAACTACCAAGACATACAATGCCATGCTGTCCAAAATGGCAGACTGTCTCCAGTGGCCCGGGGAAAAGGTGCGCTACTTTGGCCCTTCTTTGAAGCAAACTGCCGAAATCGCCCAGGGAACCTTTACACAGATAAGGAAGAATTACCCCGCCTTGGCCAGCCATTTCCACCAGACCAAGGCGGGCAATGATACCTTTGAGCTGGTCACCCAGGAGAGCTCGGAATTTACTATTGCCACCATGCGCGGGGACAACTGCCACCAGGTCCTCTGCGAGGAGGTAGGGCAGGAGGAGCAGCCCTTCTTCGACCACCGGAATTACCGGAACATTGTTTTGCCCTCGGTCCGGCTGCGGCACCAGGTAGAGCGGCAACCTGACCCGCTGCATATCGACTTTAAAAAGCACTATATCACGTCCGCCTGCCGGCAGCAGAATGAGGCGTATCAATACCGATGTGACATCCTGAAAGCAATGCGGGCTGGCCAGAGCGCTTTTATCCTGGACATTCCGTGGCAAGTGGCGGTCCTGTCCGGTATACGGGATCTGGCCTGGGCAGAGGACCTCCGGCGGAAGCTGTCTGCCGAGGAGTGGATGCGTGAGATGGAGAGCCGGTACACTGGTGTGGCGGAAAATCCGGTGATCCGGGATGCGGTACTCACCGAGGCCAAGAAAATTGAAGTCATGGAGACTCACCACTGCCAGAATCCATTTGCATTTTACATTATCGGTTATGACGTCTCACACGAGGAGGGCGCGCGGCACGCAAAATGCGCTACTACGGTTGTAAAGTGTACCCCACAGACAGCAGTGCACAAGAGAGGGACCTACTTGAAGCAGCTGGTCTATGTAAAGGACGGCAATCCGGCGGAAGCCAGCATTCAGGCCAGAAATCTAAAGGACCTTTGGCGGCAGTATTCCCTGGAGGGCTCCGGAAATCCCTGCTATATCGCAATCGACAACCGCCAATACGGCAAGGCGGTGACGGAGCAGCTGATGAAGGACATGGGCGACGGTCAGCCTCTGTGTTGTATAGACCACCAGTATCCCGACCTGGAACTGCCTGATGCGCTGCCGGTAATTTATCCGGTGATGGCCTCCAACGGCTACCGGGACACCGGAAAAGGGGACCCGGACGGAGAGATGCTGAAATATGCCGAGGTTCAATTTGAGCAGGGAAATGTCCATATTCTGACCACCAATGTCTACGACGGAGTAGAGGCCTACAAAAAATTTCACCGCATCAAGGACGGTGATGATGACGCCTTATTCGCCATCCCATACGCCAAGTGCCGGGAGATGTGTGGGCAGATATCCAACCTGAAGCGGAAAATGTCAGGGATGAATTGGAGCGAGGTGCGTATCTCCAAGGCCATCCAAAGAGATATGTGGTCCTCCTTCAAATATGCCCTGCGGTTGGCGCAGGTTCTGGAGCGAAGGAAGTTGGCCCGGGACGCCGCCCAGCCCTCCGACTGGACCCCGGTTATCCAGGCGGTTCAAGAGGGACGGATGAAGGCTCCGGCAGCCGTGTACGGACCGGTACCCAGAGTAATTGGAAGGACAGGGAAGCTAAGGTGAAATACAAATTGTTCGCCATGAAGCCCACAGAAGAAAATATCATCCGTATGTCCAAGGGCTACCATCGGGCCACAGCAGGATATCTCCTGGTTTATACTGCTGGGAGAAAGCCGGGGAAGTCGGTCCCAGTAGAGGTGGGACAGCTCTCTCCGGGAGATTTGGCATGGCTGGAGGAATGCAACCAAAGAATTCTGGAGGATACGGTCAACCGGGACAAGGATGTGCAAAAGAAAATGCTGAAATTTCTGGACAGACTGCAAGTGGAACTGGACGCCGAAGAAAAGAAACTGAAGGAGGCTGGCCATGGCTGATTTTAAAACTCAAATGCTGACAGAATTCTCCGCCCTGGCCGCCCGATATGAGGGGATGCCTATGGAAGCGGTGATGGCCGCTTATTCCCGGGCCACAGGGAACCCCTGGATTCAAAACCAGCGGGTACGGCAGATACAATCTATGCCTGCCGACTACGGAAAGGACGCAGTGGCGGAGGCTGTGAAATACCCGGGCGGACATGAGCAGATGCTCCGGCAGACCCATCGGGCGCTGGAGGCAACAGCTTATCCCATGTTCAAAATCCGGAAGGTTTACACCGACCTGCTCAGTTACAATTATTACACCGCTCCTGCCTTTGCCTCTGCGGAGGACGTGAAAAAGCCGGAGTTTTGGCGGGAAATAGCGCTGCTGGATAAATTCTCCCAGGCACTGGAGCCAACCGCGTCCGCCCACAAGATAGCCGGACAGGCCATCCAGGATGGGAAGTGCTTCTATACCCTTCGTTTTAGGGCGGACAAGAGCCACAACCGCATGGAATACGCCTTTTTACAGCAGCTTCCTGCCGACCGGGTAAAAATCGTGGGGTTCAACAACATCTCAGGCTATACCGTGTCCTTTGACCTGTTCTATTTTCTTCAGCCCGGAACCGACTGGAGGCAGTTTGGCGATCTGTTCAAGCCCTATCTGGACCCATTCAGCGAGGTGCTGCGGCCTCAAAAGGGCGTGGTGTTTGCCAGTAAGCAGGGCTGGGGGGTGGATCTGGCAGCGTTCAAGGCGCTGGGCGAGCTGCCGGGCAGCCCGGAGCCCTACATCCAAAACGGGAAGTGGGCTTATTGGGTAACCCTCCCCCCGGAGAAAGTGTGGACCTTTGAGATTGACGATACAAACGCAGTGGCGGCCTCCCCCATGAGCGGTCTGTATCTGTCCATGCTTGCCATTGCCCAATATGAGCAGGTACAGCTGGAACTGGTGCAAAATCCATTGATTGCGGTGATGACCGGCGAAATTCCATACCGTAATGAGCAGGGAGCCAGTCAGGACGACCAGTACCGGCTTTCCAACGGCGGACGGCTGCTGTTTGAGACACTTTGGTATCAGATGATGGCCCAAAACAACACCTCCGGCATCGGGCTGTTCCTGGCCCCGGCCAATAACCTGAAGCTTCATCAGTTGTCTGAGGCGCCCAGCGCCACCGAGATTTCCACCAATGGCTATGGCTACGCCGTGGAGAAGTCGGGGCTTTCCGGGCTGATCCCCATTACCGACGAGCCTCGGGCGGGGACTGTGAATATCTCTGTGAAACTGGAAAGCCAATACTGCAACCGAATTTATCAGCAGTTTGAGCGCATGATGAACTGGGCGTATTCGTCACTGAATTTACGCTTTTGCTGGCGGTTCCATATGTTTGGGAACATCTATGACGATGAAAAGGAATTATCCCGGATGAATCAGAGCATGGCAATGGGTATCCTGCCTGACCTGTACCGCTACAACGCTCTGATGAAGCGCTCCCTGCTGGATGACCTGAGCATGAGTGCCGCGGTGAAGGAAAGCGGTGTGCTGAATATGCGGCTGCCCCTGGTGACCAGCTATACCGCCAAGAGCGGAAACTCAAGCCTCCCACCCGGCGACAACCTGGGGGGACGGCCGTCAATCGACATCAGTGACGTGGAGAGCGAGGGGACGGAGGACATGATAGATGCCGAATAAAACGCGAAGGGGGTAAAAAGGTATGCTGAAACAAAGCTGCGAGGATAAAAACACCAGGTATTTCTGTGTAGCCGGCATCCGGCTGATTTTCCGAAATGGAAAATATGCTGGATGGTACCGGCCTTGATCAGGAGGATGAGCATGAGAAAACGTGAGATTTACAACTATGAAAACCCGCGGTTTGCCCCTCTGCGGGACCCTATGCGGGGGGCTATGCGGGCCTTTCTCAATGCGGAACGGTACTTTGCCACCATCAAGGGGGTGGTCTGGGGCCGATTCGGGATGAAGTATCTCGGTGATGCCATCCACAGCCTGGAGCACCTTCAGCCCGAGCGGATCGACCGTTTCGGCAACGCCTTCCACCAGCTTGGGCTGGAAATCGAGTATCCGGCTACCCAGGAGCTGGCCGAGCCCCTGCCCGACCTGGACGAGGTGTTCCGGGTGTGCGTGGAGGTGGTGGACAGCGTGGAAACCGCCTTGGCCGGGTTCATCCGGAAGGCGGACGAAGCGCAATGCTGGACTCTGGGCCGGGAGGCAGAGAACCTCCAGATGGATAACAGCGCCGACCGCACCCAGCTGCTGGAGGCCTGGAGTATGTGGGACAACGGCGTGAGCGCATCCAGCTTCGACAAGTATGTGCGCCAGCTGTATGGAGGTGAGGACGATTGATCAAAACAAAAGGTAGCGCCCCCCACATGGGCTCCCTGCGGGTGCTGAGCCAGGACAGCGACCTCAACTATGAGGTGGAGCTTGATGTGCTGCGCTCTGGGGTAAACCGGAACAAATGGGACTTCCGCAACGTGGAGCGGTACGCCAGCACCTTTTTGGGTACCCCCATTCTCTGCGCCTTTGTGGAGGGACAGATTGGGGACGGCCACAACATGAAGGAGTACAGGGACAAGGACGGCAATACCCGGTATTCCTTCCTCTCCCCCACCGCTGAGCGGATCGTGGGCACCATCTACGACGACCCATCCGCTATCCGAACGGAGGAACGGGAAGGGGAGACCTGGGTGGTGGCCCGGGGCAAGCTGTGGCGGTTCTATAACCCGGAGCTGGTGGACAAAATCGCCCGGCAGGGGAAAATGGAGGTCTCCGCCGAAACCGACGTATCAAGCAGCTACCAAAGCGGGGCTGTGGACGTGTTCGAGGCCTGGAAGGGCCTGGGCGTGACCATCCTGGGAGACCTGGTAGACCCCGCCGTCCCCGGGGCCAATATCAAAGCGTTTGCCGCCTTGCAGGAGCGGTTTATCCAGTTGAAAGCGGCGAGCCGTGCCCCCGGGAAAGAACCGGGGAGAAGTGAAAAAGGAGTGACAAAGTTGAGCAAAAAGATCCTGATGAAGGAGCTGTCGGCCAAGTTTGAGGGCTGTCGAATTTTGGCCGTCAGCTCCAGCGGGAACCATGTTCTGCTGCTGAACGGCGATATGGTACCCTGCTCCTATGAATTCCTGGAGGCCGACCACGGCGTGGTGATCCAGGAGCGCATTATCCCCGTTCCCCTCCCTGTTTCCGTGGCCTTCAACGAGGCAGAGAAGCTGGAGGTGGATTGCGCCGACGTCATCGGCGACGCCGTAAAGGAAGCCTGCGACCGGGCCGAGGCCGCAGCCAAGGAGTGCGAGGCCGCCAAGAGCGAGCTGGCGGACTGTAGGCAGCAGCTGGCCGCCATGACTGAGCGGGAGAACGCCCGGCGGATGAAAGCCTGTGAGGAGGCTGTGAAGAGCCAGTTGGAGGAGGCAGTGAAGAACCTGTCCATTGACCGGGCGCTGGGCGACGACGTCCTCAAGGATGTGTCGGAGGGCAAGTATATGAACAGCGTGGACGCTGAGGGCAACTTTATCGGCGACCAGCTGGCGGTGAACGCCCTGCTGGCCAAGATCGGCGCGGCCCAGATGAGCGCGGCCCAGAAGCCCACCCGGTACGCTTGGGAGGGCGGGGCCGTCCAGAACAATTCCAAGGGCGACTCCCTGGCCGAGGCCATCGCCCGGATTTCTGATTGACGAGAGGAGATAACGAATATGGCAAGTATTCCTAACACCGGTTTCGAGGTCAAAGTGACCAATATGCAGTATAACGCCACCCAGAACATTGCGGGCACCTTCCAGAGCGCCGCCGGCGAGGCCGACATCTGCCCCTCCGGGTTCCTGTGCACTCGGAAGGAGCTGCTGCCCAACAGCGGCTATGGTACCGTTCTGAATGGCAACGCCTGGGTGATGGAGGCGACCGCCTCCGGCGCGCCCTCCGCCGCCGGGACCATTCCCAAGATTTACGCCTTCAACAGCTACGACGTGAACAAGGCCGCCCAGGGGGACAACCGCTGGATGGTGGGTGCCAACACCTTCGGACTGGAGCTGCCCGCCGGTGACATCGGCACCTTTACGGAGATCATCGAGAATGAGCAGTATGTGTTCGGCGCTGGCAACTTCTCCACCGCCCCCGCCGACCTGGCCACCACCAAGTACGCCACCATCCAGGACGGCCTGCTGGTGGCCTCCGCCACCGCCCCTGCCGCCGGCGCTGGCTTCTGGTTTGAGATCACCGAGAAGGTCAGTCCCACCGTGGGTACTCGCAGCTGGGGTGACGCCTACCGGGTGATCGTCCACTACAACGGCCCTGCGGCCTGAGAAAGGAGAAAATGAAATGAGTCTGAAACTGAACAGCTTCCCTGTTGAGCAGCTGAAGGTGGCCGACGACGGCCAGAAGGTGGGCAACATCTCCCGCAGCGACCTGGTGGCCACCGGGCGGCTGCTGACCCTGGAGTACAACGGCAGGGCCACCAATGCCATCCACAAGAACGAGGAGTATACCCCCAAGCTGGACAACATTGCCTACGCCAATTTGTCCGCCGGCCACCGGAAGAACCTTCTCATGTTCTGCGCTGGCCGGGCCTATGCGCTGGAGGGAAAGCCTGCTCCCGAGAATTACGACCAGGTGAAGAACGATCTGTCCCTGGCCCGGAACCGGACCTTCCTGGCTACCCTGGCAGGTATCGTCCAGGAGGTCATCACTCCCGTGCTCCCCTATGTCATCTCCAATGTGGGCGGCCGGCTGATGGAGTCTACCACGGTACCCCTGGGCCAGACCAAGGAGATCACGGTACACTCCAACGACTGGTTTGTCTTCGAGGATTCCAGCTGGGGCGCTTCCCGGTCGGCCAGCCTTAACCACCTGTATGACGACACCGTCACCCTGAACCCCCGGCCCTATTCCTGCCGGGTGCAGATCAAGTGGTTCCAGCTGGTGGCCAACGACGAAGATATCGGCTTTTTCTACAACGCCATTATGGCGGGGGATTACAACCGGATCATGGCCAACTTTGTCCAGGCGGTAACCACCTTGGCCACTGATGCCCGGTACGTGCCCAGTTACCTGAAGTTTACCACCTATAACTCCGCCAACTGGGGCAATGCCATCGTGGGTGTGTCCGCCGCCAACCGGCTGCCCCGGAGCCAGCTGGTGGCCTATGGCGAGTACCGGGCCCTGCAGCAGGTACTCCCCAGCGGCACTCCTTCTGACGCCGCTCTCACCTATGGCCTGGGCCTGGAATGGATGCGCAACGGCTTCCTTGGTGTGGCCGGCGGCGTGCCTCTGTTTGAGGTTCAGCAGACCATGCTGCCCGGCACGGTGAACACCACCGGAGAGATGATGTTCCCCAAGGACATGATCATTATTGCGGGCCGGGCGGGAAGCGCTTACGCTCCCGTCTACACCGCCTTCGCCGAGGGGTCCCCCCTGGTGGTGCAGATGGACCCCCGGGAGACTGGCGATATGTCCATTTACATCGACGTCACCGCTGTGATGGATACCAAGATTGTGATGGGCAGCAAGGTGGCCGTGATCACCAACGTAGGCGGCTAAGGAGGTGCGAGATATGGGTAGACCCAAGAAAAATCCCGAGGGCTTGAATGAGGAGCTCGTGGCGGAGATCATTTCGGAATATGATATCCCCCAGGAGACACCGGAGACTCCCTTCGAGGGGCATCCGGACCCTGTAGGGCCTCCCGGTGAGCCGGGTGTTCCCGTCAAAACCGACGAAGTGTCTGAACTGGAGGCCCTGCGCCGGGAAGTGGCCGAGCTGCGTGCGCTGGCCAAGGGTCAGGCCGCCCAGGTAGACGGCGTGGTGGAGCTGACCTTTATCGCCGCTGTCTCCCCGGATAACGTGACCTCGTTGGGGGATTACGGCTCCCTCAACGGGGTGGGCGGCTACATCGAGATCCCCCGGAAGGAATTCGGCGGCAAATTTATGACCCCCGTGGTCCGCTCCCTCCTCCGGGATAGGAGCCTGATCGTCTGCTCCGGCCTGAATGAGGCGGAACGCAAGCGCTACGGCGTGGACTACCGGGAGGGAGAGCTGCTGGACATGGACGCCTTTGACCGGCTGCTGGACATGGGCCTGGCCACCCTGACCACCCTGTTCCGGAAGCTGTGTCCCGAACACAAGGCTTTCGCCGCCACCCGGTTTATCACCGCATATGAGAAGGGAGACAACCGTATCTCCCGGGAGAAAATCGAGCCGCTGAACGACATCTCCAAGGAGATCGACTCCAGCGGAATGTTCAAACCCATCTTGAAGGGTATGAACCAGGAATAAAAAAGGAGGGGCATCTCTCATGACGACCTGGACCGAGATCACCTGTGATTACGCCTTGCTGTATATCAACGACGACCGCATGACGGAAAAGCTGAAAACAAACCCGGCCAGGTTCTTCCGGGAGATGTCCCTTTATGTCAAATCAGCCATCCCCCGGTTCAACAGGCCGCCGGAGATCACCGATTACCTAAAGCAGGGGACCGGACCGGTCTTTGATTCCTTTCTGTGGATGGCCCCGGAGGGGGAACCCGGCCCGGCCACCGTCCCCACAGGGAAAACCGGATATGAGCTGTGCAGCGTTGTGGCAAGGGGGTCGGACCGGTATGGAAACCTGATTGAGGTCCCCACCCCTGCCCGATATGACTCCGAAACCGGGGAGGTGACCCTTGAGGCGGTCACCCCCGGCACGGTATATGACTTCGACTTTTACACTGACGGCGCCTTTGAGTATGACCTGACCCAGGAGATGAAGCGTATCCTGGGGCTGTGTGTGCAGTCGGTTTGGGAGACACGCTTCACTTCGGCGTGGCTGCCCCGGGAGGCCAAGGCCACCGACCGCTCCTTCTCCCCGCCCAACGAGGCCAACTGGACCCGGGCCCAGGAGGAGAAGCGGCGGAGCCTGGAGGCTACGCTGAACGAAGAATTGCGAAATTATGAGCAGACCTGTGCCTATATGGCCGCCGTAGGCGGGCGCAGTAGCAAGTTTTTATAGGAGGAGACAGCATGGTGGGGAATTATTTCCGCTGGGCAGGATGTTATGACCCGGAGGCGGGTGGCCGGCAGACCACACTTTGGTACTGTGACGACGAGACGGCCCGGAGCATGTGCCAGAATTCCGAGGAGTTGTCCCCCGGGGATGTGCTCTATGTGGCAGATGGCTCGGCGGTGTACACCGTCAACTCGAAGGGGCAGGTGGTGGCGGCATGACAGGAAAACCCGCAGATATCGCCCTAATGAAAGCGCTTACCGGGAAAGGCGGCGAAAGCAGTGGAGGAGGCGGCGTGACCCCCAATATCCAGGCCACGGCCTCTACCATCCCCGCCGGGAGCGAGGCCACTGTTACCCGGAGTGGGAGCAACACCAATCCGGTTTTTCACTTTGGTATCCCGGAGGGAAAACAAGGCGCTCTTGGCCCGGCTGGCGCCCAGGGCCCGGAAGGAAAACAGGGCCCTGCTGGGGCCCCCGGTGAGCCCGGCCCCCAAGGCCCCGCCGGACCGAAAGGAGATACCGGCGAACAAGGTCCCCGAGGCCCTGCTGGCCCTGCCGGGGAGGCCGGGGCCCAGGGGCCCGCGGGGAAGGATGGTGCTCAGGGCCCCGCTGGCCCACAGGGAGAACAGGGCCCTCCCGGCCCGGCTGGAGGCGTGACCCAGGAGGAACTGGAGCAAGCCCTCTCTGGCAAGCAGGACGCCCTAACCGCCGGAAACGGCCTCACCATAAGGGACAACGAAATCCTGGCTAACTGCCCCACGGTGCCAATCACGCTGGAAGAGTACAACGCCCTGCCGGAGGAGGAGAAAAACCGGACCGACCTTGTCTACGCCGTTACGGATGACAACGGAACCGGAGGCGGGATTCGATATGGCGGTGAGATTATAGCAGACGTCGGGGGCGGCGGTACCTCGGGCACAGTAAACTGGGAGGATATCAACGGCCGTCCGGATTTAAGCGCAGTAAGCTCCATGAAGGTTCAGCCTGCCACATTACTGCCCGAAGTGTGGTTTAACAACCGGCAGATTATCAGCGTCCCGGATGTTCTTGCCGACGAAGCCCAGCAGCTGATTGTCCCTGTACCGGCGCAGGCGTCCAAAGCGGCGTATCTCGCAAGCGGGATAAAGGGGATTTCCCAGGCGGCTGGGAAGCTGACCTTTCAATGCTCGACCGTCCCGACGGAGAGCATTTCGCTCAACATCTACATTTTGGGCGCCGCTGAAATAAAGCAGGAAGCCGCCGGTAAATTTGTCTGGTGGAGCCCCAAAATGACCGGACCTGAAGCGCCGGAGCCCTATAAAGCAAGCGCCAGCAGTTCATATGACAACAACTTAGTACCCTACAAAGCATTCGATGGGCAGCCCTCCACGGATGGCTTTGGTACTGGCGGTATGTGGACAAGCGCCGACCACGCGAAGGCTGCCTACATTCAATTTGACTTTGGCCGCCGGATGTTCATAAAAGGGCTTCGCATCGATCCGGCCTATTCCATTTACGGCATAAGTACTCCCAAATGGTTTTATGTTTCCGGTTCGGATGACGGAACCAACTGGAATGAGATTGCGGCATACTCCAATGTCGAGTGGGCAAGCATGGGCGAATACAGTGAGTTCGTGCTGGAAGAACCGGTCATATATCGGTTTTACAGGATAGGAGCATCCAATGTCCAATCTTCCGATAGCTTTAATGGAAGGGTTGGCTATGGCGACATTCAATTTTCAATACCGGAGGCGTACGATGTCAATTCTTAATTATTATGATCCGGAGATAAACACTTCCGGCGGCGGGAGTGAAGGTACGCTGGGACCGTCCCTGGTGCGCGCACCTGTCGGAACGATTGTGGTGTGGTCAGGTGACATGGACAATATCCCGGACGGCTGGGCCCTTTGTGATGGCCAGGACGGCAGGCCAGACCTGCGGGACAAGTTTGTCCTGGGCGCGGGCGGAACGTATAACCCAGGTGCCGCAGGGACCGTGGGCAGCGGCGGGGACCTGGCCTACTCCGCCCAGTGTTACATCGTCAAGGTAACTGCCGACGCTACAGACGGCTTGACTGGTGAGGTCTACTCTACAGAGGAAATCCGCATCGGGACGTGGATTGACGGCAAGCCGCTGTATCGAAAAGTGGCCACCTTTACAAATCTTAGCATAGGGACCACCCAAACAAGAACGGTTATGGGCAACTATTCCACCTGGGGAGTAGAACAGATCACTTCATTGCAAGCCATTGTAAGAACGCTCAATTGGACTAAAAATAGTGAGTGGCATATTACCCGGCTTTACAATGATGCGGCACACTGGGTTGCGGTTTCAGCAGATATCGTTGAAAAAGATTTTGTCTTTGTGGGGCAATGGGAATACGCGACAAATTTTAATGTGACTGTTATCCTGGAATATACCAAAACCACAGATCAGGCAACCATTGAGCTGCCAGCTTTTGTGGAGCAGCAGGACGATTCTGCCGCAAACACAAATATGACCGAATCGGAGGTGTAAGCTGTGCATGATAACAACTGCAGCGACTGTCCGGTGAGCGCCCGGGTGGACAGCCTGGAGAAGGAATTTGACCGGTACCGGGATGGTTCGGGGAAGACCCACAAGGAGATGTTCGAGCGGCTGAACGCCCTGGAGCAGGCGAAAACGTCCTTGGAGGCCAATCTGGACAGCATTAACGCCCAGCTGAAAAAGCTGGTGGACTACATGGAAAGCGAGAAGGACAAGCCCAACAAGCTGCTGGACAAGCTAAAGGAGAACTCCATCTGGCTGGTGCTGGCCGCTATTCTGGGGTTGGTAATGGGGAGGATTGGGCTGTGAAAAGACTGCTGGACAAGCTCAGGGCGGTGCCCCACCTGTTTGCCAAGTGTATGGTGCTGTGGTGTGTTCTGTGCGGGACCGTGGCCTGCGCCTGGTCGCTGCGCATCCTCTCCCACACCGGCCAGGACCCCGCCGCCCTGCTGGGGGTGATCCTGGTCTTCTTCGGCGGCGAGCTGCTGCTGATGTGTCTGAAGACCATTTTAAACGAGAAGAAGAGAAAGGACGATTCAAATGACTGACCTGACCGTTATTATCCCTATTTTGGGCGTGCTGGTGGCCCTGACCAACATCATCGTCCAGGTGGTGAAAAAGGCCACCTGGGACAAGCTGCCAACCAACATTGTGGCCCTGCTGGTGGCGGAGGCGCTGACCGTATCCGCCGGTATCGCCTGCTGCCAGATCAAGGCGGCGGCCATGACCTGGTACATCGTGGCCGCGCTGGTTGTGGGCGGCTTCATGGTGGCCTATGCGGCTATGTTCGGATACGACAAGCTGCTGGAGATTATGAGGTGGAGCGATGACTGCTGAAAAAGTTCTGGAGATCGCCAGGAAAGAGATCGGGGTCAAGGAGTTCCCAGCCAACTCCAACCGGGTGAAGTATAATACCGCCTACTATGGCCGGGAGGTCTCCGGGAGCAAATACGCCTGGTGCTGCGCCTTTGTCTGGTGGTGCTTCAGGCAGGCCGGGGCGTCTGAACTGTTCTACGGCGGGGGAAAAACCGCCTACTGCCCCACACTGAAAAACTACCACAAGGCGCAGGCTGTCAAAGGAAGCTACAAGCCTGGGGACGTGATCTTTTTCAACTTTAAAGGCGGGAGCAACGCCGCCCATGTGGGCATCTGCGAGAGCTGGGATGGGTCGTACATCACCACCATAGACGGCAACACAGGCTCCGGCAACCAGGCCAATGGCGGGGCCGTCATGCGGCAGAAGCGGGCAAAAAAGTATATCGTAGGAGCGTATAGGCCGTCTTATAAGGAAAAGGAGGTAATTCCAGATATGACCGAGGAACAGGTTAAAAAAATCGCGCAGACAGTGGTGTCCCAGATAATGGAGGCTGACAGCTATCGGCTGTTCGCTGCAAATATGGACCGCTACAGAAAGGAGCTGTGGACCCTGCCCGGGGTGGCCTCCGGCACGATGGCCGAAGAGATGCAGCGGGCAGTCGCCGCCGGTATTACTGACGGTTCCGGCCCCCAGGCCCTCCCTACCAGGCAGGAGGTCGTGTCGATGATCGTTCGGGCGGTGCGGTAGCATACCTGCATTTTTATGAAAAACATGCAGGTACTGGAACACATTAAAAACGCCGCACTGCTGAGTGCTCCCTCTGGTTGTGCAGGGAACGGGCCTTCCCCGGCAGAGACCGGGCAGCAGCGGCAGTATATGGATGACCCGTCCCGGCGATTCCTGGAAAAAATGGCTCCCTACGCTACCGACTTTTTTGGGGCTGAGGTTCAGGGCCTGGATCCGGAGGACTTCTGGAAAACAGCTTGGTATGAGATACGGGCGGCGGATACCTTTCCTTCGGCATCCATTTCCGAAAGCTCCCGCCATAACGACTGGAAAACCATTATATTCAGGCGAAGGGACATCGACTATATCCCCACCGGCGCCAAGGTGTGGTTTTGGAAGTCCTGCTGGCTGGCCTGTAATCCCAACAACATAGGCGGCCCCTTTTCCACTGCTGTGGTCCGCCGGTGCAACCGGAACTGGAAGCGGTATGACTACTATGGCAACATCCTCAGCGAGCCCTTTGTTGTAGAACACCCCTCAACCAGAGCCAACGCCAACGAGTATAACATCTATGAGGGGCTGCCCGACCACTACAACAACTGCGTGATGCAGTATAACCCTCAGACCATGGACCTGAGGGAGAACGACCGGATCGTGATGGGGAAGGCAGTGTACGCTGTGCGGGGGCTGAGCGACTATATTCTGGACTTTTCCACCGAGGAGGAATCTGCCCGGCTGCTGTACTTCTCCCTCTATTTTCAGCAGCCCACCGAACGGGACGACCTGGAGTTAGGCATTGCGGACGGGAAGGCCTTTTCCTGGGAGATATCGGTGGATGGGCCGCGAACCCTTCAGGCGGGGCAGACGGCGCAGTTTACCGCTTCCTCTCTGCGCTGCGGCACCGCGCCTGACCGGCCGGCGTCTTACCTGTGGGAGAGCCTGTCCACTGATCTGCTCCAGGTAGACGGGGCCGGGAATGTAACCGCCCTGACCCAGGGGACCGGGACGATCCGCTGCACCCTGGAGCAGAACCCGGATATCTTCACCGACAGCACCGTAACGGCGGCGGCCGGGCTGTCCTGGGCGTCCAGCATACCGGAGCGGCTGCCCATCTACCGGGAGCTCACCCTGGCTGTCCAGAGTGATAGGCCGGTGACCTGGTCTTTTACCGGGCCACCAGAGAATCTTTATGAGGCCAGCGTTCAGGGGAAGACCGCAGTCCTGACCAGCTATTTCCCCAGTGACATCCCACTGGCGGTGTCGGTTACCGACGGAGAGAATACATTGAACACCAAAATTTCATTGACTGCGAGGTGACAACGTGATCAACAGACCTATGTGCCCCAAGGGGCAGAGAAAGCCCGACTCTCCCTGCATCTTCTGTGAGGACTGGTCCTACTGTGCCCATCAGTTTTACTGCCCGGACACAGGACAGTATGAGAATACCGGCTTTCGGGAGTGCCGGAAGCGGCAGCCGGATGGCCAGGCACTTCCCAAAGAGGAAAAAACGGGAACGGAATTGATCCAGAAAGGGAAAAAAGAGACCGGAATTGAGGGAAAGGAGCACGAAAATGGAACACAGAAGACTAACAGAAAAAGACGTCGCAGGGGCTGATACCTATCTGACGCTGGCGGTGAAATCCGCCCTGGCCCAGGTTTTGGCTCCCGGGTGCATTGAAAAAACCGAGGCACAGCCTCCCCGCTGGCGGGAAAATATAATCGGCCGGAAGCTGGTGGAAACCTACGTGCTGGCGGGGTGTTATCTCCACCTGGTTGACATCTCGGGACTGGACAAGCCAGAGCCGGAATTTGATTTTACCCTTTACCAGTACGACGAACTGTCCCAGCTGGAGGCAGAGCTTTACCGGCTGAACGCCTTGGAGCTGGTGAGGGATTACAGGCTGTTTCTCGATATTCTTGACCGGGAGGTGCGCAGCCAGCTGGAGGAGAAGAACGATCCGCTGAAGCGGATGGGGGAAGCGCTGGAGATAGAGATGTCCCCGGAGGTAATGACGGCGCTCCGGGAAGCTGCTGAGAAGTCCGCGGCTCCGGGGGGTGAGGATGCTTGAGCATCCCGCCCACCTACCCCTATGAAAAGGATCAGCGCTATGTGACCCTCCGGGGGGCCGAGGCTATCCCCCGTCAGGTGGTCAGCTATCTGCTGGATCTCCCCCTTCCGGGCTACATCCCACCCGCCGGAAATGAGTATCCCCGTGCCCGGCTGATGAAATATCTTTTTCATGACGGGCTTTCTCCCTTGGACGGCCCTCTTCCCACCCCGGAGCAGAAGCTGGCGCTGGTTTTTGACCCTCTGCGGCAGACCGACCCGCCGGATAAGGATAAGAGATACCGGATTTTTCCTCAGGCATACATCAACCAGACCGAATTCGAGGGGAGAACCGTGCTGCGTTGCTATATGGGACAGACCGTTGCCAGGAGCGTGCACCACTGTGAATTGTCGGTGATCTTTGAGCTGATGACCAACAATATCTATGAGGGCGCAGCGGGGACCGCCCTGTCCCGGACCTTTGCGATGGAGTGTGCTTTGCTGGAGGCGCTAAACGGGGTAAACATCAGCGGTGTGGGCACATTCTACTTCGACAGGAGACAGCACCCTGGCTGCGGCTCCTGGGCCATCGACGACCGGGGGACCAATGTGGGCCGCCGGGTGGTTCTGGGGCTTACCTGGGGGGCAGAAGCATGAATTTTTCCGCCCTGTTCAAGGATGATCCGGAGGAATGGAACGGACTGCTGGTTTATCCGGTAAAAATGCAGGATTATCCCGTCTTCCTATCGGCGTGTGAGTGCATTACCGCCGCTCAGCAGACATTTCCCTATCCATTTTCCACTATGCGGTATCTGGAAGCTTTGTTTGCTATGGAGGGGGCACTGCCCCGGCTGGCACTGCTGCTGAAGCTGGCGCTGCGCCTGCCCGACGGCGACACCCTCCCCATTTACCCCGGAACAAGCGGGGATAAGATTATGTCGCTGCTGATTGTGCAGGGGGAGCGGAAAGGAGAGATCACTGCGAAAAACTTTGGCGGGCTGCGGGAACTGATCGCCTGGCAGAACGGTCTGGAGCTGCCTGATGAGACAGACAACGCCGAGCTGCTGCAAGCCAGACGGGACCTGTCCGGGGCGGCCGGAATGGCGCTGAAGGCCAGCCTGGAGGATCTTGTGTATTCCGTGGCGCTGAAAGCCCGGGCTGATCCTGAAGAGATTATGAGCTGGACGGTACGTCGGTTCCAGGCCGTGGAACGGGCCATAGATCGGGCGGAGGGCCACAGAATGGCTTCCGTCACCCTGGCTGCCGGGGGCAGATTCAAGGGGGGCAACCCCTACCCCTCCTGGAAATACGATCGGGAGGAATCCATTCAAGCTGTGGAGCCCCTCAGCGCCCTGTCCGGGCGGCTGTCTGGCTCTGTGGAACAAAAATGAAAGGAAGGATTTTTAACATGATAAAAGCGACTCTGAACAATCGGCCCCTCTATGCGAAGGGCACCATGGACATTAAGTGCTTTGATCCAAGCACTAACGACCTGATCTACTTCTCCAACAAAATGAGCACCAGCCAGCTCCAGAGCCAAGTCAACCTGGGGGCCATCAACGCCGGGATCGGCAATCCTGTGGTAATTCAGATTCCCGATACCCCCAGCCTGACTATGAATCTGACTGCCGCCGATTTCTCCTTGGCGGGCCGGGCCCTGGCTGTAGGCGGCAACGTGACCTTTAACGGCGTAGTCCCAGTGGACGAGGTTGTGGAGGCGGATGGGATTGCCCTGAAGGTGGCCCAGACCCCCGTTGCCCCTCTGGGTGGCTGCGACATTATCGGTTATGTGGGCAACGACGGCGCAGCCTATAAGATCGACCCCGCCACCATGGAGCTTCAGGGCTTTACCGCCACGGCGGGGGAGAAATACTGCGTCCACTACTACACTCAGAACGCCGGGGCGCAGCAGTTCAGCGTGGATACCCTGATGAATCCGGCTGTGGTGCGCACCCTTATTACCATTCCGGTGTATGCCACTGAGAGCAAGGAGGCCAATCCTCTGACCGGTTCCCGGGTGGGTAGTCTGTACATCACCATCCCCCGTATGCAGTTCAACGGCGACGTGTCAACCGAGGGCAGCCAAACTACCCCCGCCACCACCGTGATGAACGGCACGGCCCTGAGTTATGACGAGGCCTGCGAGGCGGGTATCCAGTGCGGCTCTGCTGTCTCTCCCAAGCTGGCCTATATGGTATTGGAACTGTTCGGTTTCCCCGACCAGTTTGCAACCGGGCTGGCTATCGTAGGCGGCGCTGACATTGATGTAAATGCCGGGCAGACCGCCCCCATCCCCGTGAAGTACATCATGGAGGACGGCAGCCTGGGCACCCCCCTCATGTCTGACCTGACCTTTGAGAGCGCCACGCCCGCCATCGCTACAGTGTCTCCCCAGGGCGTTGTGACCGGCGTGGGCAACGGAACCACGGAGGTGACCATCACCACTAAGAGCAAGAAGGCCCTGACGGTGACTGCCAACGTCACTGTGACAGGCGGCGCCGTGGTGGTTCCAACCGCCGATGTGGACTTTGCCCTGACCACCCCCGTCCCTGACACCGATAATACCATCACCGGTGGCGGCGCGGACAAGACTGTGGCTGTGAAGGCGGCCGCCGGTACCACCAGCGTGGTGCTCACCGGGACTAAGACAGCGGAGCAGTCGGTAACCGTGGGCGGCGCCAACGCCGCCGACGTGACCCCTGGCGGCACCGACACCACACCCACCTATACCGTGGACACCTCCGGCGGCTCCAAGGGGTTCACCCTGGCTGTGTCTGAGAGCGGAAAGAGCGGGATCACCTATACCGTGGCTGTGACGGTTGGTTGACATTATGCCAACGAGGGAGGGGGCGCACACTGTGCGCCCCCACTCCCTCGTTTCTCCCAGGGCCTGATGGAAGACCTTGGGAGAAGCGAGGCGATTTTATGAGCTTTATTCAAAAATATAATGATCTTCTGGCAAAGCTGGAGACTGCTGTGGATGACGCCCTGGAACATGAGGTGGCCGAGGAGGTTAAGGACATCATGGAGGAGCAGACCGAGTATCAAGTCTATTCCTATGAGGCCTCCGCTATGGCTATGGCCACCCGCCGGTTGGACAACGGGGGCTTGGGCGACCGGCGGAATATGATTTCCGCTGTATTGCCGGGGCATGAACTGACCATGGAGAACGTTACCCCGTTCCAGTTCCCCACCAACGGGGACGAGGCGCTGTCTGACGTGGTGGAAAAAGGACTGCCTGGATATAAACAGCCCCGGCCCCGGCCCTTTATGGCGGGAACTCAGGCGGAGGCAGTTTCCTCCGGACGGGCCTATCGAGCCCTGAAGGAGGGCTTGAAGCGGCAGGGATTTTAGAAGGAGGGGCAGGATGGCGCTTTATCAACCAACAAATATATTTCCTTCCTCCTTCGCCGGGCGGGGCGGGGGGACAGTGGATGCTTTACAGCCTCTGACCGTGTCATGGCAGGTCAACGGAAATTCTGCTATGACAGGGTATCAGATTGAAATTTTTCAAAACACCACAGTTTCCACGCAGGTGTATGACAGCGGCCGGGTGAACATCTCCCCCTTCTGGGGGGTGGGCTCTACAGGAGAAACCCGATATTACAGCGTAGACGTCCAGGGCCCGGGCCTTGTAAACGGGTACGCACCCGGGTACAAGCTTCAAATTACACAGTATTGGAACGGCGGGAGCATCAAGCAGCTGTCCCCCTCCTACTTTATCACCCGGGCAGCTCCAACCCTGACAATTCAGAGTTTTGCCAATCCCGTCTCGGGACGTATGGCCGCGTTTGCCGCCAGTTATGTCCAGGCCCAGGGGGACGCCCTGGACTGGTTCCGATGGCTGCTGTGTGAAGCGGGACACGAGGACACCCCTCTGGAGGATTCCGGGAGTATCTATGGCTCCGGGGACTTGAGGGTGAGCTATGACGGATTGTTCACCGGTACCCGGTACCGGGTGCGGTGCATGATCCAAACGGAGAACGGAGTGCAGGCAGATACAGGCTGGGTAGATTTTACGGTTCAGTATACTGTATCGGATATGCAGGGCTATGTGGACGCCTGCCGCCATCCAATCGAAGGGATTGCCCTGCGCTGGCCGCTGGTATCTTACATCCCAGGCAAGGGGACGGGCAGCTACACCGCCGCCGCCGGGGTGCTGGATCTCCACCCGGGTTCTTCCGTGGCCTGGAACGAGAAAAACGGCGCTCCGCTGGAAATCGACGCATCGTGGACGCTGGCCTGGTCCGGGTTTTTACCGCCAGGCGGAACCGCCCCTGTACTGACAGTATCTCCCGGCCTGGCCTTTCACGTTTCCTCCTCCGCTATCTGGCTATCGCTGAATGGAACAGACCTGTGGCGGGAGAACATTCCCGGAATTATACCCGACCTCCCCCTGCGGCTGGTCATCACCCCGAGAGAGGTCCATTTCTTCTATGCAGCCACAACAGGAGGGCTGCTGCCGGCGGCCTCTCTGTTCCCCTCCAATACACTCTATCCCAGCAGCGGGGCGTATACCTGGAACCGCGTGCGGTATCCCCTGACCTGGGTACAGCCCGACATATCGGCGCTGACTCTCCACGGGGAGCAGCGGTGCCAGTGGCTCACTGTAATCTCAGGGGAAGCGTCGGCGGGGCTGCTGGACAACCTTTTGACCAATCTATCCTATGAGCCGGACTGGAGCTTGGATACCCGGTTTTTGGCGGGCTTTTACCAGGGGCTGAACGGGGGCAACATAACCCCCGCAGGGGACACCATCAACGGCGTGGCTCTGTACCGGAGAAAGCAGGGAGAGAGCCGGCTGCATCTGGTGGCCACGCTGGACATTGGAACGTCGGAGCTGATCGACGAGGGCTTCCGCAATCAGGAGACCTACACATATTACCTGTTTGTGCTGGGGGCCAGGACCTACGTTTCCGCCCCGCTGATCTCCAATCCTGTCACCCCCATGTTCTGGAACTGGACGGTTTTGAGGACAAAGCTGGAAAATGGAGCCTATCACGTGAAGGAGGCCCACATTTTCCGCAACAGTGTGAGTACTGACAGCATCACCAACAATAACGCCCCTCAGCTGCTGCAAAACTTCACCCCCTATCCCAACCGGCAGCCCAGCTCGTATAACTACCAGTCCTCTACCCTGACGGGATACATCGGGCGGGTGAATTTTGACAAAAACACTTATGAGGATACAGCGGAACAGGCGGG
>OOIH01000718.1_pt1 | contig 25007 bp, 24 predicted proteins | sample 1691801 | NCBI WGS metagenome assembly OOIH01 (sample SAMEA1061690, study PRJEB22710) | metagenome
CGTAGATAATGTCATGACACCTGCAAGAACTACTGTCATCATTTTCTTTTTCATGTTTCGTTCCCTCCTGTTTTCTTTATTAACATTTTGATACGATTATACTACGTGTTCTGATAAAAGCCAATACTATTTTAATTTTTCTTATATCACCAATTAACAATTTCATCTGGTGAATACTCTGCATTTTCAGTGCGCAAAGCAAACCACTCTATTCTCACTGTAAGTGATAAAGTACTTTCCCCAATATTTTCAAACGTAGCAGACACTTCATTTGTTTTAGGGTTCGCATTGAACTGTGTAATATGACAGAGCTGACTATGATTCGTCGTAATCCGGCGAATCCCTGCCAATCTATAACCATTCGGTAGCAACACTTTTTTTGTCACGGTAACAGTACCGTTTTTATTTACGCTACCACTCCCCTGAACTGCGCCGTTGACCATAAGATTACCCGAATGAGTAATTTCGTTGCCGTTAATAGCTGCGTATGCACCTACTGGAGTGCTCAAAGAAATTCCGTTTTTTCTAACCATCACAGAACAGGAATCCCCTTTTTCTTTGTACACCTGCATCGCCACTACTGGATCTTCTGTATCTACTTTACATACCATTTCAGATTTGTATAAACCCATCATGCTCCGCATACCTACAGCATTTTTTCCATACACGACCAAAGTACCATTCTCCACTTTAATGTTTCCGTTACCGTTGCATAATGAAATTTCAGAAGAATCATCACTACCCAATTTAATAGTGCTGCCTGAAAAAGAAGCGACAATATTTCCGTTTTCATCAACGATATAATATGTTCCAGCACCTATCAAAGAATACGTACCAATCGCCCCGCCATCGTCATCAAGCTTTCCGACAATCAAACCGTCTTCTACAAGCTTCATATAGCTACTGGCAGTTCTGGCGGATGCTGGAGACGTTGCGTTTCCGATAATCGTCGCGGCATGGTTTTTAATCATAACCATCACCCGGTCTCCATCACGAGCGTCCATCGTCATTGATACTGGAGTCAAACTGTCTGTTCCATCAAGCTTCACGTAACATTTCCCATCGCTGATGTTTACCGTTCCATACGCTGTTGTTTCTTTCGGCGAAGTTCCACGGTCATTCGTAATACTTGCGAATTGTTTCAACAGTTCTCCTGGCAATTCCATTGCATCACCCCCACAATTTAGTTGTAAAAACAGCCGTTTCCGTAACAGGACAACCGGATTCACATTTGATGGACTGCCGGATAACTCTTGCTTTAATATTCGTTAATCCGGCACGTACATAGTTAAGCCTTACACAGTCTCCAACCCGAACCGGACAATAGCCATGTGTATAGGATAATGTATACTCCAAAGATGATAAATTCCGTAAAACCTGCTCAGCATACTCATCTATCTGCTTTTGTGTTGGTTCGCCCGGAAGTTCTGGGTTGGAAACGCGATGCATAATCTCACGCCCTCGTTTTACTGTTGATATCGGACTATTTGGGTCATCATTAACCACTCTGGAGTAATAATATCCCGCATCCGTCGAATATAAAACCTCTACGACATTTGGAATACCGTAGAGGTCGCGATTAACTGTAACTTCAGGATATAAAATTGAACTGTTACTATCATCATATGTCCAAACCGGCTGCAACGACACGGTATCCTGTTTCGGTGCGAAAAGAACCCGTCCTTTTTCATCCAAGTCAAACTGAAATTTTGCATAAGCAATAAAATCGGTCAAAAATGTAAGCCAGTCTCCGTCCAAATCAGATACGAAATCTTCAAAGAGTTTAATATCACTGCTGCCTGCCACTACAGGAGCTCTCATATTCTCGCGGCATAATCTCGATGCAACGTTCATGACGTTTTCATCCTTTGATACAGCGTAACCAATCGGTGGCAGTTTTTCTTTTAGCTCAAGCAACGGTGTATAAGCATCCAGGGAAATATTTTGGGTTTTGCCATCAAAAGCTACAGAGGGCGTCTGAATCAGAAATGTTCCCAGCGCATATTTTTCTCGCCTTCCATTTTGAATGACGATTAAATACACCCTGATGTAACATTCTCCTATAGAATCTGTACAATCAAGCGTTGCAGAACCAAGCGTGCCCTCTTCCATATCACGGTTAATCGTGCATGCCTTAATATTGTCAAGCAATCTTTTGTCCCCCCATGTATCAGGGTCTACCTCATAATATTCAAACGTTTGCTGCATGGATGAATGCCAGTCTGCCATGCTATACACCTCCCTCTACTCTTGTGATATCCAGCGTGACAGGAATTGTCACCGCACAATGTTTCTGACTGAAAGACACCTTAACATGCGCCCAATAGCCAGTGCCCGAAGGTTCTCGTACGTACACATCCCCCATCCATACCGCTAAACGACGAAGCGCGTATAATGTTTCCTCATCACCACTCGGTATCTCAACATTCCACGTCGACGTTTCCCCAAGCTGCGTTCCGTAATAGCTGACCGGATGGCTGCGTCCAATATATTCGACAAGCGAAACGTCTACGCCGTGACTATCCGACACATCAATGTTATAAGGCAACTTCAGCAAAGAGCCAGACCATACCGGAATTTCTGCTTCATCTTCATTTGAAGCGTCAAAATTCTCCCACTCTTCTTCCCATTGCAAAATAGCTGCTATCCCTCCGACCGGATATCCCGGAGGGTCATAATAGCTAATGCTTCCTGTAAATCTGGACACGGCTACAATTCTATATCGGGCATAGTCAAGAGCCGGATGGGGATCTGTAATGAATGTTTCATGCATATTATCAATCCCCACTGCCAACTCTGTAAACTTTCCATCGAACTCTCTTCTGTAGACCGACAACAGTACGCCATTAATAAGATTACCTTCATCATCTTCACAGTATGGTCTAATATATGCTGTGAATGTATCATCAACAATAATCTCTGCATCCGGTTCATACTGCTCGTCGGTCCATTCTACTGTAAATTCTGAAAACGCCTCTGCCGTCAAGCCCGAATTCATAGATACGATACAATGAACTGTATATGTTACACCATTCTCCAAGTTCAGTTCACTTGCTGTAAGCGGCACGAATAATTGATGTTCGGAGACATCGTAGTGTTTGGAAAATATCATTTCTCCGGCATTCACCCAAGTCGCCTTTCCAACCGAATCAGCCGTCTGGTATGCTTCATTTGACGAAACTGTCAGATAATATCCTATTGGCGTCTGGCTATGCGGTCCGGCGGTAGCCAATACATAAAGCGGTAAAGACGTCAGCGTGCCTATCGGATCACCCAAATCCCCATATGCCGTAAAAATATCATCCTTCTCAAAATTAAACGTATCCCAATGCCATCGGCATGTTCCGCTAAGAAGCAACGATACTACCGGAGGCGCATAAACATCTATCGTTCTCTGAATAGACCAGTCTCCATATTCATTGACTACCCCTTTTGTTCGCACACGCCATTGAATGACGGCTCCTTCAGTATAACCAGATGTCGTAAGAGTATATGAACTGGTTTTATCCTTCTCATCCGCATTCGTGCTGTTTTGCACAGTTATAACTCTCTGTACGCCATCGACAGTAAGTTCGAGTTCGGCATACGTCTGGCTTGAGCCATCTTCCGAGTTATGAACCCAGTATAAAATCACATTTTCGCCAACACTGGCCGTCGTAGTCGTAGACCATGTGGTAGGCGCGGCTGGCGCTTTTCCTAAAATCGTAGAAGCAATAGCACTCCAGCCCGACTCACCTTGTCCATTCACCGCCTGCACACGGAAAAAATACTCTTTTCCTGATTCCAGCCCCGTTATTTCCGCACGAGCGAAATGAGCTTCTATAGTCGTCGACTGAACTTCGCTGGAAACATCAAACCAGTCTTTGTTTGTTGTATACTCAACGGTATAGCTTTCCGCGTTATTAACCTTCGACCATTCTACTCGAGCTGATGTTTGCGATGAAGCCGCGCAAATTGTAATTTGTGGAACACCCTCTGGGATCGTAGCAACATTTTGCGAGTACTCCGACCATTCTCCATACTCAAAGTCGCCAATGTAAATATCCGTAGTGTTTTCACTAAAAATATTTCCAGGCGTAGTCATAGCCTCTGAAAAATCCCCTTTCAAGCCACGACACCGAACTTTATATCCGTGCCCCACTTCAACATTACATGTTAGCTCTACATGATTTTTCTTTTTAGGAACTCTCCATTTTCCAATCGCCTTACTGTGGTCTTGTACAATTTGGAATTCGATTCCATCAGTCTCTTTATCGTAAGTATCCACGCTTGCTGTAAGAGTATACTGTTTAATAGAAACATCCGGAACCGATGGTTTCTCTGGCGAAACATCCTTTGTAAGCGTATAAACTTTTGCTACTGACCAATCGGAGGGCCAATGAGAAACTTCTGCTTCTTTGCCATTTACTTTTTTCTTATACTTCTTAGAAATTGGTTTGATTTTAATTTTAACTTTTGTCGCATTATCTGGAGGGCTGTATATGCTCTGCTTCTCCTTAGCAGTGCTCTCATTTCCTATAAACCATATCCTATTGGCTGTATAGTAATACCATTTAACCTCATAATTTTCTGTATGATCTACTGTCCATTTCCAAACAGCATAAATAGTTCTTTCCGTGCCAGCCTGAATATTGAGAGTAATATTTTCTTTTGGTATTATTTTTTTCTTAGCCATTTTACACCCTCCTCGCAACTTTTGCCGCCCGTATAAGCGATTTCACAGCGCCAGCCACATTACTGCCATCGTCATAAGTAACTCCGTTGACTACGTACGTATTTCCCGACATCTTCTTAACCTGATTGCGAAGCCCGTCAATAGCCGAAACGACATCGTCATTATTTCCATTTTGATTCCGGTTCATCATGAAGCTGATAGCGTTGATATTAGACATTGCTCCCCATGAAGGCTGTGTATCAAACATTCGGTTGAGAGTTCCTCTGCCAGCTTCTACAGCACTCAAATCAAGTACTGGCCGAATTGTCGGCTGAACATCCATACCACTATTGATAACATCCGCAACTTTAGAAATCCCTTTGCTCAAACCGTTGCTTGCTGATTTAGCCATACCTTCGCCTGCTTTATATGACTTCGAAACATAATCTCCCAGAGCGTTAATAAAGCCCTGGCCAGCATAACCGCCAATTCTATAAAACACTTTTGAAGGCGAACGCGACTCAATTCCTTTCTTTCCTCCCTCTGCGGCGCCTTCCGTCATTGATTTCGCTGCTTTTGCTGCTTTATGCTTGTTGTCATCGATGCCCTTAACAAACCCGTCTACCAGATAAGAGCCGATTCGTTTAAATTCATCGTATTCTTCTTCCATCGTTCTAATTACTGCTGAAAGCAGGTTCGTCATTTTGCTAGTGCATTCCGTCTGTTTTATAGCTATTCCGAGTGATACATGCCCCATCATCTTGGAAACTGCAGTCTTAACTTTAAGCGAACAGCCTTCGAAAGCCTCAACGAACTTACCAACACCAGCCTCTCCGAGTTTATTCAATGCCTGGGCAAATGCGCCTGAACCAGTTGCGTCGATGCCGTCCATGTTTTTAATCATTGCGACCAAACCATTTGTAGATGCTACGGAATCATTGATAGCGCCTACTTTAAGTTCGGACACATCGTTCGCATATGTATTCAGTGCATTTCCAAACTTTTCAAGTCCTTCGCTGAACTTATCCCAATCGCTGTCGCCTGTAAAAAAGTCAAAAAAGCCATCCTCCTCTGGGAGATTTTCTTTGAGTGCGGCTAAGCTCCTTCCTGCTCCTACTGATTTCGCTATCGCTTCTGTATCCAGACCATTTACGGTATTACCATAGACTTTCAATGCAAGTCCGAATCCTGCAAGTCCTTCGCTAAACTTTTCCCACGTATTATCTCCAACGATATTGGCGAATACTCCTCCGCTGTTTGGTATTACCTCTTCAAGTGCGGCTAAGCTCCTTCCTGCTCCTACTGATTTCGCTATCGCTTCTGTATCCAGACCATTTACGGTATTGCCATAGACTTTCAATGCAAGTCCGAATCCTGCAAGTCCTTCGCTAAACGATGAAAGTGACGATTCACCTGTCATCCATGATGCTATGGCATCCAGCAATTCTGAACCAGTAATCATCAAAAGCATTTCAGCAAGATTTTTTGCCGCTTCCAGAGTTGAGCTATCCAGCATTTTGAGTCCCATAAAAAACGGCATCGCCTGCATCATGAACATCGACAGATTCGCACCGATGTCTGGCAAACCGGAGGTTAAACCTGCGCCAAACCCTCCTATAACATTTCCAAAGAAGGAACCCAAAGCATAAGCTATTTTCTCCAGTATAGGAATTCCGGCATCCAGCCATTCTTCTACTTGCGGTATCTCTGTCACTAACGCTCCTATCGCGGTCAGAAGCCCTCCCACAGCACCTATCAAGGTCACTAACGCGCCAACTCCTACAAATGCGGCCGGACCTGTCATTCCGGCTACACTGAGAATCACACATGCGCCTGACAGCGCCAATAACAATACCGATAACGAAATAGCGATATTCAGCGTTTCCGCAATGGGCAAATCAGCGAGTAAATATAAAATTCCTCCCAATGCGCCTATAACCAATGTCATAATTCCAACAGTTATAAGAGTGCTGGCATTCACCTTCCCCACTTTACCCAAAATCACACATGCACTGGATAACGCCAATAGCAGTATGGACAACGATCCTGCCGTGCTAAGCGTAGAGGCAACCGGCAATCCGGCAAGCAACCATAAGATTCCTCCCAATGCGCCCACAACTACCGTCATAACTCCAACGGTTACAAGTGCGCTCGCATTTACTTTCCCAGCCTTCCCCAAGACTACGCAGGCGCTTGATAATGCCAGTAATAAAGCCGACAATGCTCCTGCCGTAGCAAGCGTGGATTCGACGGGCAAACCTGCAAGTAAATATAAAACACCGCCTAATGCCCCCACGACCACGGTCATGATTCCAACCGCTACGAATGCTGTTTTATTCACGTTTCCGACTTTGCCTAAAATAACGCACGCGCCTGATAAAACTAGCAGCAACGCTGATAGTGCCCCTGCCGTGGCAAGGGTAGAACCGATAGGCAGTCCGGCAAGTAAATATAAGATTCCTCCTAACGCTCCTACAATTACCGTCATAACCCCAATCGCTATAAAAGCATTTTTACTTACTTTTCCGGCTTTACCCAAAATAACACATGCGCCCGATAACGCCAGTAACAGTACAGACAATGATCCTGCTGTAGCAAGGGTGGATGCAACTGGTAAACCTGAGAGCAACCATAGGATTCCTCCAAGCGCTCCCACAACCAAAGTTAAAACAAGAATGGGTTTTATTGCTTTTTTATCTGCGTGACTCGTAGATCTGGTCATCACTGCGAACATACCCATTACCGCAGACAAAGCTGCCGCCGCTGCCGCTAAATTCTTCGGTTCAATCATAGAAAGCGCGCCCAGCGCAATCGCTAAAATTCCTATCGTAGTGGCGATGAGAACCAATGTGCTCTTACACTCTTTCGCATTTTTGGTAGATGCTATCACAGCTGCAAATCCCACCATCAAAGCATCGATAGCCGCGACTCCTATCCCAACTCCGGCTGGGTCAAGCATACTAAGAAGACCTATTGCCACGGATAAAATCAGTATTGCTCCTGACATCATCAATAACATAGGCCCAACTTTATTTGCATCTTTACCTGCCAGTCGCGATGCCGCAATCATTCCGGCAAATGCTATCATCAAGGCGTCGATTGCTATGATTGCCGTCTTAACCCCATCAGGCTTCAACTTGCTGATGATTGAAATCGCCACTGATAACATAAGAATACCTTCGCACATCTTTTTTATCATCCTGCCAGCTTTATCGGCGTGCTGTCCAGAAAACTTTGATACTCCAACCAACAGAGCAAATACTACCAGCATAGAATCGATGGCTATAACGGCCATCTTAACTCCGCCAGGTTTCAGCTTGCTGATAAGTTCAATCGCTAAAGACAGCTTGCGAATTCCTCTACACATACTTTCTACCATCTGGCCTGCCTTGTCAGCGTGCTCTCCTGAGAGTTTCGATATTCCTATCATAATTGCAAACACTACCAACATAGAGTCGATAGCTACAATAGCCATCAACACTCCCTCAGGCTTCAGTTTGCTGATAAGCGCAATCGCTAAAGACAACTTGCGAATACCTTTGCACATGCTTTCTATCATAACTCCGGCTTTATCGGCATGTTCTCCTGAAAATTTCGATACCCATACCAAAAGCGCAAATACTATCAGCATAGAGTCAATAGCCACAATAGCCATTAACACCCCTTCGGGCTTCAGCGTACTTACAAGAGCGATCGCTAATGCCAATTTACGAATACCTTTGCACATGCTTTCTATCATAGCTCCGGCTTTATCCGTATTTTCCCCAGCAAGTTCAGATACTTTTATCATTGCCGCAAACACGAGCATCATAGAAGATATCGCAACAACAGCGGTTATAACTCCTCCAGTGTCCAGCTTACTTATAATGGCGATGGCAAGCGAAAGAGTACGTATACTTTTACACATAGTGTTAATCATCTTGCCTATACTGTCAAGCTTCTTCTCCAGCGGGTTCTCTGAATCCCCCGCAGAATTCCCTACAGAATCCATCATTTTGAAAAAGCCTATTAAGCCGCCGCCCAACACTCCTAAAGCTATTACCGCCGACCACATTTTTGCCGGGTCAAGCGCGGCTAAAAGTGCAACAGAACCCGCCAATACTTCGATAGCCTTTGCTATTTTATAAATAGCATCCGCTTTTATCTCTTTGGCATAAGCATTCAGGACATTTTTCACACCGCCGAGAACTCCTTGAAACCCTCCAAGGATTCCGCCAAATGAGTCTGTTGCTTTCTTCATCGTTTTAGATATTTTCAGAACTGCCGCTATCAAACCGCCGCCAATCGCTATGGTAAGAATGTTCCCGATACCAATATTGCTGAACTTATCTTTAAGAAATTCTACAATACCGACAACCTTATCCTTAAATGATTCGAGCGCTCTTCCAACTCCTCCAAGTCCGCCTTGTACGTCGTCTTTCAACTGACCAGTAGCGCTTATTAATCCCGAGAATGGATTACTTACACCAGAAAAATCTCCAAAGAGACTTTCTTTAAATTGCCGAAAGGCATTCTTTATTCCGTCAAACGATAAAGAATCCATCGACCTTATATTTCCTATAAAATCGCCGATTCGCTTTATCACTTCTGATAAATAGCCAGGTAGATTTTTGAAAGCATTTGCAAATGCATCCCGGAATCTGGTAATGTTCTGTTGAACCTGTGGAAGCGCCATAAACGCTTTCACCCAATCACGGATAGTTAAAATAACATTCTTCAGCACAGAAGCTACTTTATCAATCGCTTTTGCGAAAAAGCTGTTTTCAAACAGCCAATCACGAAACGCGACTATCGCATCTCCAACCGAAGCCGTGACGCTCAAGATATCTACATCCATCATACCAAGAAGTTTACTGAGAATTTTAAACCCAATCCCCAACGCCCCTCCTACGATAGTCCGTATAATATCAAGCGCCGCAAACAATCCTTTAAACGTCCTTTTGAGCTTATCCGCACATTCATCGCTCACTATTAAATGTTCAGAAAATGCATGAACCGCTTCTATGACGCTGCGGAACATATTCGATTCCGTCTTTGGGAAAATTTCACGATAAGCGTCCTTAACTGCTCCCAGTACCCTAACCAAACCGCCGAATGCATTCTTAACCGAAGAAATCAGCAGTTCCTGTCCTGTAGGTTTGCTCATCTTTTCTATAAGCTCATTTAATGGAGTTCCCGTCTCTTCGGCGCTTTTTGCCAGTTCCCTTAAAGCCTTTATTTCTTCTTCGGTATAACCTTTTGCTTTCATCTCGGCATCAGACAGTTTATTCAAATCGAACTCTGTCCCCAGAAGCATATGGTTTACCATACTCTGAATCGTTTCGTAATCGTGACCAGCTTCTGCTAGAGACTTTCGTCTCTCTTCACCGTTCCCCCAGTTTCCCCTGATTACATCCTTTGCCAACTCCTCTATCTCTGTGAGATTTCCCTGCAAGGTGTCTGCGGACTTTGCTACTTCTTTATTCGAAGTATCCAGCGCGTCGTTTAAAATATCCAAAGAAAGCCATCCATTTTTCAAAGTTTTTCTGAAAGAGCCTTCTTTTTCAATCATTTCATCGATAGCAACCCCGTGAGAACGTGCTGAATCAATAATAGCTTTTCGGAATGTTTTTCCAGCCGCGCCCTCTTCAACGAGTTTCTTCCAATCCGACAATCCCAGTGTTTTGGAATTTGGTGAAAAATTAATACCCTCAAGCTTTTTCACTACGGAATCACTAACCGTCTTCATAACGTTAGAAATATCCGTAATAAGCGGTCCGAGAACTTTATGGACGCCGTCTATAACTGGTATTAAAGCATTAAAAATATTACGCAGGTTTTCGAATGCCGGGGTCGCGATATCTGCCCCAATACGTGATAATGCTGCTTTAACATTTGACAGCGCACCTGTAAAAGTCTTATTTGCATCTTTCGCATGTTCTCCGAAAGCTTCATCCATAGCCTTGTAAAACATCTCAAAGCTGACTTCTCCATCGCTTACCATCTTTCTTATTTCGGCTTCCGTTTTATTCAAAGCCTTTCCAAGAGTGGCCGCCGCATTAATACCCCTGCCAGATAGCTGGAGCAACTGTTCTCCCATCAAACGACCGTTACCCGCTACCGAAGTAAAGATGTTTCCTATATCTTCATAAGAACTGCTGGTCATAGCGGCAACACCGGAAATAGCCCGCAAAGCGCTTGTCATCTCATCCCCAGCCTCTAAACCGGATGCTCCAAACTGAGATGCAACTTTTGCCGCCGCATCCAAACCATACGCCGTTCCTTTTACAGCCGCGCTTGCGCTTTCCATAGCCTTCTCGATATCCATTCCGAGACCTTCAAACTGAAACTTCGCCTGCTCAATATTCAAAGCACGGTTCTTGCCTCCCTGAACAAGCGGTCCGGTTATGGATGATGATATCCTCTTCCCTGCATTAATTGCCGAATTCGTAATATTCGATAGCGCCGTCGCTACTACAACCTGTAGCCCTGAGAATTTAACGCGTACTGCTTCCACGGCATTGCTAATCCCTGATAAATTGACATTCTTAGCCGCAGCATTTACATCCTCCAAACCTTTTGAGGCACCAGAAAAGTTTAATTTCTCTTTGAGTTTTTCAAGCGTTGACATGCTGGTCTGAACGTTTTTCTCAAACTGCGCATTATCAAACCGCATCTCAACAACTCTCTCGTCAACAGTCGTACTCATAACTTGGTAACCTCCTTCCACGCTGCATCCGCTATTTTGTCAAAAATAGGCTGGATAGCAGGATTGATATAATCTCTTCCCTGTACCCAGCCGCCAGTTCCGGTTCCATGCCCATATTGCAGGATAACCGCAATCGAAACTCCATTTTGAATGTTTGAATTACAAAACCTTATTGCCGCCGAACCCTTTTTGTTTTCTATCTCGTAATACCACGAGCTGGCAGTCTCACCGGACTCGACTGGTGTTGCAGACGCGAGGGCGTTCACGCCTTCCCTTCCGTATTTGTCCAAAACTCCCAGCCGGACAGCCTCTCTTGCTCTTTCCAGGAATCGTGTCAGCTTTGAAAAATCGCCCTTCTGTCTGAAACTTATCATATGACCACCTCTTACTTATGCCCGCGCAATATAGTCTCCATGTACAAATCCGAACACCTTTCCTGCAATTCGGACAAAATACCACACAACGCCATTCGAATCTTTAACTGAGTCACAAACATCAACCAGGTTCCCCTTATTAAGCTGCGGCCAGCTTTTAATATTCGGATACTCTTTTCCCGCCCATATACGAACATTGAGGCTGCTTGCTGTGACTTTTCCAACCCATTTGGGGGTACGGCTCGGCGCGTTTGAACTGCTTTCTTCCTTCTTTGGTTTCTCTTCCTGAGGTTTTTCTTTCTGCGGTTTATTTTCATATACGGTTGCTTTTGACGCATAATCCGGAATGCCAAAACCCCGAATATATCTCGCGTTAATTGCTATTTTCCGCCGTCCCACAACGCCGCCGTTCATGTTTCCTTCAACCACAGTCATAACGCCGCCCAAAACTTCTTCTATCATTCCCACGTGGTCTGCAACTCCGATACAATCCCCTTTTCCGTTGTCATCCCAATCGTAGAAAATAATATCAGCGATATCCGGTACATAATCGTCGTTCTCTTTCCAACGCCCTAATTTCTGAAACAGCTTAATCATTTCTTCGCATCCGCATTCCCTTGGGATAATATCTGCCAATCCCGCCTTAATGCCTGCTGCTGAAATTGTAGTCGCACAATAAGCATCCTTGTAACTTACCTGATATCCCCTCGCAAGAGGTTTGCAGTTATTGTACGTATCGATAATAACCTTATGAGTCCCGGACGCCCTGGACAGTCCTACCCAGCCCTGCATGACGCCAAGAACCCTCTGTCTTACCTGTTTTTCTGTAACTTTCACGGTTCTCTTTGCGTATTTATCATAGTAAACTTGCCCCAAGCCCGCACGATACGTTTTTGTTTCTTCTGTGGTACCTGCCGGACATTCGAACTTCGTCAACACCACATCCGAAGCCTCACGGACTGTTTTTGCTGATTTGAGAACCTTCAGTACCGCCTGGTATGTCATGTTAATTTCAGACCACAGCCAATCAAGCTGTACTTCTAAATCAGCAATGGAGACTTCTCTTTTCTTTGCTAAATCGTACAGTCCAGCTTTCCTTCCAGGGCTTGTCCACTGCGCCAATCCATAACCATACTGTTTTCCGGGGAGCGGATTCAAAAATTCCTTTCGGCTAATTTTGCCGGAATCCACTGCCGCAGTATACGTCTCATCCGTGTACTTCCCCTGAAGACGTTTCTCACATAAATCTTCCAGATTATTCGGTCTCAAACCGGATTCCGCTTTCAGGTTCCCCATCAAACCAGCAACCCCGAAAGAATTCCCAATCTTATTCGACAAATAGTTCCATATCTTTTCTTCCACGTTTTTCCCATTCAAACCCATATTCAAATCACCCCTTCGTACCTAATTGTTTTCTTCGAGCCGCATTCAGCGCTGCATTACGGCTCATGATTTCGCGTTTGCTTCTCTTCTTAGCCGGTTGATTTTTAATATTGCACACCCTAATAAGAGCAAGCAGACGATTCAGATGCCACTTCTGGCACTCAAATGGAATATTGAGCACTGTCATCCAGTAATAGAAGAGATCGCTTGTAACCTGCTCACGGTTTCCCCCGCCGCCCCTTTCATTTGAGAACCGGATAGCAGTCATCGGCGCATCTATATACTTATAAATCTGGTTGAGGTTATCTTCAGTAAGACAGGTATACACTTCTGGCGCTACGTTCTGTGTAAGAGTCATACACCTCACATAGTCCAGCGTTTCCTCAACCGTCTTTCCTTCCTTCGTAAAAAATGGCTTACACCATTTGGATTCCCATTTTGAAAGAGAGACAAGAGAATGCTCCAAATTCAAAGTCTGCCCTTTCATGTAAACAAATTGCATACGCCCCTCGTCCCATTGCTCCGTAGCTGGTATTGTAATCTGAAGCACCCGTTCTCACCTCCAATCTTTTTTACTATTCGGACGCGGGTAATGCCTGCATGGATGCCGCTTTCTTTGCCATATCCGCAGGGATGATGCCATTGATAAACGCGGCTGCCGCATCTGCATCCGAAGACAGTTCCATAAACAACTCGGTGTACGCTTCCGTCTGTGAAAATGCTGTGGACATCTCTTCTGACTTAATAAACCTCTTCCCATCCGGGCTTTTCTCACCGTATGATTTAAGAATGATGTCCTTAAAAATCTTGATAATCGCCGGACGATCGTCCGCTGCTACAATTCTCTTAAGCATAGATGCCAGACCGCCATCGATACTTAATTCCATTTCCGAAAGCTCTGCTTTTGAGAGATTGAAATAGCAATCCTCTACTCTTTTGTTACCGTCATAGTCTGTATATGAAATAGTTTTTTTTAACATTTTTTATTCTCCTTTCATCACACAAAAAGCGGGGAAAACAAATCCCCGCCCTTATCTCTTAAATATTTTTATATGTTTTTTTAAGTTACTTAACCAACTACTACTTCGTCTTTGAAAATAGTCATCAACTCTTCTGGCAGTGGAAGCCTTGCCTCTGTATCCTCTGAACCATACAGAATAGTTTCAAGCGCTGCGAGATGCTCCGCTTTCGCTTTTGTGCTGTCGATAACAACCGTCGCAGTTGGCTTAAATCCTGGTACCTGAACCGGGGTCGTTGTAAACTCCCATGAGAACGTAATTGCCTCTGGCGAATCATTAACCGTTGCGTAGGCTTTCTCGGAAGGTGAAGCCTGCGCCCCATAAACCAAATGAATTTTATATCCTAAATCAGTTCCATCCGTATCATTGCCGACCTTATTTACATATGAAAGACCGAATGACGGCCGTTTCTGCTGTCCAATGATGACGCCTGTTGCGATTGACGCGGAACCATCACACCTGGCAAACTCTTCGGGATACGTATACGCTTCAATGCTGCCTCCGAAATCCTCGTTAGACATTAAGTTAAGATATTTTGTATTATCGGCATATAACGCTGTGGACTCGGCTCCCGACGGTTTTTCCGTCACAGTCGTAAGTCCGCTCCATGCCACACCTGCCTGATAGGTGCCGTTTTCAACAGGATACAGAACCCCTTTCTCGACGCCAGTTTCGTAATAGCGTTCTCCAATCTGATCCCAAACTAATTTACTCATGCTAATTTCCTCCTTCTAATAGTGTAATATTAAATACATCGTGATTGAGATTATCAGACTTGAAATGGCGGTTAAAACTGCACATTGGAAGCCGTGAAACCCTCTCGACAATCTCGCTGTCCGGGTCTTTATCAATCACGATTATCTGATATGACCGCTTCTGTGTATAGACGGCATTATTGGCAAACGTATTCCTTATGTTGTCTCTTGAATACACAATTGCTGGATATCGCATCTTAACTGATTCCGGGGGCTGATAATATACATTACGGCTTCCCAGAATTTCACAAAGAATCTCATGCAACTCAAGCCTGCTCCCCATTATACAATCCCCCTATTGTCAGTATAAGCCGGGGGTACTGGACTTCCACATTTGTGATTTTCCATTTCGCCCCCATAAATTCAATGTACTGCATAGAGTAAAAATTCTCATTGGCAAACGGGTCGGCAAGAATACTAATCTCGTTAGCAACATTAATGTTATCGTTAAGCTGCTCTGTCGACTGAAGCCGCCGGGTGTTCCGAATAGTATCGCCATAATACGGACGATCTGTAATACTCGGTTCCCACACTCCAGGTTTTGTCTCCGCAGTCACTGCAAATCCAATTACTCCATAAAATTTTGCCATTTTGAATTTCTCCTCTATGAATTTAGCCCTTCGTTTCAGACAGTGTGCTGCTTGATGTTACTAGTTCCTCAAGAGCAATCGCAGAGTATACCCTGGTTAATGCTCCCGAACATCTGGTTTCAAGCAATGACTTCTCCTGATTAAAGTCGATGTCAAACTGTGTAAAGTGAGTCACTTCTCCACCTTTCGTTGCTCCCAGTGAATAGTCAGCCAGATTTGTAATAATACCCAGCAGCTTCTTTGTCTTATTATCGGCAGTCGTCCGGGTTTTTCCTTCAAACTGCTCTGCCGTATGAATATCTCCTACGTTCAGCGCAGAAGCAAGTTCCGCTTTAGACGAGTAAATCCTCCTGCCGTTAATGTCACGAGCCAGAAGCATTACATTCAGCAAGTGCGGCGTACAGTAGAAATCTGGAGTGCCGCTGCCTTTGTAGTTCTCTCTTGCATAAAGAACCGTATTGATGATTGCTTCTGCATAAATGTAGTTTGCTCCAAAGTTTGCTCCGGTGTTCGTCCCCTGGAGTTCAGCCTTTGCCGATTCCATATCCAAATCAACATGAATGGTGTATAAGTCATCATCCGTCCAAATTGGCCTGATTTTATCTGGCGCAATCTTTGCTTCGTCCCCATCATCACGTCCGTCTCCCAGCATAATCGCGGTTGCCAACTCCTCATTAAGCATCATCCTGTCGATGTTATACAGATACTGAACATAGTCGAAATCTGTAATATCGGTGATATCATCTCTGTGCAGCGCATTCTTCACATAAATTGTCTGCGGGTCGGTCGTTCTTCTAACAAGTTTGAAATTCCCCGTTTGGTTTTTCTTCTTGCCCTTAACGTAGCCTCTTGCTCTTAGCGTGTCAATGTTACGAATGTCTACCTGACTTGTTCTGATTCTAGAAATCGGACTCTTGTGAACTTTATTCATAACAACTGAAATCCACCCCTGGTCGCTGGTAATCAACTCTGGCGCACCCGGTCTCACTTCTTTGTATTCCGGGAACAAATTGTAAATATTTCCCTCACCAGTCTGTACAAAACCGCTGCTTACTGCATCATGCTGAAGGTTATTGTCTTCCGCATAAATCTGAAGTGCAGTCTGGAAACTTCCTACCTGGCTGGATTTTGCCATGCTAAGAATGCCCTCCTGGTCTGAATGACTGATAACATTCTCTTTCCTCTGCTCCTCACGGTCAAATAAATTATGTTTCATAGTGCTGTCTCCTCCTTTAGATTTCTCTGTTTCTTCTTTTTTTTCGGCGTCATCATCGTCCGATTCTTTTTCTTCCAATGCCTGCCCAATCATGGCGTACACCACTGTTTTCTGTTTCTCGGTGAGAGTATCAAAAACTTCTTTAACGGTTTCCTCATTATCAGACTTATCTTCCTGCATTTCATCGGTCTTCTTATCCTTATCCTCATCATCTTCAGCATGGGATAATGAAAGATTTTCTCCCGTGTAAATAATAGCCTCGCCGTCGAATTCCTCACCATGCCGGATAACCGAATCGATATACGCCCCCGGATTTGCCCCTGCAAGCACCAGGCTTAATTCGCGGATTGCTCCATGCAGCACATTAGCTCCATGCTGTTTCAGGCTTGTCGCATAAATAGACAACGCATTTACATCTCCATGCTCAACCATCAGCTTTGCGTGTTTCCCCATCTCTGAGTCATTAAATGTACAATATGCATAAACGCCATCTTCACGGTTTTCCAACAACGCATGTCCAAGTACATTCATCAAGTCGTTATGCTGGTGATTCCAAACCAGCGGAACAGTCCGCCCGTCATTTTCTTTAAAAGCGTCCTTCTGGATAATCCGTCCATCCGAACATTTAAGATTGTTCCGAGTAGCCCATCCACTGAAATCAAACTTTTTCTTCATTTTGATTTTTCCTCCTTAATCTTGTAACTCTTCTTCCATCTCATCTTCATGCCCATTCTCTTGCTGACTTGAACCCTCTTCCTGCGGAGTGCTTAGATTCTTGTTTCTAAGTTCGTCCGCTTTCGGGTCATCAGACGGCTTCATTCCAATAATCTGCCGAATCTCATTTGAAGTCATTATTTCATTCCTGGTAAACTTATCGGCTATCTCGGAAATCTCGGCAACCGGAACCAGTTTGAATGGGTCTCTGAATAATGAAATAGATTGCAACTGAGACCTTGCGGTCTTAGTCAAGAACTTTCGCTTTATTTCATCGGCAATGGCAGACATAATGGGTTCAATCGTACGGTTATAGTAGTTGAGCATTGTCTTATCGTCAGCGGTTCCATCCAATACGCTCTGAGTGATTCCTAACTGGCTGTATAGCATACTCGTCAAGTATTCAATCTGAGACATTAGATTATTGTCCACAGAACGGTTCAACTGTGTAATACGTTCCGCACTATCCGCATAAGCGATACCATACTTAGAACCTGTAAGCTGCATCTCTATATCACGCCGTCTTTCATCAGCCTGCCGACGTTTCGCCTCTGTTTTAATGGTATATGGCAACTGGATAATTAAATCCAACTTTCCGGAACCACTCTGCTCGTCAATAACGTCCAAAAGATTTAGTTTTCTTATAAGGCGCTGCATCGTTGAATTCGGCTCGTTCATAACCGCGTAAAGAGGATTCTCGATAATAGCCACGGTACTCTTAGGCACTACTGCGTCTTCCTTCTGACCCGTGCGGTCGTTATAAACCCTTACCTTTACATGTGCCGGATACCACTCTAATATCTTCCCAGTTCGCATCGTCAAGATATCATATGAATTTGTAACATTAGGATTAAAAGTCGTATCAATCGGCACTATTGCTACAACGCCTTCATCCATCATCGACATAATGACGTCCTGTATAAAAGCCCGATGCGTCTGGTCGATATTCGCCTCGACTGTAAGGCAATTGTTTAAACCAGAATTCATGGATTCCACAAACCGATTGTTCTCATCCAGTCTTGAATGAACCATATCAATAGCCGCGGCATCAAGCGCGATTCGATTGTATACAGAAGTGATGATTGAACGTTCATTTCCCCTCGTCAGCCGAATTCTGTCCGGGCGATACGCATACCCCATTCCCATATCGCCATAATAGCCTGTCGGGTCTTTGTTCATGAAAACATTCCAGGCATGTTTCAGCCTGTTTCCTAAAGCTAATCCCATTTTGATTTCCTCCTTAAAATTCATTTATCCATAGAAAAAAAAGAGAAGTCGTTGTTTCGACCCCTCTTTTTGTGAAAACTACGCTTTCTTCATAAATTCGACAGTTAGAGCTACCTCCGCACCGTCTGCTACAAGTCCACTTTTTACGAATTGTTTACCAAATTCACCTAAATCGCTCGTCGTAAGTTTATGTGCAATTGCAATAATCTCATCTCCTTCTTCCCAAAGTTCTTTACTTTGTTTTTGCTCATTTTGTTTTCCTCCATTTAGCTTTTTTTTAGTTTCCATAAAAGCATATGTTCTTTTTGCGCTTTTTCAAAAATTGTGATATGCTTGTAAAAACATAAAATTCATAGGAGGTTAATTTATGAACCCAGAACTCACAAAAGATGCTAAAAAGATGATTAGAGCCATGTATAAAAATTATCGAAAAAAGCAAAAAACTGGAGCATCAAAACCGAAGTCGAAAGATTTCGGAAGTTTCCAGACCATACACGTAAAAATGTTCCCAAAATGGTCATTTGATAATATAAATGATACTTGTCGTGAACTCGAACGTGCGGGTTTCATAAAATGCCTATGGGCGGGCGACCGTACAGCTTATCATGTTTGGCTTTTAGATTCGGGTATTGTGTATGGAGAAACCCACTTTAAAAATATTTGGCGGAGATTTTTTGACTTTAGCTATAAATTCGTATCACTATTACGTTGATCTTTTAGGCAGACAAAAATTTCACATACGCCGAAATTTTCAGATAGAACATGAATAGGCATACACCCATTAATAGCACCCATAATAAAATCATGAATACATACTTCAATATTTCCCACATTTCACACCCTCCTAATCAAATGCTTCTCTGTTTAATTTATAAGCGACATATGCATCCATTGTCGCCGCTACAGCATCTATCTTTTCTTCATAGCGTTTTTTCAGCAGTTTTCTGTTCCCATTTGTATCTTCGCTTACGATGCAGTTTCCCATAGCGAAAGTCATCAATTCCTCATCAAACAGCAGCATCCTTTCTTCAGACAACTTTTTCAACTCGCCCAAAGGAACGGACTCTGTCCTTGCACCCTGAATAACCTTTTCTATTCCGAAAGGACCGTTTTCAGACGCCCACCTTGCAACAAACTCTTTTGCATTATAAGGGTCATATCCAAAGCATCGGACATCGTATTCGCTTCTAGTAACATAGTTATCCAAATCCTCATAGACCTGCATAATGTCGAGGACAGCCCCTTCCAGGACAATCAAACTTCCTTCTGCCATGAATTCATCATATTTAATTCGCATTGCACCTGGTAGTTTCATGAGAGTTAATGAAGAAATATAGTTTCGAGTCTTTATACCAAAACATCCATTCGATAATGGAAACAGAAATGAGAAAGAACAGAAATCATCTCCTTGCGAAAGGTCAGCTCCCATAGCACATGGCATCTGCCAGTAGCTTCTCTTCCTATGCGGAAGTGTCTCTTCATATGTAAAGAAATACGTATACCCTTCCATCGGAAGTCCGAAACGTTTTGCCAAAATATCATTTCTGGCTGCTGGAATATTCTCAGCTCTTTCAACATCCTTCTGATACGCATCCCAGCTAACGGACACCCCGATGTTCGGATTTGCCTTTATCCATTTATCTGGCTCTGCCACTTCGTCAACAGAATCCAGCTTGTACCACCAAATCGAAACATGCGGCGCACGAAACTCCCCTTTAAGAATTTTCATTAATTCCATTTTGATTGTATCGCCGCTTCCGTTTCGAACGGTTCCCTCTGAACTCGATGCTATAATAAGATAATCCTCCACCTTAGAAGCACCTTGTTCTATAGCGCCCACAACATCCTCTCTGATATCGCCAGACAACCATTCATCCACAGTAGCCACTTTAACACGCAACCCCTGCAGTTTATCAATCGACATCGGTCTTATCTCAATTAAGGAACCCGTAGTAAAATTCTCAATCCCCTTTTTCGTAGCAGCCAGTTTCATGCGTTTTGCTCTGGAACCAGTCGTATTCTGCAAAGAACCCTCCGTCAAAAACTCGAACACAGGCCCTCGTGCCCTCGTGATTGCGGTACGTATCGGTGACATAACTTCTTCGGCCTGTTTCATTGTTGGTGCGGTTGTTATCTGATGCGTAGTCGTCGTGTCCACGATATGGAAATACGACTGAATACATGAGTCATATAATGACTTAGCCGCTCCTCGTCCCACAATCAAATATTGTTTAACTGTTAGACGTTCCTTGATTACTTTGTTGACATAACGTCCACCATGCCCATCTGGATACGGTTCGTAAACACTTCTTTCTTTAAATCGATACCACCCGAATACCTGCTCCCCCCATAGTTTAAAACTATCCATCATCTCAAGGTCTGAGCCATCCGTTAATGTCAATTCGTTCTCACAATAGCTTATCCAACCTTCTACTGCCGAATCGTCATAGTAACATTCCGGCGATTCAATAAGCGAATCAATCCGTTCCATTTCCATAGCAATTTCTTTACATATCGGTATTTCACCTCTTATTACGGCATCCCGAAACCTGCCGTAATACTTAGGGGTAGCAGTGTTCGATAACGCCATAATAAATCACCTACTTATCTTTTTGTCCTTTTTTCGGATTAACGATTTCTTTTTTAGCCATCTTATTAATGGCCGCGCCCATAGCATAGGTAGCTGCCTGGGTTCCGATATTCTTTGCTGATTTTTCGAGAATATCACTTACAAATGATTTACCTCTAGACTGACGGGAATGATTCTCACTCTTTAAAAGGTCTTTATATTTCTTTTCCATTTCAAGCCGACTAATATGTGCTCTGAGCTCATCATCCGTCATTTCCTTTATGCCTTTTCGAATAGAATCCTCTTTTTCTTTAGTATTTTTAGAATTACTGGCTTCGCTCTTTGCCTTCTTTTTCTTAGATGAAAGAAAACCTAATTGGGAAGGACTTCTCCTTACCCCCCACTTCATCCCCATTACTCCATGATGGGTTAATTCATTATTCATTTTGTCCACCTTCTTTCTTTTACCATTAAATTTCTTTCTACTTGCACTTATCCTTCATCGTATGATACAATTTTTATAAAACAACTTTAAGGAAGGAGATCACAATGGTTTTTTTAAATTTTTTCACTAATAAAGAAAATCGTGAACCTGAAGTTCACTTTACAAAAATGGATGATGATTCTATTGACGATTCCGTCTTAACAGAAATCACTAATCCACAGCTTGTTGCACGTATTTCCGCACTAATTTCCGGTATCCTTCAATCATCTGTAAACGCTGCAAATACGGAAAATTATGTTAAAGGAATTTATAAAATATTAATTCCTAAAAAAATTGGCGATGTCACTCTTGCTTCGTCCCACAATACTCCCGGAGCAGTTCGTGCTTTCTGGCACAATCCAAAAGGTGTTGGCGGACATGCTGATCTTATAAAAATCGGTAAATCCCAGACTTTTATCAATGCCGCCGCCACTATAACCAGCGTCGCATCCTTAGCTGTTGGACAATATTATATGTCTCACATTAACTCCAAGCTCGATAATATCTACAATGCCATGTCGCAAATCACAGGTTTTTTATATAACGAGTATGCCGGAAAAGTTGAAGCCATAGCGGGTCAGATTAAAGAAATCGTTTCATTCCAAACCGATATATTGGAAAATGAAGAACTTAGGAAAGAAACTTTGAACAAGTTAAACTCTTTAGAATATGAATGCAGCAAATTATTTCATCAGGCTAATCACGCCATCACTGACTTAATCAAAAATGAAAAGCCAAACTATAAGCAATACGAAGAATTGACGCAAAAAGTCAATCCTTGGAGCTGTTCTCAACAGATTTTAATTGGCATTTTATATACCATCGAAAGCCTTCTTTATGTTTTTCACTTAGGAACGGCTTCTAAAAAGCACTGTTATAGTATCTATCTTTCTCTTCTTCCAGAAACAGAAAGTATCAAAAATAATCTGGTGCAATGGCATAGAAAACAGCAAAACAATTTTCAGATTGACCGAAAACATTTTCGCAGAAAGAAACTTGGAATAAATACTGTGATAAGTAAAATGCCGAGTATGATTGGCAATAAACTCAAATATAGCTCTATTTCCAAACAAATGGTTGAAATGATTGACCTTCAAACCTGCAGTGAAGTTTTCTATCCCGATCTCGACACTGATGTCTTCTGCGAAGATGTCGAATTGATTTTTAAAAACGATAGAGTGTATTATATTCCAGTTCAATCGGCCGCTAACATTTAATCTCCCATCAAACAATATATAGTATTTCAAATCATATTTCATTCTATATATGGATATTTTCGCTTGACATACGAAGAATTTATATGTTATTATATTTATAATTTATAAAAATAGAAAGGAGGAATTTATATGCACAACAATCTTTGGAAAAAGTTTAAAATTCTCATCCATAAACTTTTCCACCATATATTAGATGAGATAAATTCAGGCGTAATCGAAATACAGCTATCTAACGGTACTTTTTCTTTTAAAAGAAACGCCCAAATATTAAAAAGCAATTTCTCTTTTAATGTTCGTGATGCTATAAACCAAACATCAACAAGGTTTTGTCATGCGTAAAACCATTTCCTCCTTTCGTATAAATAAAGCTGGCGTCGTTGTTTAATAACGGCGTCAGTCCTATTTTACCCTTCAACTATATCAATAACCTAATCTCAAATCGAATACCCAATATGGTTACATGTTATTAAGTCGACGTTTACTAATTACCACCTTCTTTCTCTATCTCTTCTGCTGCTAAATTCATCCTCCACTCAAGCTCACTGATCATTCTGTTCATGGCTTCCATGACCGCCGTGCTAAGAGGAGGGTCGAATAAAAGTTTAACTTTCAAGTGCACATATGATTTCACAGCTTCCAGTCTGGAGTCCTCCGGCATAAAATCTGCCCATGTCTCAGTCTTACTTTTAATACTAAAACCATTTGGCGGTCCAACGCCAAGCTGTGTTAAAATCGAAAATACAGAATTAATATTCACGATGATATCCTGATCGAAATGCTCATACTCTTCTGTAATTCCAAGCAGCTTTTTTACAGATGTAAGTATACTCTCCATAATCTTCTCCTTGCTTTTTTATATATTGCTGTGTTATCATATAAGTGGACACTCCCCCATATCACCACTTGGATCATATGATTACTTCATCCCTGTAAAAAGGAGGTGATAATATGAGACGAGTGTCAACAACGGCTTCTAAGTCCGTAAGTCAGGCTGGGTCTAAAAAGACAGTAACTGTTCGTGCAAACAACAGTTCAATGTCCACGTCCCATAAAGCTTCGATTAAGACTAAGTAAGCCAACGGAGGGGTGTACTAGCACCTCTCCCTCTATTTCCTCCATGGACATGTATCATTTTTGCTTCTCTCAATAGGAGCTTGCATCAACAATGTTTCATCCCCATAGTGAATAGCATTATGCGTGCGCAGAGTAGTTGAAATCAAGTACTCAGGGTTTAACAAAATATCACTATTTCTGAGAATGTCTTTTAGTAAGATCGGATTCATATGATGAATAATTATCTTGCCATATATTCCGTAACCCTCCATTCCGAGATCGCATCCATTATCCCGAATGATAACCTTATCCCGAACACTTTTCCATTCCTGCGATTTATAAAAGTTCTGATTTATATAACGGTCAAAACCAAATGTGTCTTTTCCAACTTCCCCTTGGAGTCGCAAATATCGATATCTCTCTTCGAAAGTACCTAACTGAATCAGATCCGAATATCTTCTAATAGTCATCCGATTCGCCCTGCCCACTGTATCTCTTCATCGCGTCAAGAACCTTCCCGTAAAGTTCTTCACTTGTCTGCTCCGACTTGATGTTTTCTGTTTTCGCATTAAGTAGTTCTGTTTCTTTCTCCAGTTTCTGTTTTTCAATTTTTTCTTTCATCGAACCTTGTTTTAAAAAATGAGTTACGACTGGAGCGGGTGCAGTTCCGTTTAATAACTGTTGCTCAGCTTGAGCATATGCCAGCGCTATCAACTGTTTTTCCCTTGCCTCCGGAGTTAGCGCCGGTCTAAGTTTTGACGTATGCGTAGAAGATGTTCCACTTTTTCCTTTTCCCATACTTATTGCCACCTTTCCTATAATTACGAAATGTTTTAAATATAATTATTATTACTACAGGAGTACTTTAGAAGTAGTTTCACACAGCATTTGAAAAGATTCATGAAGCAGTTCTTAACATATGACGAAAGGAGAACTTTTCAAAAATCCCCTTAATTTAGGAGGTAAAAGCTATGAGCGATTAAACTGACTTCATGAACCTTTTCAAATGCTGTGTAAAATATAGAATTGTTTTTCCGAAAATATCCCCCGGAGAATTTTTAAGG
>OOIH01000150.1_pt1 | contig 24951 bp, 20 predicted proteins | sample 1691801 | NCBI WGS metagenome assembly OOIH01 (sample SAMEA1061690, study PRJEB22710) | metagenome
CGCCTCCGCGGTAATAGTTATACTGAGGGTCGACACTCGTCGGGCCCGTACGCAAGTAGTGACCGTAGGTAGCAGAACCAGCAGTAGTAGACCACCAGTAGCCATCCGTGACGCGTCCGCCGATGAGGCCAGCCGAGCGATGGTAGTAGCCCGTACGGAGAAAGTTGAAGAATTGTGATATAATTATGTTGTTAAATAGTATTAGGCATTCAGCCGGAAAGGATAAAGCTATGGAGCAAGTAGAAAAGATGCGACATACCCTGAGCCATGTTTTGGCGGCAGCGGCGCAGGAGCTTTATCCGACAACAGTTTTTGGAGTGGGGCCAGCGGTCGAGAACGGTTTTTATTACGATATTGATTTTGGTGGCGATAAAGTTTCTGATAGCAATCTTGGCAAAATTGAGAAAAAAATGCGCGGTTTGATTCAGCGCGGTCTTGAAATGCGCGAGCGGCAGGCTAGCCGTGAGGAAGCTCTAGGCTGGGCGAAAGCTAAGGGGCAGAAATACAAGATAGAGTTGATCAATGAGCTGCCGGAAGGTGAGCAAATCACTTTTTACGATATGGTTGATCCGAAGAGCAGTCAAGTCGTCTTTACTGATCTGTGCAAGGGGCCACACCTAGACAATCTCAGTGAAATTGGCGCGTTTAAGTTAACTCGAGTTGCTGGGGCGTATTGGCGTGGTGATGAAAAGCGCGAAATGTTGACGCGGATTTATGGAGTAGCATTTGCGGACGAGGCCGAGCTAGAAGAATACCTCAAAAAACAAGAAGAGGCAAAGCAGCGTGACCACCGCAAATTGGGTAAGGAGCTTGATCTATTTTGTTACTCAAACTTGGTCGGTTCGGGATTACCTCTGTTTACACCGCGCGGGACGGTGCTTAGAGACAAGCTAAATGAGTTTACGCAGGGCTATCGTACGGCTTGTGGCTATAAAAAAGTCACCATTCCGCATATTGCAAATGTTGATCTTTACAAGACCTCAGGGCACTACGAGAAGTTCCCAGAGCTGTTTCAATTTATTAGTCAAGAATCCGGCGACCATCTTGCAATCAAACCGGTCAGTTGCCCACATCACTCGCAGATTTTTGCTAGCGTGCCACGTAGTTATAAGGAGCTGCCGGTTAAATATCTTGAAACCACGATGGTGTACCGTGATGAACGCAAAGGGGAACTAGGCGGTCTTTCGCGTGTGCGGGCGATTACGCAGGACGATTCGCACATTTTCTGTACCGAAGACCAGGTTGAACAAGTTTTTGGCGAGTTAATTGAGAGTGCGAAGGATCTTTATCGTAAGGTTGGGATGAAACTCCGCTTGCGCCTCAGTTTTCGGGACGATGGCGATGGCTATATCGGTGATGAAAAGATGTGGGAAAAGGCACAGGTCGCCATTCAAAAGATGGCCGATAAATTTAAGATGGAATATACGGTGGCAGAAGGCGAAGCCGCGATGTACGGGCCAAAGATGGACTTTATGGCAACGGATGCGCTCGGTCGTGAATGGCAGCTTGCTACGGTGCAGCTTGACTATGCTCTCCCTGAGCGTTTTGACCTTGAGTACACTGATGCTGATGGCAGCAAGAAGCGTCCGATCATGGTGCATGCGGCGCTACTTGGGGCGATTGAGCGCTTTATGAGCATTTATATTGAGCACACCGCTGGTTGGTTCCCGCTGTGGTGCGCGCCGGAGATGGTACGGGTAATTACGGTAAATGATAGTGCTGTGGAGTATGCCAAAGAGGTGGAGCTGGTGTTACAAGGGGTAGTGCTGGAAGAGCCGATTGCTAGAAATGAGTTGCGTTATGAGACGGATTATAGTGACGATAGTCTAGGAAAGAAGATTCGCCGCGCAACTGGCCTCAAAATCCCGGTAATCCTAATCGTGGGGCCGAAAGATGCTGAGGGCCGTACCGTCAGTGTTCGCCTAAGGGATAGTGAAGAGACGGTGAAATTAGACAAATTAGTGGACTGGTTAATGGCGAGGGCAGAACAATAAGCGCGAATAGTCCTATCGGTCCAAAAAATGCCCCTAGGAACTCTCTAGGGGCTCTGGAAGGGTCTTATTGGGGCGGTTTCGATAAGACTGTCGTCATCCTTGGTCCTACCGCTTCTGGAAAGACTGGCGTAAGTATTGAGATCGCCGAGGAGATTGAGCGACGCGCTAAGGCTTCGGCGTCAGGGGAATTTTGTGGTTTTAGGGGGGTGGAGATTATCTCGGCGGATTCGCGGGCAATTTATAAAGAAATGGACATCGGTACCGCTAAACCCACCTTGACAGAACAGGGGCTAGTGAAACACTGGGGTATTGACTTGGTAGAACCGGGGGAAAGATTTACCGTAGCAGACTGGAAGAATTATGCTGAGCAGAAAATTACCGAGATCAAAAAACGTGGGAATTTGCCAATTGTAGCTGGGGGGACCGGACTATATATCGATGCGCTCATCTATGATTATCATTTTTCTGAACAAAATAAGTATACGCAATCTGATCGTCAAGAGATCTGTACAAATTATTTACTCATTGGTATCGAGACGCCACCAGAGGTGCTAAGGGAGCGAATTACAAAGCGAGCGAACACATTTTTTACTCAAGAATTGTATGAAGAAACAAAAGAATTGGTTGCAAAATACGATTGGAATACTCAGGCAATGAAAAGTAATATTTATCAGTTTGCTTGGAGCTATTTGGAGGGCAAAATTAGTCTCGAGCGCGCAAAAGAATTATTTATTTATGATGATTGGCATTTAGCCAAAAGACAGCTAACTTGGTTTCGACGCAATAAAAATATTGCCTGGCTGCCACTTGATAAAATTAGGGAATACGTGCTAAAATGTATTCAGGATGAGCAAAGAAACTAGCACTCCAGTCGAAAAATTGTTCGGATCAAAAACCCGTGCGAAGTTGCTTGACCTCTTTTTTGCTAACACTACTAAGTCATTTTATGTACGCGAAATCACTCGCGTGATTGGTGAACAGATTAATTCGGTGCGTCGTGAGCTAACCAACCTAGAGAGTATCGGCATTATCCGCAATGAGACCTTTGATAACAAAGTTTATTATGCGGCAAATATGAAGCATCCCTATGCGCACGCTTTTCAGGAGATTTTTGGTAAACGTGGTGCTGTAACTCCGGTTCGAGTGCAATCGGTACGCCGAGCAGCGGCAAATAACTGGGAGGAGTACATCCGCCCGGTAGCGAAATACTTGCGCGCAATGGCGTTGATGAACCGCGTTCCGGGTCAGGATGGAATTGATTTATTGATTATCGGCGATGATCGAACCAAGAAATTGACAAGATGGGCCGAAGTAATTGAGAAAAAACAAGGTAAGCCGCTTGATTATGTAATTTTGACGCGCGATGACTTTATTTATCGTAAAAGTGTGAAGGACCGGTTTGTGATGGATATTTTGGAGATAGAAATTAGCGAAATGTATGACCCGGAAGGCGTAATTACCGGGGATGAAGTGGCATTTTAGGAGGAGAAAATGATGGAAATTGAGTGCAAAAATCCGGATGAGATTATTTTAACGACAAAGCAAGCGCGGATTGTGTTTGATGTGGCGACACAGACGATCAACGCTGATTTAGAGGTGGGGTCAATTGTCGGGCCAGGGGAGTTTGAGATTGGTGATGCGGCAATTCGGGGAATCGCGACTGAGGGTGGCCAAACTGTTTATGATGTGAATGTTGGTAACGCGCATGTCGGTATCATTGGTGGTGTTGAGGACGCGGCAAAGCTGGATGAGCTCGGCATGGCGGACATTTTGTGTACCAGCTCGGTTCGGGCTATTCGCGAAATTGAGCCTAAAGTTGTGATTGCGATGGGCAATGTTGATGGTATGGTGACGGATTTGAAGCTAACGCCGCGCGCCGAAAAGAAGTACAAACTCAAAAATCGTGACGCTTTGCCAGTTTCGCTAGACGTTGTGGTATTAAGTTAGTATGAATGTCATCCTCGAAGTTATTATTGTTCTAGCAGTAATTCTGCTCTCGATGATGTTGCATGAGCTAGCGCATGGTTTTGTGGCCTACAAACTAGGGGACGACACAGCCAAAGAAGATGGGCGCCTGACTCTAAATCCGCTTAAGCATCTTGATCCGTGGCTATCAGTTGCGATGCCGTTGATACTGCTATTATCGGGCGGACCAGTTTTTGGTGGCGCCAAACCAGTACCGGTGAACTCCAACAAGCTTAAATGGGGTCCGTGGGGAATGGCGCTAGTGGCCATTGCTGGACCTCTGACTAATTTTTTGATTGCTTTTGTGGCGTTTTTGGTTGGATTTTATAGTGGTGGATTAGCCTCAGGCGGTCTATCCGGTGAGATCTTTATCAACTTAGTCATGGTGAACCTTGGTTTTGGGATTTTTAATCTGATACCAATTCCGCCGCTAGACGGTTCGCGGGTTTTGTATGCAATTGCGCCCGATGGAGTGCGGGGGATTATGGATCGAATTGAGCCGTATGGGATTATGGTAGTATTGATTCTCGTCGTGGCGGGGTCGGGAATTCTGAATCGCTTGATGTTGGGCGGTATGGAGGGGATTTTGAATCTTTTCTACGCTATTGTCGGAATTTGAAGTTTGTATGTTATAATGAAAATAACCCTAGTGGCGGCATGATTTTCCTGAATAATCATGTTTTAGGGATTTCGTGGCACTGTCTCCGTGGAGGCGATGCATAAGATTTTACCCACCTTGTATATAATACGGGGAAAACATCGTCACTGGGGCTACACGTTTTTATAGTGACTATTACTTCGTCAGGAGTTCTAGTGCGCGCTCTCCGTATATGTAATACGGTTCGCTTGCGTACTTCATTCTTTCCTTGTACTAGCCTACTATAAAACCATGTAAAATTTTAGAGAATTAGGGAAAAGGGTGAAACAACGCATTCGGGTTGCTGGAATCGTACAGAAGGATGGCGAGATTCTCGTCATGAAGCGGGCATCGGGTCGCAATGAAGGCGCTCCGACTTGGGAACTACCAACTGGCAAAATTAAATTTGGTGAACAGCCGGAAGAAGCTATGGATCGGATGCTTGAGGAGTATCTCGGCATAGAATTAACCGAAAAAACTGAGCTAAAAGACGTAATCACTTTTGTTGCGCCAAGCGGTTCAAGTCAGCTGAGTAACCTATATATTATATATACGGTAGTTTTGTCAGCGCAAACCAAGATCACCCCGACTGAGCGCTATACCGCTTATAAATATATTAAACCTGAAGATCTAGGTAATTATCATCTTGATGAAGCTAGCATTGTGGCGCTCGAGATTGAAGGGCGCGAGGCTGGTCGAGCGAATTATCGCGAAGTGGCGAATAGCGCAACGGTTTATGTTGACGGCGCGAGTCGTGGAAATCCGGGTCCGGCGGGAATTGGCTATGTGATTGTTGATGAAAATGGTAATACTTTGAGTGCGGGCGGAGAGTTCATTGGTTTTGCGACCTCAAGAGTTTCGGAATATTATTCTCTTAAGCTTGGTGCAACCAAGGCATTAGAGCTAGGGTTAAAATCGGTGCGCTTTGTGGGTGATAATTTAATGATGATTAACCAAATGAAGGGGCTTTATAAAGTTAAAAATCAAGATTTGATTCCGATTTACGATAGTATTCAAGAATTGTTACAGAATTTTAACGCTTATGCTTTTACGCATGTCAAGCGTGAACAAAACACCGCAGCGGATGCTAATGCCAATCGGGCAATTGACGAACATTTTAGTAAGAACTAGCTAAATTTTGTTGCTATAAATCTATTTTTGTGTTAGAATAAACGTGAGCCTAAAAGGCAGCCGCTCATTTGAGAGGAAAGTCCGGGCAACATAGGACAGGGTAGTCGTTAACTGCGACCGTCCGCAAGGGCAGGGAAAGTACCACAGAAACTAATACCGCCTGACATCCTATAGCGTCAACATTGCGTTTTTTCGCGCTTGTTCGTCGGTAAAGACGCACGGCGCGCGGAGAAAAATCGCAATTTTGATACTCTAGGATGCCAGGTAAGGGTGAAAAGAGTGAGGTAAGAGCTCACAGCGCGGGGTGGTGACACCTCAGCGGAGGCAAACCCTACCTGTTGCAAGGAGTGCTAGAAACTTTGGTCCGAAGATGCACGTTCACCGCTAGAACCGTAGAGCAATTTACGGTCAAGATAGATGGTTGCCGATCGTCGGAAGACGGTTACAAAACCCGGCTTACTGAAGGCTCATTTGATTAGAAACAAAAAATCAGGCAAGATGCCTGATTTTTTGCTATTTGCCCTTAGGATCTTAGCCATTAGGACTCGTCAATAGACTCGTTTACTTAATCAAACCTTTTTTCTTCATGGTTCGAAGTGCTGAATTCGAAACATTAACTTTTTGTTTGCGACCGTCAACGATCATAGTCTTCTTCTGAATATTAGGCTTAAAAACCTTGCGGGTCTTGCGCTGCGAGAACGAAACGTTGTGTCCATACATTTTGCCTTTGCCGCTAATTTCACAAATAGCCATTATTTCGCCTCCTTTTTTACGGTTTCAACAATAGCCTTGAAAGCTGCTGGCTGATTAACTGCTAGTTCGGCAAGGATTTTTCGGTCAATCGTTGTGCCATTTGCTTTGAGACCAGCAATCAGCTGTGAATAGCTTAGTCCAAGCTCACGAGCGGCATTATTAATTCTAGTAATCCAAATACTGCGCAAATCGCGCTTACGATTGCGGCGATCACGATAGCTATAACGCAGAGATTTGATTACGCCCTGTTTCGCCATTCGATAGCTACGGGTGCGATAATGCTGCATCCCCTTAGCTTTATTCAAAATCTTCTTGTGCTTTGCCCGTGCAGGCACACCACGTTTTACTCTCATTTTGTGCCTCCTAGCGCCGTCTTAACATTTTTAGCGATTTTACCCTTCACGAACGCATCAGTTTTCATGTTGCGCTTGCGTGATTTCGACTTTTTGGCAAGAATATGGTTGCCAAAGGCGCGCTCGCGCGACAATTTACCTGAACCGGTAATTTTGATGCGTTTTGCGGTACCTTTATGTGTCTTGATTTTTGGCATAGCTCAAAAACCTTTCCTTTAGTTAGTATTGAACGTGCGATCAGGCGACCGTGAAAGTAGGAAATTACTTCTTCCGAATCGTGGCTGATAAATTCCGTCCGGCAAATTGTGGCTGACCTTCTTGAACGATACTGATTTCTTCCGTGATCAGATTGATAATCTTATCAAGGGTAACTTGACCGAGCTCTTTATGAGCCATTTCTCGCCCTCGAAAAATAACCATCACCTTTACACGGTCACCGTCGTTCAGAAATTGCTTCATCTTGCGGACTTTAATATTAAGGTCGTTGTCACTAATTTTGAGACCGACTTTCATCGTTTTGAGCTCGGATTGTTTTTCGCGAGCTTTTTTACGATTTTTGGCCTCTTCTTTCATACGTTGGTACTGATATTTGCCCCAATCGATGATTTTGACAACTGGCGGATTGGCATTGGCAGCAATTTCCACCAAGTCAACGCCTTGCTCATTGGCGAGATTCTGCGCTTCACGGCTAGACATGATGCCTAGTTGCTCTCCATTAGCTCCAATTACGCGGACTTCAGGGTAACGAATTTCTCCGTTAAGTTTCGTACGTGCATTTTTACTAATGATGGCTTCCTTTCGCTTATTTGAACTCCTTAATTATAGCAAAAGTTTTTAGTCTTGACAAGGGGGATGACCGGGAGAAATTGATATATCACAAAAGCGTCTACGCTTATGATTCTTTTTATTCTTATCGTCTAGATTTTATAATCAGATTTTTTGGCGCAAAGCTAAAGCCTCGGAAACATGCTCGGGCTTAATTTCATTTGAGCCTGCAAGATCGGCAATAGTCTGTGCGACGCGAATAGTCTTAAGATGGGAGCGAAATGACAGTTTAAGCATCTCGGTGGCTTTATCGAGCAGGTTCTTGGCCTTTGGCGTGATTTTGGTAAATTCTTTCATTTCAACTCCGGAAAGGGAACTATTATAATAAAATGGCTTTTGATAACGACTGTGTTGCACTAAAAGGGCTTTTCTAATCAAATCACTAGCCGCTTGGTGCTCTTTATTTATTCTAGATTCATGTGCAAAGGTAGTAATACCTGGTGGGCGTTTCACGCTAATCGTTAAGTCAATACGATCGAGAATTGGTCCGGATATTTTTTGACGATAATTTTCGATTTGCCGCGCACTACAGGTACAGGGGTGATCAGGATCGTCCAAATGACCACAAGGACAAGGATTCATGGTGGCGATGAGTAAAAAGTTGGCTGGATAGGTCGCGTGGTGGTTAGCGCGGTCGATATTAATTATTTTAGATTCCAGGGGCTGGCGCAGTGCTTCAATGGTTTGGCGATTGAACTCCGGTAGTTCGTCAAGAAACAGCACTCCATGATGTGCCAGGGAGATTTCACCTGGACTAGCACCCGGTCCGCCGCCAATCAGCGCAGCATGACTAGCAGTGTGGTGCGGAGAGCGAAATGGTCGCTGCCCAAGAATTATGCCAATAGAGCTATTAAGATTATGAATTTTGGTCACCTCAAGTTGTTCTTCGGAGGTTAATTCCGGCAAAAGATTGGCCGCGGCTTCCGCTAGCATAGTTTTACCAGTGCCAGGCGGACCGTAGAGTAAGATGTGGTGATGGCCGGCGAGCGCGATAATCAGAGCTCGCTTAGCAAGCTCTTGGCCGCGAATATCGTCGAGCAGGACTCCATCAGTTCTTGTATTTTTTACAACAGATTGTTGTGGCAAGCTGTTAGTACTCATCGTAGTATTTTTTACAATATGAGCCTGGCCTAAGCTTCTCCTGCCTGGATGTATATTTTTCGTGGCCACGTGCCGATCTGCGTCACCTATCTCTGTATTCTTTGCAACATTTTGGACTAGCTCTTTGCTTGGAGGCTTTAGCTCCTCGACTCCATAGAGGTGGAGCACTAATTCGATTAAACTAGTCATTCCTAGAATTTTGATACCAGTGACTAGGGAAGCCTGAGCGTAGTTTTCTAGAGGGACGTAGACTTCGTCGAATCCTTTTGCGCGGATCTGCTCTACGATATTTATAATGCCTCTCACTGGGCGTACACGACCATCTAGAGATAATTCACCAACGAAGGCTTTACCTGTAAGTAGCTCGGTGTTAAGTTGCTTAGATAATAGTAAAACTGCTAAGGCGATTGGTAGATCTAAGTGTGAGCCATCCTTGGTTAGCTCCGCTGGAGCAAGATTGACAGTGACTTTTTTGGGAGGAAAAATGAAGCCCGAATTTGTAATTGCAAGCCGCACGCGTTCACGCGCCTCAGATACGGTTTTGCTAGCCATACCCACAATATTAAATGCGGGAAGACTTTTGCTCGAATCAGCCTCGACGGTAACGAGGCGACCGTTATACCCTTCAGGGATAGCGGAATATACTTTTGCAATCATGTGACCACTGTATAGCAAATTTTGGAAATTCTACAAGCATAAATAGTATCACGAATGCAATAAAATGAATTCTGTAGAGATTTTGTTAAGAATCGTAACGAGTCAAACATAGGTAAATACATTGTACCTCTGTCCGTGTAAAAGTTACAACAAATGAACATTCCAAGGTATTAAACTACTGAATAAGTTTTTCTACAACATTTTGCAGCGGCAGTGTAAGACTAATGTAACTGTTCAAGTATTTTTCACAACATATGTAACAAAATTATACAAAACTCAGCACTACAGAGGTGAATAAAAATAGTGTTCAGGCACAGACGCTGCTAACTATACCTAAATCAGTAACAGTCTTTTTTACAACAGCAAAAACGCTTGCAGAGAGAGGCTCTATTTACGGCTCCAACCAATAATACTGTTTTTTACAACAGCGTCAAAAAACGTCTCTTGCAACAGACTAGATAACCAATAATCGTAAAAATTACATTACGTAAAAAATAATAAAATCCACTAAAAACAAGAGTATAAACGTATAAAATCCCGTAGGCACATCGTGCGGAATTCTGATTTTGCTTTTGTAGTGGCTCGGCAATTTTTACACTAATTTCGTACTATCAATTTCTGTATTATTTACAACATTGATAGACTTGCGAAAAATCTATCGCGCATCTATTTACGTATTTATTACAACAAAGTTCTTGTGTATTTTTAGGAAGTGCGCTATAATAATTGCATTGGGGCTGACAAAGCTTAGACGGATTATTAACAGATACCAAGCACGACGAGTGATACCGTAAGTATTGAATAAGTGCAAAAAACACTTCAAAACATGTGCTCTATGCACCTGTTTATGCCTAATTTAGAATTATATAGGCTGGCTTAGGCTTCGAGATACCGTAGAGTCTAAGTTATCATAATACGGTATTAAGGCTAGAGAAGTGACGCTTTTTAGCTCGAAAACTTCTGTCAAGGCTCCTTTGGTTTGGTCGTTTGCAGCCAAGAGGATTAAGCCGATCATAAAAACAGACGACTATGCGTGTAGAATGGTGTCCAAGTGATATTTCGGACCCGGAGGCAGTATCCGGCAGCTCCACCAATATATTTGAGATCGCTCACAGTTTGGGCGTTTTTTGGTTTTTAAGCACAATACACGAAGCGATCGACCCGCTTGCTTTTATTGTAAGTTATTTCATAGAATAATATGTGCTGGAAGCTCGCAGCGAAATCGAAGGCGCTCAATGTTTAGGCGTGCCTGTGGAAAACTCAAGTAAAAATCATAAAAAAATTGTTCAAAAAGTTATTGACTTAAGCGTTTAGCGGGCTTATAATAGGGGTAGTTCTTGAATACAAAATTTATTCAAGAGCCAAAAACAAAAATAGCCAAAATAACTCCACACTCTAAGAAAGACCGGTTTTCCTCGCAGTTACCGGTCTTTCTCTTTACATGAAGACGCTATATTTGCTATTTATTATGCCACAAAAGTGGCGATATTTTGTTTTCAAGGAAAACTAACAAGTATAGACTATGCTATTGACTTATATTATATATTATGATAAAATTGAAAAAGAGAGGGCACAGAGTTAGCGTCCTAGACGTAGCCTTTTGAAACTCAAGGGCTACAATTTTACAAAAAGGAGGTGGCGCATTGATGAGAATTGCGTCTAACGTGACACAGATTGTCGAGTCTAGCATAAGCCTGCCGGAGAACGGTATCGCTTATATGGTAACGACAGGGAAAGAACCTCTATCCAATATGGAGGATTTTTATGCCCGTATGGATACGGGCATGTCGAGCCATGGTTGGCTTACGTACGCTCGCCTGAAGATTTTGAGGGAGGCAAATTTCATCGATCTTATTAATAATGTCAGCATCAGCCATCTGATGCAGGAGGACTGTGTGTCGCTCGGAGCCTTAAGTTCAAGATACGATCACGCTACTGCGATAGGCATATTTTATGATGTGGTCTATGGAACGGCGTCGAAAGGCTCTGAGTGGCGAATTCACAGTTTCCAAGTTCGCTCCAAAGAACTGATCTTTCGGATGGTGCCGTGCTTCAATTCCTCTGACATGATTGAGATGCATTTTAGTCTCGATCATCTACAAGGGCAGATACTGCAGTTTGGTCTTGAGGTGGGGTATCCGCGCTGGCAGTTTTGGCGCTTAGGCCGAGTCGTTAATATCGTATGCGACATGAAAGAGCTGCCTGAGTCGTTAAGGATTGCGGTCACAGTTTCGGATGATAAGTATTGGTTAGAAAATCGACAGATTATATACCATACTTATTCGGCGCGTCCTTTTGCAGAGGGGACCGAACGTATTGCTACTGCTGATAGGGAAGACTGCCATGTACACTTACTGGAGCGCAAGTTTTTGTAAACTCCGATAGCCGTAGAGACCTCTCTGTAGTACCTTATTTACCCTAGCCGATAACTGGCTGGGGTGTTTTTATTCCTGGCCAACCTGGGACCGTAATTCAATCTAGGCTAACTGATTTACAATTTTGGTGTTCGTTGTCGTATCCACAACGTCTGTAGCTGTTTTGTTGTAAAAATAACAAGAATTGATAAAACTGTAGGTTAGGATAACAACGAAACGTACATAGATCAGTAATTGAATTGTTATTTCTACAACGATATTCAGTAATTTTTACAATATATCATATTATGTTGTAAAACTAACAACATGGTATATTTCGCAACCCAACAGAGAGAATCATAACTAATGTTGTAGATTTAACAACATATTTTTCGCAAAAACCCTTGAAAATTTAACATAAACGTGATAGGATGAAGACAGTCCAAGCCAAAACAAACACGGACAAACAAAAATGCACATTAAGAAAAACGGATTTCCGCAGGCTAAAAGGTAATTTCTAGCCATAAATTACACTTTTAGGAATTACCTAAAACTTGCGGACTACCGTAAGTTGCTAGTCATAATCAGTCGCACATTGTAGTTAAAACTACCGATTATGAGTAAAACTAGCGTCTATGCCCCACCATGCGTGGAGCGATCAATCAGGGATGAGCGGCGTTGTGGCCCAAAGTAATGTTTATAATTGCCAGATAACCCACTCATCTCTCCTTAACTTATGAAGTACCGAGTGGCACTTCGAGTATTTGGGGGACTTCTTAAACTGGAAATAACGGTAAGTTAACGGGGTAGGGAATGCTTATCTATAAAAAGTTTCAGTATAGTACAGCCGGTTCTGGGGGCTTTTGCTTGTGGGGCCTATAGAGGTGGTTGGGAAATCACCCAGTTTACGTTTATGTTTGAAAATGCTATACTCAAAATATGCCAAAGCGCTTAATTCCAGTTTCGAGTTTAACATCGGTAGTCGTACTGCTACTCATGTTGAATTTCACCACTCCAACGGGCGTCGGACCGTTGGGGGTTTTGGTGTTTTTTGTAGCAGTCTACGTGCTGATGTTTGGTATTTTTACTTTAATTGTCAGATTTTTTGGTCGAACCCTAGGGCGAAAGCCGAGCCGTAAGCAGCATTTTTATAGCGTAGTACTCGCTTTTGGACCGATTATGCTCCTTCTAGCCCAGTCGCTCGGGTCCATCAATTTTCTAACGATTGGGCTAGTACTTGTGTTTGAGTTTTTGGCTTGTTTTTTGATTAAGAAGCGTTTCCAAAACTGACCCTAGACTGGTTATAGAGAGGTGGAAAACGATAAATTTTGTGTTCATTTTCTGAGGGTAAGTGGTATAATAAGCTTATGGAAAAAGCACTGGGCGTGGAGAAGAACCTAAGCGCAAAAGAATTAACTGCAGCGATTAATACGGCGACTGAATTTGTTTCAAACGAAAGCTCTATGGGGGTGGATTTAGCTGGGGAACAAGTTTCAGATAGAGAGGGGAGTCGTTCGGGTGCGGTCGAATCCTTAAGGTCTCAGGCTGAGGCCATGCGTGGGCTAGGGAGAGCGGCTCAGCTTGGCGAACAACAGTTTAGCGAGCAGCAAGTAATTGCCAGTAACAATGAAGTCAAGCGGATTGTAGCCGCCGAGAACGGCTACAGTGATAGTAGCAATCTAAATCCGGGCGAGAATGTGATTGGTGGCGAAAGTGCGCTTGAGGTAAAGGAACGTCTAGACAGTGATGAAGAAACCGCGAAGATTGAAAGTGGCGTGGGCTTGCCAAAAGACCAGCTTTGGATGCACGAAATTGCAGCTAGAAGTGGCAAAAAACTTGCTGAGCAGGCACAGAGTGGCGTCGATGAAATTACTAGCAATAATGAGTTCAACCCGAATATGCTTGAGAAACTACGTTTTAAGCTAATGCTAGAGAGTGCGCGCAGTAATGAAGGTTATAGCTTTGGGGAGCGCAACTGATGCTAGTAATAATTATTATCGGTTTGGTGCTAGCGGTAATTTTCGTAGCAGCGATTGTCCTCAGTAAACGCCGCCAGGCAATTAGCTATGAGCGAGGCGTAAAAATGGCGCCAATGCTTATTCACCTGCCGCCAACAACCGACGACATCAACGGCGGTGGGCGCGATGAACGTGATGTAACGAACGAAGCACTGAGCCAGGCACAGGTAATGTATTCAATTATCTCGTCGACGCTGACGAAAGGGATGTCGAGCCGGATTTACGGTCAACAACATATCTCTTTTGAGATTATTGCTGCAGGTGGTCTAATTAAATACTATGCCGTAGTGCCGCTTGCGATGACGGAGACTGTCAAACAGGCAATTATTTCCGCCTACCCTTCGGCGCGACTTGAAGAAACCGAGCCGGACAGTATTTTTAGTGAAGATGCAAGCGTTACCAAAATCGCGGGTGGCGAAATGCGGCTGAAAAATGATTTTGTTTTGCCAATTAGCACTTATGAAGACGGCAAGCGTGATGCGAGCCTTGCAATGCTAAACGCCATGTCAGGCACAAAGGAAGGCGAGGGGCTGGCTTTACAGGTGATATTTCGTCCGACTGATGGTTCCTGGACAGAAAAATCTGATGAGTGGAAAAAAGATTTACGCGCGGGCAAGGATCGCAAAAGTGCGCGAACAAATTTTGCGTTTGGGCTGGGTAATTTAATTAAGGACCTTGCAGTAGCGTTTTGGCATCCGCCCGAAGCTCACGAAAAGGATGAACAAAATTCCGATTTGAACCAGGACGAAATTAGTGCGATCGATAAAAAGACTAAATACCCAGGTTTTGAGACTTTGATTCGGGTGGTTGCAAGCGCAAACACCAAGCCACGCTCCGAAGCGCTCGTGAACTCGCTGGTTGCGGCGTTTACGCAGTTTGATTTGCAGGGAATTAATGGCTTAGAGTATTATGAAATTAAAGATACAAAAAAGCTTTCGGTTGATTATGTTTTTCGGATGTTCCCGCAGGGACAGAAGCAGGATATATTAAATAGTGTTGAACTAGCTTCGATTTTCCATTTGCCGTCGCAAAATGCCATTCCGACTTCACAGGTAGAGCGCCAGGCGACCAAACAGGTTGAAGCTCCAGCTAAAGTCCCGGAAACTGGTGTGATTTTGGGTGAAAACCAGTTTCGAGGCGTTAGCAAAGAAATTCGGTTGACTGAAAACGATCGTCGTCGTCATACTTACGTGATTGGCTCAACTGGTATGGGTAAATCGGTTTTGCTAACTAATGTCGCCTATCAAGATATGGTGGATGGGCGCGGGTTTGCCTTTATCGATCCTCATGGTGACGCGGTGGAGCTACTGATGAGTAAAGTCCCGGAAGATCGGGTTGATGATATTATCTATTTTGACCCAGCTGATATGGAACACCCAGTAGGCATGAATATGTTTGAATGGACTACGGAAGACCAAAAAGACTTCATTGTCCAAGAAGGCATTAATATGCTCCAAAGCCTGTTTGACCCGAATAACCAAGGTTTCTTCGGTCCTCGGGGTCAGCATATGTTTCGTAACGCCGCTTTGCTGCTAATGTCCGACCCAAATGGCGCAACTTTCATTGATATTCCGCAGTGCTTTACTGATCCGGAATTCGTCAAGCAAAAGCTCCAATATGTGACCGATAAAGCCGTTTATGATTATTGGACCAAGGAGTTCCCGGCTAGCCAAAAGAGTAATGACGCCGGCGAGGTAATCACTTGGTTTACTAGCAAATGGGGGCCGTTCCTGAGTAACCTGACGATGCGCAATATCCTTGGTCAGGTCAAAAGTGGTTTCAATATCCGCGAAATTATGGATAATAAGAAGATCTTCCTGGTCAACCTTTCAAAGGGTCGGCTTGGCGATATTAACTCGCAGTTGCTCGGTATGATTTTAGTTATGAAATTCCAGGCGGCGGCAATGAGCCGTGCAGACATTCCGGAACATGAGCGTAAAGATTTCTGTCTGTTTGTGGATGAGTTTCAGAATTTTGCGACTGAGAGCTTCGAGAGTATTCTATCGGAGGCGAGGAAATACCGTCTTAACTTATTCCTGGCTAACCAGTTTATGACCCAGCTGACCGATAAGATTCGCGAAGGTATACTTGGGAATGTCGGTACGATTATGTCGGGGCGTCTAGGGGTAACGGACGCAGAGCTAATGGAGAAGGCTTTTGCTCCAGTCTTTAAGGCGGAAGATCTCCACAAACAAGGGAACTACCAAGCGATTGCTACGGTGATGATGAATAACTTGCCGAGTTCGCCGTTTACGATGGCCCTTTTGCCGCCAATGGGTGAGGCTAATCCGGAGCTACTCGAGACTATGAAGGCATATTCGGCAGCGAAATATGGCCGTACTCGCGAAGAGGTTGAGGCGGAGATTCGTGCGCGTTGGAAGACCGTAAAGAAGGACGAACAGAAGCTCACTGGTGCCAAGGAGGTCGGTCCAATCGGTGAGCTCGAAAAAGTGCAGTCCGAGAAGGTGAGTGAAAAGGAAAGCTTTTTGAGCGCTTGGAAGAAAAAGCGTGAGGAGAAACGTGCGGAAGCAGGAAATAATAATGGAGATAGTGTTGACGGCGCAAATAGCGCTGCGAAGGGTTCAGATGAATCGCAAGGGGAAGAACGGCACAAGAACGATAGTGATGACAAGGATAACAAGGATGAGCCGGGAGACTCTGCTGGCGGGAGCGCGAGCGGTTCTAGGACTGATAGAGACGACGAGATGACCTTTAAGGTCGAGCGCAAACGCAAGCCGAAGATTACATTGGGGTAGGTATGATTGGAAAATATAGATACAGGGGAGGGGCTTAAAGGAGGTTAACTTGGGCTCACCCGCATAGCTAAAAAACATGAAAGGAGTAAGCATGCAGAAAGGCATTATAATCAATAAACATCGACGGAACGCGCATCATAAGTGTGATGGTTGGCGGTTTTGGTCAAATGGCTGGCAGTAGCACAGTTTTGTTTTTTGATGGACGACGGCACGGTTGAATATATCCCAATTGAGCGTGCGCTCAAGGAGGGTTTCTGTTCTTACGGCAAGATCAAGGATGTTGACGGGGTGATTAGCCTCTAGCAAACCTATGCCAGCACTGGATGTGAAGGTGGCAGCCTAACGGTTGCTGCTCTAAAAGCCAATGGAGAGTTTTATGATCTTTATACCAAGCTAGAAGATATGAACGCCTGGAAATAGAAGAGCCCACAAGATAAAAATAACACGAGCAAAAGCTTGTGTTTTTTGTTTGGCGGAGTTATGGATCTCGAATTATCTGTGCAAGATCGACGCATTTTATACGTAGAATCTGTGTATTATATTCAATATATATTGTATATACATATGATATATTATGTATATATAATTAGTGTACAATGTATAGATAAAATGTTTATGCTAAAATAACCAAAATCCATAAGCGTAATATAATATATATACATTTGCAATACATTATATATACAATGTATTGCAATTATCCATATAATGTAATATACTAAAAATTAAAGAAAACATAAGGGAGATGCTAAAATGGCCATAAAACCGCGAGCAAAATCAACCGCTAAGCCCGCTAGCAAAATTACTGCAGATCCAAACACTAAAGTGGATTTTGCCAATGCGAAAGCTACAATTTGCTTCCGTACGCGCGAGCTGACCAAAAAGAAAGCAGAGAAGATTTTTAGCGATCTCGGCATTAGCATGAGCAGCGCACTAAACATTTTTCTGACGCAGGTAGTACGTGACAAGGGCCTACCGTTCACGCCAACAACGCAGAAGAAGGGCGTAAAGCCGGAAACACCTACGGCGGAATTGGCGGCGCTAGAGGATATTTGGGAAGAGCTATAATTTCTCGGTTCCACCCCAGTTCAGTTGACACTACTCTAGAGCTTTGCTATAATAAAACGGTAAGTAAGCTGAGGTATCTGAATGTCTGAAAAACAAAAAAGTGATGGGCAAGAATACGGGGCAGAGCAAATCCAGGTCTTGGAAGGGCTTGAGCACGTACGTGTGCGCCCAGGAATGTATATTGGTTCGACTGGCTACGATGGTCTTCATCACCTCTTAAAAGAAATTGCTGATAACGCTATCGACGAGGCGATTGCTGGCTTTTGTAATAAGATCGACATCACTTTGCTCGGTGATGGCGGTGTGCGCGTAGATGACAACGGTCGTGGTATTCCAGTCGACATTCACCCCAAGACCAAGAAATCGGCTCTCGAGACCGTACTAACCGTCTTAAACGCTGGCGGTAAGTTCGGCGGTGGTGGCTACAAGGTTTCTTCCGGTTTGCACGGCGTGGGCTCGAGCGTAGTGAACGCGCTCTCGACCAAGATGATCGCCGAAGTTTGGAAGGACGGTAAGGCTCATCACATTGAGTTTTTGATGGGCAAGACCTGGGACAAGGGCCTCGAGGTCTCAAAGGGCAGTACGAAGCACGGTACTAGTATTACTTTTTACCCTGATCCAGCGATTTTCAAGGAAACCACAACTTTTGATTATGAATGGGTTTCGCATTATGCTAGGCACCAGGCCTACCTCACGAAAGGCGTACTGATTTCGGTACATGATGAACGCAGTGGTCAGCGTGAGAGTTTTTATTTTGAAGGTGGTATCAAAAGCTATGTGCGCCGTCTCAACGAGGGCAAGGAGGTGCTCTCAGATGATATTTTCTATGTCGATAAGCAGATTGAAGATTCCGAGGTTGAGGTTGCTCTGCAATATAATGATACCTACGCCGAGGTAATCAAACCGTTTGCAAATAATGTTTTGACGCCGGATGGCGGGATGCACGTCGTTGGTTTTCGGACTGCGATGACGCGGGTGATTAATGATTATGCGCGCAAGAATAATCTCCTCAAAGAAAAAGAGCCAAATCTAACCGGCGATGATATCAAAGAAGGGTTGACGGCGGTAATTCTAGTAAAATTGCCGGACCCGCAGTTTGAAGGGCAGACCAAAAACAAGCTTGGCAATCCGGAAGTTCGTGGCTACGTTGACAAGGTGATGACTGAGTATTTCGGTTACTATCTCGAAGAAAATCCTGCAATCGCGAAGAAAATTATTCAGAAGGCGACTCTAGCAGCTCGGGCCCGCAAGGCAGCCCGTGCGGCGCGCGACAACGTTATCCGCAAAGGTGCGTTCGAAGGGCTGAATTTGCCATCGAAGTTGGCTGATTGTTCAAGCCGGGATCGGGCGGAGTGTGAGCTCTTTATCGTCGAGGGTAATTCCGCGGCTGGCTCCGCAAAGGAGGGCCGCAATCCAAAGATTCAGGCAATATTACCGCTCCGTGGTAAGGTCTTGAATACCGAGAGGGCTCGCCTCGATAAAATGCTGGCGAACCAGGAGCTCGTTAGTTTGATTAAGGGTCTCGGCGTGGGGATTGGTGACCAGTTTGATATCGCTGGGTTACGCTACCACAAAATTATTTTCATGACCGATGCCGATGTCGATGGTCTCCATATCGCGACACTACTAATGACTTTCTTTTTCCGTTATATGCCGGAAGTCATTAAGGCGGGGCACGTTTATCTTGCAAAGCCGCCGCTATTTGGTCTTACCAAGGGTACCGGAAATAACCGCAAGATTGACTATGTTTACGATGAAGTAGCGCTCGAAAAGAAAATCGAAGAGAAGATCGCCGAGCGCAAAGCCGCTGGTACTAAAATTGACCCTGGTCAGGAGCGTTTCAAACAGGCTGGCTATACGGCGCAAAACCGCTTCAAAGGTCTTGGTGAGATGGACGCAAAACAGCTATGGGAGACCACCATGGACCCGGAAAACCGGATTTTGGTACAGGTGCACATTGAGGACGCAGAAAAGGCCGATGCCGTCTTCACGAAACTAATGGGTAATCAAGTTGACCTCAGAAAAAGCTTTATCCAGGCGGGCGCGGCAACAGTTGATTTGGACGAACTGGACTTTTAGGAAGGAGAGAAAATGACCAAGAGTACAGAAGAAGACCTAAAAAATGAGCCAAATAACTCCTTAAAAGGTGATAGCATGGATGAAAAACTGACCAACGGTCAGGAATTGCCGGTAAAAGACGGGATTGAGCAGCGTGATGTCGAGAGCACGATGGAACAATATTTCTTGCGCTATTCAATGTCGGTGATTATTGATCGCGCTTTGCCGGATGTACGTGATGGTCTAAAACCGGTGAATCGTCGTATTCTTTATGCCATGAACAAGAACGGTTGGAAAGCACCACATGCCACGGTCAAGTCGGCGCGTATCGTTGGTGAAGTAATGGGTAAATATCACCCACATGGTGACTCATCAATTTACGATGCAATGGTTAATCTCGCGCAGCCGTGGAAAATGCGCTATACGCTGGTCGAGGGGCAAGGTAACTTTGGTTCAATGGATGGCGACGATCCAGCGGCCTCTAGGTACACCGAGGCGAGAATGGATAAGGTCGGTGCCGAATTGCTGACAGACATCGAAAAGGAGACAGTTGATTTCCGAGATAACTTTGATGGCAGCGAGCAAGAACCGGTGGTGCTGCCGGCGGCGTTGCCGAACATTCTCTTGAATGGCCAGATGGGTATTGCGGTTGGTATGGCAACTAATATCCCGCCGCACAATCTCTCCGAAGTAGTTGATGCGACGATTGCTCAAATTGAGAATCCGGAGATTACGCTTGATGAGCTCCTGAAGTACGTAAAGGGTCCGGATTTTCCGACTGGGGCAGAAGTTTACGGCGGCGCGCCGATGCGCCAGGCTTATGCCACTGGTAAAGGCTCGGTAACAATTCGGGCGGTAGCGAATATTGAGGAAAAGAAGAATGGTCGCTATGCTATCGTGATTACTGAGGTGCCATATGGTATGAGTAAGGAAGGCTTTATCGAGAAAGTGCGTGAGCTAGTTCTGAATAAGAAGTTGGACCATATTGCCGATGCACGCGATGAGTCAGCGCGAGGGAAGATTCGCGTAGTTGTAGAGCTAAAGAAGGATGCGTTCCCAAAGAAGATTCTGAACCAGCTTTATCGCATGACCAATCTCCAAACTACCTTCCATTATAATATGTTGGCTTTGGTTGATGGTGTGCAGCCACGGATTCTCGGATTGAAAGAAATTTTGGCGGAGTTTATTAAACATCGTCAAAAAGTGATTCGCAGGAGAACTGAGTTTGAACTGAGAAAAGCCAAAGAACGCGCACATATTCTTGAGGGCTTGAAGATTGCGCTTGATAATATCGACGAAGTAATCAAGACCATTCGCGAGAGCTATGACGATGCTGATAAGCGCTTGATGGAGCGGTTTGGGCTGAGCGAAATTCAGGCAGCGGCAATTTTGGCGATGCAGCTGCGACGGCTCCAAGGTCTAGAGCGCGATAAGATTGAGGCCGAGCTTAAGGAATTACATGAGCTAATCAAGAAACTTGAGGCGATTTTGGCCGACGAGAATGAAGTGCTGCGCGTCGTGAAGGAAGAGCTCGAGGCAATCAAAGAGAAGTACGGCGACGAGCGCAAGAGCAAGATGATTAATCATGAGGTTGGCAAATTCTCGGAGGAAGAGCTAATTCCGGACGAGGAAAGCGTGATTTTGATGACGACCGAGGGTTATCTGAAGCGGGTTTCGCAGGGTGATTTCAAACGTCAGGGGCGCGGCGGTAAGGGTCGTCGCGGTATGACTACCAAGGAAGAGGATGTGGTCTCAGAGATTATTACGGCGAACTCGCACGATGATTTACTCTTCTTTACTAATCAAGGGCGAACTTTCCGCTTGAAGGGTTACGAAGTTCCGCAGGCTAGCCTAACTGCCAAGGGTACGGCGGCGGTAAATTTGCTTAATATGCATCCCGACGAGCGTGTCACGAGCGTGATTAAACAGAGCGATAATCCGGATGGCTTCCTATTCATGGCCACCAAGAAGGGTACGATCAAGAAAACGGCGATCAAAGAATTCTTGAATATTCGCTCGAATGGGCTGGCGGCGATTAAACTTGATACTGGTGATGAACTGAAGTGGATTCAAGAAACCGGCGGTGAGAATGATATCGTCATTACTACATCTGCTGGTCAGGCGATGCGCTTCAACGAGAAGGATGTCCGTAGCATGGGGCGTGCAGCGCGCGGTGTGCGCGGGATTCGTCTCCGACCAAAGGATGAAGTCGTTGGTATGGACGTGATTCGTGAAGAAGACCAAAAGTTGATTGTGGTGTCGGCTAATGGTTATGGTAAAGTAACTGCTGCGCGGGCGATTGCAACTCATGCTAGGGGCGGTGTTGGGATTAGAGTAGCCGGTGTGACAGAGAAGACGGGTCCGATTGTAACGGTTCATACGCTTGATCCGGCTGCGAAGGAAGTAATTATGATGTCGACTAAGGGTCAGGCAATTCGGGTAGCAATGTCGGAAATTCCAACGCTAGGTCGGACGGCGCAGGGCGTAAGAATTATGAAAATGAATGCCGGCGATACGGTCGCGAGTATCGGTGTAGTGCTTCCAGATAATGACGAAGAAGAGAAGTAGCTCATCGTATCGTGGTCGCCACGATAAAAATGACCAAAAAAGTTAAACACGAGCTTTGTAGAGCCTAGAGAGTGCCCGGGAGGGCACTTTTTGGGTGAGGTGGTATTTTATGTAAAATCTATAATAACAGAGGTGGGACTTAGGGCTAAAAGCTTATACTTGTAGTTTGCGAAAAATTTGCTATATACTCGCTCCATTACTATTTAATATGGGGATTTTATGACAAAAATACCAGTTATTCTATCAATTTTAAGTTTGGTGGGCGCAAATAGTTTTTTGCTGGCAAATACTAATTTAATGGCGGAGCGTGTAGCCTTGGAACAAAAATCTAGCGCTAGTGTTGTCGCAAATCAAAATGTAGCGGGGCTGAATTTTACCGAACTGAATCTCGCGATGGGGCAGCTCAATTGGGAATTTCAGTATCATGATAACGAGGGGCGGACTTTTTCGCGCTATGTGATAGCGTCACTTAATTTTCTAGACGGCGTGACAGAGGCCGAAGCCGACCAAAATTTAGCAACCCTTGGCGAGGCAGATTGGGATACTTGGACGAACTGGCGGGTTGACTATGATGCGCGCGATGATCGCTACGGCGAGGGGGCGAAGCTTAGTGCGAACATTGCTTGGGGTGACCCGCTGCAATTTAACCAGTCGGATTTGATTTATTATGCGGTGCAATATAAAAACTGGAACGATCCAAGCGTGGCGCCAGTTTGGTATCGGGGGAAGCTGGACTACCGGAGCTGTGCGCACGACCCCAATCTCGAAACGACCTACCAAAAGACTTGCAAGATTGCTCTCGATTCCAGCACGAATCAATATGTTATTACGCCGAGTGGCGGCAAGTTGAGCTATGCCGACGAGATGGCGCAAATCGCGCGCAATTCCTATTTGACGCCAGTTGAGGAGCAGATTGCGCAGCTGGAGCGACGCAAGCAGGATGGCGATGAGAGTTACCGTAATAGTATTGGCGGAGTGGAGTATGAGCTTGACGAAGCCAAAAGGTTGATTGATGCGATGCACATGAGCGAACAATTATCGGGCGAGATAACCGATTTAGAACAAAGACTGGCAGAGTTGAAAAAGCAGGATTCTGATTCTGATTCTGATTCTGATTCTGATTCAGGAAACGATAATAGCGCAGTAGAGAAGCCCGATGATGATCAAGGCAACAAAGGCGATGACAATTTGATTTCAGGGGAGACTATTGGTAATATCGGTGCTGAGGTCGGTGGGGGTGTGGGTGTAACTGCGAATAGTCAAGCGGTAGCGGAGTCAGAGACTGTTGGCCAGTTAACTATGCGCCGCAATATGGGGGACACCACTTCTGACGCAGAGCTGATCGCGAGTGATGGTCAGGGCAAGGTGGATTATGGCGGCGATGAAGTCGGTGTGGGACAAGCAAACAATAAGTCTGCGATTGGCGTTCCGAAGCTCGGTGCAAGTGAACCTTGGCTAAAGCGCCATCTGTGGGTTTTGTTGCTGCCGGTTGGGTTGATTGGTCTTGTAATTATTGTCTTGGTGCGACGTCGCCGCGATGATAACGACGAGATCTAGCCTATTCCTAGACAACGAAAATGTTCGTGCTATAATCATATTATGAATGGGATTTTAGCACTCTGTGCTTTTGCGGGCGGTTTTACCTTAGCGCAGTTGTGGAAATTAGTCGAAGGAGCTCTGCATCGCAAGAAGCACCCGGAGATGGCACACTTCAAAACGGCGATTGCTTATATCTTTCGCTCGGGTGGGATGCCTTCTGGGCATGCCGCAAGCATGACGGCACTAACGACTTATTTGGGCGCTGTTGAGGGGCTCAACTCTAGTATTTTCGCTCTCGCAGTCGCGAGCACTATTATTATATTGTACGATGCTGTACATGTGCGCTATGCCGTTGGCGAGCAGGGTGAAGCGCTTAACCGTTTACTGACAGGAAATGGCGATAAAACCCTTCCGGTTATCGAAGGACATACGGTGCCACAAGTGGTAGTTGGAGTAATTTTGGGAGCTTTAGTAGGACTATTACTTTGGCTTTTGTGGGCCTAGAAGCATAAAAAGTATAAAATTGGACTATTTTGTTAGATTTTTTGAAAAAAGTCCAAAAAAAGTGTTGACATAAATAGTACTCTGCGATACAATAAGGAGTATCTGAAGGCTGCGAGGAATTTTCAGACGATGTTTTTCTGATTTTCGCGCTTTTAGTGAGTTATTTAACAGTTTAATTGTGCAATTTGAAGTCTAATTTATTAGATTTCTATCATCGTCAGTCTTTTATTGAACTTTGGTTCTAATTTTCCGCTGAGTAGATTTATCGAAAGGCAACTTAATGGAGAGTTTGATCCTGGCTCAGGATGAATGCTGGCGGCGTGCCTAATACATGCAAGTCGAGCGGTAGCAGGGCTTCACCGTGTTCTTGATGCTCCGGGCTGTTTTTATAGCGGGAGTTCATTTCGAGAACGCAGTGAAGCTGCTGACGAGCGGCGGACGGCTGAGTAACGCGTGGGAACATACCCCAAACTGAGGGATAACTACTCGAAAGAGTGGCTAATACCGCATGTGATCTTCGGATTAAAGGATTTATCCGGTTTGGGAATGGCCTGCGTACGATTAGATAGTTGGCGAGGTAAAGGCTCACCAAGTCGACGATCGTTAGATGGTTTGAGAGGATGATCATCCAGACTGGGACTGAGACACGGCCCAGACTCCTACGGGAGGCAGC
>OOIH01000719.1_pt1 | contig 24671 bp, 22 predicted proteins | sample 1691801 | NCBI WGS metagenome assembly OOIH01 (sample SAMEA1061690, study PRJEB22710) | metagenome
ACTTCTTGGTGGGAAGTTCATTTCTACAATGAGTTTGAGCGGTTTATGAAGAATATTGATTCTTGGACTAAGCTGATGGATAAGGCTCGTAAGTCTTTCCTGCAAGCGTTCCAGAATGCCGTGTATGCTGCGTTTGCTGATATGAGTGATATGGCTCCAGAGGGCTTTGTTGGTCATGGTGCGCTGTCTACCGATACCGAGCGTGACAATCTGCTTGAACTGATTGAGAAGGTTGAAACCGCTAATGGTGTGAAGCCTGTTCTTGTTGGTACTGGTGCTGCTTTGCGCAAGCTACAAAAGAATATTGATGAGAATTGGATTCCTGAGTCTGCCAAGGAAGAGCGTAAGCGCAACGGCGTGATTTCCAGTTGGGAGGGTTATGATCTGATGCCCATTCCACAGGTGTTCAAGCAGGGCACTTTTGATTTTGCCCTGTCTACGACCAAGATTCTGATTGTGGCTACTAATGCGAAGCCTATCAAGTTTGTGTTTGAGGGCGATTCCCGTCTGAAGGAGACAACTGATAATCGTGAGAATATGGATATGACTCTTGAAGGCCAGATTCAGGTTAAGGCTGGTTTGGCTGCTGTTACCAGCGACTTTATTGGGCATTGGGATTTGGCCTAATTAAATCCTAAATACATATTGGGAGGCGTTAAAATTGGCACAGGAAAATAAGAATTTGAATCCTGATAATGGGGCGGCAGAACAGGTCGCCCCTGCCACTTCCAACGTTTTAAATGATGATACGAGGATTGTAGTAGAAGCACGTGTTCCTGCTGTATATTATACTTGTCCAGTTACATTTGAAACTTTTTCTTGGTTGGAAGTCGGTGATACACAGGAAATGACTTTTAAGCAGCTTCGTATTATGAATACAAAGCATCCACGTTATTTCACTGAAAAGTGGCTTCTGCCTAATGATGAAACTGTTATGAAGAAGTTACACTTGGATAAGATTTATGCGACAAAGGTAAGCCGTTCTGATATGAAGCGGTTCTGCGGAGATAACATTAAAGATGTTGATGAATTGCTTTCTGGACTGGATTCCAATGCTAAGACAGAATTGACACCTAAGATTGTCAAATATGTTAAAGACGGTAAGATCGCTAATGTAAAAATGATTCGGCTGCTTGAGAAGAAGTTGGGCATTGAATTGATGGATTTAGTGTAAGGAGGTGATTCCTTATGGGTACGCCTTACACCGAACTTTATGAAAGTGTTTTATCTAAAATAAAAGATTATGACTTTTTGAATCTGGAAGAATCTGAAATTTATGAGGTTCTTTCAGATTATTTACGTCCTGCGGTTGCGGCCTTTAGAGGTTGCAGACAAGATTTATCACAAAGGAACAAGGTCAAGTTTAAGTGCAAGTTGACAGATACAGAAATTGAAATTTTATCGAATTATATGGTAATCAATTATCTGGATAGCAATTATATTCGTGTTCCACTTATGCTCAAGCAAACACTTTCAAGTAAAGATTTCAATGCGTTTTCACCAGCAAACCATTTAGGTAAAGTAATGGAAGTACGTGAGAAATATAGAAAAGACAATGAGACTTTATTATCACGGTATCGCTGGATTAAACGAGAAGATTAGGAGGTGATTGTTTGTGGGAGGTTATCAAAATTTTCTTCGTAGAATGAATGCTGGAGGAAATACAATGCGAAATGAGCAGATTGAAAATGCTTTGCATTTAGTTCGACAAACTTTTGCAGATGATCCTTCCTATATTCCTGATGGTGTAACCGTATGGAATTCAGAACGAATTATTCATCCCCGTATCTATACGCAGCGGTATCGTTCTACTTCGCCAGCACAGGCAAATATTCAGACATTAATTCATGAGCCTATTTATATGGGTGATGTGATTCCTTGGCCTAAACATGGATACTGGTTGTGTGTGAATGCCAATAACTTACATGGCATTCAATGGGAAGGAACTTTGTCGTTCTGCAATTATAAGGTAAAATTCTTTTCGCCATTGACTAAAGAAATTGTGGAGTATCCGATTAGTGTTATCAACTCAACGCAGTACGGTAGCGGTGAAACAGATAGATATGATGAGAAATTACATATGACTATCGGCACATCGCAAATGATTGTGTATATCACATTTGATGAGCATACTCGCTTAATTGATGGTGGTTTTCGCTTCTTGTTGGATAGGAATATAGAAAGACCAACAGCGTTTGAAGTGAAGCAAGCAGATACAATTAGCTATTCGGATGCTGGAGAAAGAGGGTATATCCATTTGACTGTTGCAGAGGATCAGTATGATCCAAAGCGTGATAACAAAGAATTGATGATTGCTGATTATACTTTTGATCCTGTGGGAACAGGTGCAGAACTGAAAGAAAAACCTGATATGTGGATTTGAGGTGATTGAATGGCTTTATTACATGAATTGAAAGAGTTTCGCAGTAAGATTAACCAAAAACTTTGCAGCGATCAGAAAATTGTTGATTTGATTAATGATAAGCCAAATTCACCAATTCCAGATCGAGATTTGATGTATAAACGAATTTACCCGTATGCCTATACGCCAGAGGCCGTAAAGGATACGGGTACTTTTATTTGTCATCGTATTTATGTGCCTGATGTAATGAATAAGACGTTTAAGAAAATGTCGATTGTCTTTTATGTGTTTGTTCATCAAGATAATATTCGTACAAGTGATGGGTTGCGATATGATTTAATTGCAGAGCGAATTGAAGAAATGTTTAACGGAACAATGGAGTTTGGTGTTGGTAGGATGCGATTGGTCGAAATAAATGATATTAGTCCTGCTCCTAAATTTCATGGAATTTCGTTAGAATACTCTGTTTCTGAATTCAATCGTCCTACTATCAATGGCGATCCGAGGGCTGGTGCCGAAACATGATCCAGAAACCAAATTTACTTAAAGTTAGAAATTACAAGGTAAATGATAAAATTTCGGTTCATGTTCCAACCGTAGATGAGATTTTTGATTTTGGCGATCAGAAGTATTATAGCATTGTTCAAACTCTTGTAGCCACGCCATTTGATTTAATGGTCGAACTTGATGATATTGGGATTGACTATGAAACAATTACAGATTACCAGTTGTTCATTTTGATGATGGAGTCCATTGCAGTAAACGAAGATGATACATCTATATTATTTGGAGATTTGAATTTAAAGGGCTTTCAAGAAGCTGTTAATCCTCAAAATGGTGAAAAGGTTCTTTGGAGCAAAGATAATGATATTGTAATCGACCAAATGATTGCTTTGGAAATTTGTAATGCGATTCGCAAGATTCATTTTTGGGAGGCTCCCATTGGTCGTGCTGGTAATGCAGAGGCTAAAAGATACTTAATTGAACGTAATCGCAAAAAGAAAAAACGACTCGCTAAGAAACCTTACAAGTCATTTTTGGAAAGTATGATTATTTCTCTTGTTAATACGGAGGAATTTCCATACAACTATGAAACTGTTATGGAACTTAGTGTATATAAGCTAAATGCGAGTTGGCGACAGATTCAGAAAAAGAAACATTGGGAACAAACAATGAACGGTGTCTATTTTGGAACTGTCGATACTACAAAAATTAATCTTGAGAAGATTAATTGGCTGTCACCAGAATGAAAAGTTCTGGTGATTTATTTTGAAATAATAAAGGAGGATTCAATATGTCTAACGTTGTTGTTAATGATCTGTCTATCACAAGTCTTGAGACTATCATGGCATTTGGTATCAATGGCGGCGCACATCGGTTTACTTTGGATGAGTTGCAGAACGCTACTATTGCCAATAGTCAGGACAATACCGCTCTGACTGGTAAGGGTGGTCGTACTATTGGACAGTTGAAGCGGAATAAGTCTGTTACTGTGTCTGGTACTAACGGCATGGTTTCTATGGGTCTGGTCGAGGTTGAGGTTGGTTCTGTCGGTGAGCATCGGGATTCTACCCCTGTAAAGATTCCTGATTATCTGGTTGTTAATACCAATAAGGCCACTACAAATTATAAGGCTGTCGGTACTGCTGGTAACGAGATTCAGGAAGTTATCGTGAAGAACTCTGATGGCACTATCAATAAGCGGTTGACTCAGGATGCTACTGCTGCTGATGGCAAGTTTGCTTATGATCCTGCTACTAAGGAACTGACTTTTGCCGAGGGCGAGATTGCTGACGGTACTGCTATTGTTGTGTATTACACTCGTAATGTTGAGGGTGATGTTATCAGCAACATTTCTGATAACTATTCTGAGACTGTCGAGATGTATGTAGATGCGCTGGCTGAAGATAAGTGCCACAACATTTATCATGTTCAGTTCTACATTCCTTATGCTGACTTTACTGGTGCGTTCGATCTGGCAATGGGCGATAGTCAGACCACTCATGGTTTTGAGGCAACCAGTTTGGCTTCTGCCTGTACCACTGGTGGCACTAAGTTTTGGGATTTGACAGTCTTTGGTGCGGATGCTGCTGATGCCGAGGATGCTGGGGCGGTTGAAAACCCTTAATTGGGTCTGACCGCCTAACCATTCCCGCCCAAGGTCAGACTCTATTGGGCAAGTCGGTTTCTGATTTAATTGGAACAGATGTAAAGGTGTATGCTGACGGTACTGTAACAGGTACACTTAAAAATGTAAGTGGATTTACTGAATTCAATTCTTCTGATGTAAATGAACAGTCTGGACATTATTTCCCGCTGCATCTTACACAGACAGGTACTAAGATGACTTTGAAAACTAACGGCGTAGCGAAAGCAGGAAAAGAGAATATGGCTTTTGATCCTGATATTCTTTTCCGTGTTTCTGATAAGAATACCACTTTCACTATTGATGTTGATGGTAAGGAAGTTGTCACATTGAACTTTAAGAATGCCACTTTTGCTTAATTGAGGTGATTGAATATGGCGACACGTTCCATTCCATGTCGTGTATGCGGAAAGATGTTTACCCCTTGTAATAAAACAAGTGGTGCGCTTGGTGCATTCAATTATCGTGAAATTGCTTGCGGCCCTGAATGTGGTGCTGAATATTTGCGCCGTGTTCAGGCTGCACGACAAAAGCCCTCTGATGCCCCGGACACAACAGTGTCTACGGATGACAAGAAAGTGAATGTCGGTAATCCAGAGCAGAAGCGTACTCGTGGTAGACCTAAAAAGAAAACAGATTAATGAAAAGTGGGAGGGCTTATGTCCTCCCATTTTTAATCTTATGGAGGAATAAGATGACTTTAAATTTGGTATCGGAAATTCCACCATCTGTAAATCATTATTTAGCATATCGTGCAATTATGCGAAATGGTAAACCATTAGCTATGAGTTATAAAACACCAGAAGCTACACGGTATCAAGCGAGGTTTGCAAGGTATGTTGCCAAACAAGTAAAAGAACAAGGATGGAATTTAACTCCGAATAAAACACAACACTTTTATGTAGATTGTATTTTCTATTTCCCACGGGTTGATATGGATTGCAATAACTATTTTAAATGTATGCTCGATGCTATTACAGATAGTGGAAAGATTTGGGTTGATGATAATGTTGTTTGTGAACGTGTAAATGGTATTTATTATGACACAGAAAACCCAAGAGTAGAAATACAAATTACACCAGTTGACTACATAGGTATATTTAAGGATATATCTCAATTAGAAAAATTTGAATCTAATTGCATCGGTTGTAATAGATACAAACGAAATTGTAGTATTTTGCAAAGAGCAAAAGATGGAAAGATTCAGAACGAAATTCAGAATTTTACTTGTTGCAAATTTAAATCGAAATTAAAGGAGAATTGATATGGGAAAAATTACAAAGAAGTCTATTAATGCGCTGATGGATGTTTATAAGCGTAATTCTACTGATACAGTATTAAAAATGACTGATCCACAGGATGATAGTAAAGTCATTATGGAAATTGTTCTCAAAACGTCTTTAACAATTCCTGAAAAGGGTATGTTTGTGGATCGTGTTGTAATTCCTTGTTTTGATGTTGAAGGTGATTTTATGCCACAGTATCTCGATCCGCTGTTTATGATTACATTGCTCCAGATGACAACTAATGTACCGCCCATTGAAGATGTAATTCCTATCGTAGATGAAGCTGGTAATGAAACTGGCGAAAAGACTACGATCATTAATATTGAAAAGACATATGAACTTTGTAAAGCAATCAATCTTGTGAAAAATGCTACAGATGTAAAGTATCAGGCTTTGATTGCTGAGTTGCGTCAGATGGTAGCGGATAAGTTGGCCTATGTTAAGGATATTAATGCAAGAAAAGCATCTAACTCTTTGGCAATTTTAAGGCCATTGCTTGATGTTGTTGCAAATGCAACAACAAATACAAATTTAATGGAAACATTAACACAGCTTGCAAATGCAATGGGCGTTTCTGAAGGCGAAACAGGTGATAATGTAATTCCGCTCTTAGATAGGAAATAATCATGTCATTAGACAAGATTATAAAAAATCTTGATATTACTAAAGTAAAAGCTCCATCTGGATTAACATTATCACAAGAGTTGGTGAATGCAGCTAATTTATTAAGAGATTGTATTCAAGAACAAATTAACCGTGAAACAATGGGGAATTGCATTTCAACTTCTGATTTAGCAGATATTCAAGTCGATGGAAACACTTTGACAATTACGCTGAAAATTCAGAATTCAAAGCGTCCGTCAATTTTTAATGAATCAAACCACAAGTACGCAAATGTGTTTTGGCTCATTAATGATGGATTTGTTGTGCAAAAAGATTGGCACTTTAATGGGTTTGCTCATAAAGAGCGATGGGTTTATCGCAAAGCAGAACATTTTGTTGAACATGGAATCACTGATTTTAATAGCAAAACCAAATTGCCAGTAAAGATTAAATTGATAAAAAGACCTGATATATATTATTGGGAAGAATAAAATCGCCTCTTTCTTTAAGAAGGAGGCGACAATTTTTTGTAATGGAGGTGAATGAAATGCCTGATGTAGATGGTCAGATTGTATTGGGTTTAGATATAGCGCAAACTACTCAACAAATGAGCCAAGATTTAGATACCGTATTAAAACGCATTAGCAAAAAGGAAATTACTTTAAGTGCAAAGATTGATAACATTAATTTTGGTAATGCTGCGGCTCAAATTAGGAATGCAACAAACCAGATTAATCAGGAGTTCAATAGTACATTAAATGTGATTGATCTTGTGAATGGTGGTATTGGTAATCTTAGTCGAATGCTTCAAGGAGCAGGATTTAGTAAAGGTTCAATTTCTACTGTAACGCAAGACTTACAACGAATGAGCCTCCAGATCAATAAAATTACAACTACCATGTCTCAGAATGGTAATATTCAGTTAAAAATATCTGGAACAGATGAATTGCAGCGTGTTGTTACTATTATTCGCCAGTATGATTCTGAGACTGGTAAGGTAGTTAATACATCTAAGACCTTTGTTCAATCATTTCAAAACAATTCAAAAGCTGTTGGAGATTTTTCAAAGAAATTAGAACAGGTTCAAAATGCTATTGCAAGCAATAAAATTGAAGCTGCAATTTCAAGTCTTAACGCTAAATTTGAATCATTAGGAAGTACAGGACATGAACGCTTGGCGGCGATTCAAGCAGATTTACAAACTTTAAATTCTTTGCAACATACCATGTCTACCGCACAAAATAATTCTGATTTAGTATCAGCATATCAGCAATACGAACAGGTTCTTGCTCGTGTAAAAAACAATTTAACTATTGTTACAGAAGCAATAAAAGGACATTCTACTGCGAATTCAGAAAGTAAGAGGACTGTTGATGATTTATCAAGAAGTTTACAGCAAGTTCAGAATGCTTTGGCTACGAATAAGATCGAAGCATCTATTACCAGTGTAACATCTCAATTTAATCAACTTGGTTCTACTGGACATGAAAAGCTGTCGCAGATTCAAGCAGATATTCAAACGCTTAATTCTTTACAGCAAACAATGAAAACCAGTACAGATAATAGTGTATTGGTAAGTAGTTATCAGCAATATGAAGAAGTTCTTGCTCGTGTTAAAAATAATCTTTTGATTGTTACAGTTGCGACACGGGATCAGGCTACGGCAACAAAAGAAGCTGCCCAAGCGCAGAATACATTAAATAAATCTGCTACACTCTCAAATAAGATTGAGTTGTGGATGAATCAAAATGCAAAAGCTGCTGAAAAATATAGAGAAGAACTTAAAAAGCTACAAAACACGTTAAAGAACAATACAGATGCTTCAAAACTTACATCGGTAAGTACAGCATTTGCTAAGATTCAATCCGAGGCAAAAGCTGCTGGCCTCACTACAAACACATTTGCTCAATCTATTAAGAATGTTGGATTACAATTACTTGGATTGACAAGTGGTGTAGTAGTAATCCGTAGAATTATATCTGCGATCCGTGAAGGTGTCAGTACAATTATTGAATTGGATGATGCACTTGTAGACTTACAAAAGACTACTACTATGTCTGGTGCAGATTTGGTTGCATTTTATTCAGAAGCAAATAAGGCGGCAAAAGAACTTGGTGTAACGACAAAGGATATTATTCAATCTGCTGCGGATTGGAGCCGATTAGGATTCTCTGATAAAAAGAGTTCCGAAATGATGGCTAAATTAGCTGCTCAGTTTTCGGCAATCTCTCCGGGCGTTGACATGAATCAGTCTACAACTGGACTGGTAAGTGTTATTAAAGCCTATGGTATTGAGGTTGAAGATGTTCTCGATGGAGTTATGTCTAAAATAAATATTGTTGGTAATACTGCTGCTACGTCCAATCAAGAAATTATTGCTGGCTTACAAAACTCTGCTGCTGCAATGGCGGCAATGAATTCTACTTTAGATGAGAACATTGCTTTGTTTACGGCGGCACAAGAAATTTCTCAAGATGCTTCAAAAGTCGGTAATGCTTTGCGTACAATCGCAATGCGTATTAGAGGTTACGATGAAGAAACTCAGCAACTTTCAGATGATTTAGCTAATATTTCAGGCGAAGTAATTGATCTAACTAAGACAGTTTCTCGTCCTATGGGCGTTTCCTTGTTTACTGATGAGACACAAACAGAGTACAAAAGTGTCTATCAGTATTTGAAAGAAATTTCTGAAATTTATGATGAGTTGGGTGCTAAAGAGCAGCAACAGTTAATGGAAAAGCTGTTTGGCAAAATGAGAGCCAGTATTGGTCAAGCTATTCTTCAAAATTTTAGTGCTGCGGAGAAAGCAATGGATAATATGTCAAAAAGTGCTGGTAATGCTAATGCCGAAATGGAAATCATTACAGAGTCTTTGACATACAAACTTAATGCTCTTAGGGAAACTGCTGTTGGAATCATGCAAGATATTTTCCCACGTGAATCTATTGGAGCATTTATTGATGCAGGAACAAGTTTGCTTGAATTATTAGATAGCATTATTGAAGCGTGTGGTGGTTTAGGCAATACTTTGTTAATTCTTGTGGATGTTATTGCTTTACTTAATTTTAGCAAAACAGTTGTACTTGTTCAGAATCTTTGGTCCGCATTAAGCACTGGCTTTGGATTATTGCCTAAGTTGATTTCTATGTTTGGAAATCTGAAAGCTGCATGGGTTTTAGGCAAAGAAGCTGGTGGTGGTTTTATCGCCACGTTAAAAAATGCAGCAAGTGCATTGATTGGAACTGGTTCTGCTGCCAGTATTGCAACCGCTGGTATTATGGGTGTGGTTGCCGTAATTGGCATTGCTGTTGCACTGTATACTAATTGGAAAAGGAAACAAGAAGAAGCAAGGCGAGAATTAATTGAATCTGGTAACGAAGCAGCCGAAAATGCTGTGAAGGTAAAAGATTTAGCCGTTAAATACTTAGAATTGAATGATGCTGTTGATGCTGGTATTGCGTCTGTTGAAGATGCTACTGCTGCAAGAGATGATCTTATCGAAGCATTAAGTTTGGAAGAAGATAAGATTGATGAATTGATTACAAAATATGGCGATTATAAGACAGCTATCATTGAGGCGGCAAGAGAATCTATTAGAACAGACGTTAATACTGCTGTTGCAGGAGCAAATGCGGCAAAGGATCAAGTTGTTGAAGATTTAAAGACAGGTTGGTTTGGTGGTAATGCAAAATATATTAGTGTTATTGGCAATAAAGAAGATGAAGTAAAAGCGGTTAAAGATGCGTTAGAATTATTAGATTCTCTTAGTTATGAGGGAATTGATAATACTGGCACAAAAGGCGGTTCTATCTTTTTGCCAAGCGTGTATTTAACTGGTGGCGATACTGCAAAAGCATCATTTGATGATCTAATGGCAGATTATGAATATCTTGAAAATGCCATGAATGATGTTATCGAAAAATTTGGTGTTGATAATCCAGTTGCAGAAGAACTTGCATCGTTATATAACGAATATGCCGATGAGTTAAAACCAGCTATTGCCGCTATTGAAGCAGCTAACAGGGGAATTGCTTCTGATTTAGTATTGGCTCAACGTGCCATTTCTGATCCAAAAACACAAGAAGAATTTGAGGGATTTAGACAAGCGATCATTGACAATATGGAAAGTGATATAAGGTTTGATGATCGTGTTGGTTCTGTTGAAAATTATGTAGATTCTATTCTTTCTGAAAATGACACTTATAAAAAATGGTTAGATAATCTTGGCTCACAAGAGCGTGTTATTGATGAAATCACAAGAAAGAAAACTGAGATTGTAAAATCTCTTGTAGAAATGCCAGATTTTAAACTGGATTTCAAGAATATGGATTTCAAAAATATTTTTGGTGGCATTCAGGATTTTGCATCCGATATGAATGTTGCGATAGATGAGGTTAATACAGTTAGAGAATATTTAGAATCTCTTTCTGATGAACAGATTAATCTTGTGTATGACCTGATTATTAATTCTCGTGTTGAGGGATTAGATGAATTAAAGACAGCGATTGAAGCTGCAAATATTGAAAATATTGTTTCTAAAGATAAACTTAAAGAATATGAGGAATTATTCTCAAATTACCAAAGTGTTCTTAATGAAGCAGGATTATTGGGTATTGATCTGTCTAATACTGTATATGGCAATATTGATACCAATAATCGACAAATTCTTGAATGGACAGACGAAAACCTTGCTACTTATAAAGATGCGATTGAATCTTGGGGCGCAACTGTTGATGAGATGCGAGGTTCTATTTCTACAGTATTTGGTTCATCTTCGGAATATGATGGTGTAGAGATTGCGTTCTCGCCAATTTTACAAACAGAAAATGGCCCTGTGCTTTTAGATTCTCATACTGTTGATGAATACATTTGGGGGTTGATTGATAAAGCTGGAGAAGGCTGGACAAATGAAAGTTTGTTGCGGCTCGATACAGAAGGGTTAGAGATGGATGGGCAGATTATTAAAAATCTGCTTGCTGATATTGGTGATGCGGCAATTCATACTGGAGAGGCCATGCACTTTACTGGAGAAGCTGGTGCTGTTAATGAAATGTATGATGCTATCAAAGAGGCGGCTGAAGAAGCCGGTATTTCTGTCGAAGCATTTATGTACTATTTTGAGCATACTGGCAATCAAATTGCCATTCAAGCTAAAAATATCCGTGATTCTTTAAAAGGAATGTGGGATTCTGAGGACTTTGCCGATACAAAAGCATCTTTAATTCAGATGGCAAATACTCTTGATGGAATTACAGGGCAAAATATTAAAGACCTTGCAGAAGATAGTTCAGCGTTAAAGTCTATTCTGGATCAGGATGGAATGAGCGCAGAATTTCTTGCCAAGGTACTTCAAACTGTCGCTGATGGCGAAGATGGATTTGCATTAATTACTGAAAGTGCGTTGTTGCTTAACCAAGCCTTAGAAGGTATGGTTAGAGACTTTGACCAAGTAACAGAAGCCAAATCTCGTTACGATGCTGCTATGAGTGTTCCTGAAAAGGATGAGGAATTTAAATCTTATGCTGAGGCGTTTAAGGCTTTGAATGAACAATTTGAAGCAGGGACTACTAATAGCAACGCATTTTGGGCGGCGGCTGAATTTTTATTTGGAGCAGAACAACTTCAGACATGGGGTTGGTCAGATGGTCTTAATGAGATTTATGCTGCAATGCAAAAGAATGTTAGCATTTTTGAAGATGCTGATTCTGCTGGAGCAGGATTCTTAGAAAGACTATATGAAATTGCAGAAAATGGCAAAGTTCTTGATGAAGATGGTAACATTCTCGCTACAATCGAAAAATTTACAGATGGTTCGTTTACATTTGATATTGATGCAACGTCAATAGACGAAATTGCTCAAAAATTAGGCATTACAGAAGAAGCAGCATTGTCATGTTTAAAAGCATTATCAATGTGGGGCGATATTGATTTTTATAATGTCGAGGAAGTTCTTGATGCTATTGAAAAAATTGGGCTTTCTTCTGATTCATTGGAAGGAACTGCAATTAATATTGATGCTTTAACGGATCAGTTAATCTCTTTGGGTTATACCAATAAAGATATTTATGATCTGTTGCAAACATTACAAGGTGTTGAGGGAGTTACGTTTTTATCTGCATCCTCCGATGTAGATACTTTAACTAACAGCTTAACAAACTTGGGGTTGGCTACAGATGATGGTATTGAAGTTAAGGTGAATACTGAAAGTCTGTCTATTTTGATGGAGCAATTAAGTTTTACCAAAGAGGATGCTCAAGGATTAATTACAAAATTGGATGAAGCTGATGGCATTACATTAACGAATGCTAAAGGTGAAGTTCAGGATTTGCAAAGTGTATTGCAATTTATTGATACTTTAGATTTTGCGACTGTTGAAAGTAAAGTTAATAGTCTTGGTGAATCAATAGATGATGTTGACGCTTCATCAACCGATAATGCACAAAGTCAGTTGGAGGCTATTGGTACTTCTGCGGAAACAGCAGAAAGTAAAGTACATGATTTGCAGACTACAATCAATGGTTTAACTGGTAAAACGGTTACTGTTTCTGTTGATGTTAAGAGAAAAAATAGTTTGCTTAGTATGCTTGGCTTTGCCAAAGGAACTAAAAATGCTCCTGATGGTGCTGCATTAACTGGCGAAGAAGGTGCTGAACTTATTAAGTCTGGTGATCAGGCTTATTTAGCTGGTACAAATGGCCCTGAAATTGTTCATTTAAATCAAGGCGATACTGTATATACAGCAGAGGAAACGAAAGATATTTTAAAGAGTGGCAAATATCTTAGTGGTTCGATTCCTGCTTATTCTGGTGGCTATAATGGCGGTGCAAGTGGAACAATCAAGCCAAAGGGCGGAACTTATAAGTCTGTTTTCTCTGGTAATAATTCTTCTACTACAACGAAAGAACTGAAAGATGCGGTAAAAGAAACTGAAAATCTTGAAGATGCTTTAGAAGATACATTAAAGAAAATGAAAGAGGTTATGGATGATCTTATTGGAGATTATGAACATACTATTTTCATTATGGAACATAAAGGCGTAAACTCCAATGAAATTATTAAAATCTATAAAGCAATGCAGGATGCAGTACATCAACAAGCAGAGGAATATCGTGCATTAGGGCTTGATGAAAATTCTGATTATATTCAAGAATTGCAAAAACAATGGTGGGAATATCAGGATAGTATTCAAGATTTAATCATTGAAACATATGAGAAATCTGTTAAAGAACACGAAAACGCTATTACCTTAAATGAAAATTGGCTCGACAAGGCAATTACAAATAAGGACTTTAGTGGGATCACAAGATATACGTCTGATATTATTAGTCATTATAAAGCGATGCAGGATGAGATACATCAACAAGCGGAGTATTATCGTTCTCTTGGATATTCTGATACCAGTGATGAAGTTAGTAAACTGTCAGATTTGTGGTGGGACTACTATGATAAAATTGCCGAGACTTCTGCTAACGCATGGCAACAAGTAGTAGATAATGTCAATGATGCAGTTGATGAAATTACTGGCCTGTATGATACATTGAAGGACGCTGCTCAAGAGTATGCTGATAGTGGCTTTATTACCATTGATACTTTACAAGAGATTTGTTCTTGGGGTGTCCAGTACCTTGCCTATTTGAAAGATGAAAATGGACAATTAGTTATCAATGAAGAAAGTCTGCAAAAGGTGATTGCGGCACGTACTGAACAAATGGCGGTTGAAACTGCGTTAAGTTATGTGCAACAGATTCGTAGTGCGATTGAGCGCAACGAAATCACTGAATTGATGAACTTGACATTGGCAACTGAGCAGACCACAACAGCTACATGGGATTTAGTGTATGCGCAGTTAAGGCTACTGAATGTATCTGGTGATCTGAATGATACGATGTACGCTGGAGCATTGCAGAACATTAACAACCTTCGTGCGCTGTCTGGTATTGCTATCTCCAGTATTGGTAAGGTAGAAGGCTCTGTAAAAGAGGCTAACGAGTCTGCAAAGAAAGCCCTGAAGGAGCAAGGCGATTATCTGGATGACTTGCTGAAATATGTCATGGAAATGATTAAACAGGAAGTCAAGAATCAGATTGAGGCTTTGGAGAATCAAGTTGACAAGATGAAAGATATTGTTGACTTGCAGAAAAAGTCACTCGAACTTGAGCGTGAAAAGGACAATTACACTAAGAATGTTGCTGAAAAGACAAAGGAACTGGCAAAACTTCAACAGCAGCTTGCTTTACTGGAGTTAGATGATAGTCGTGAATCTGCGGCAAAACAGGCAAAGTTGAAAGAGGAAATTGCTGATTTGTCAAATGACTTGGCTGATGATCAGGCCGATCACGCATATGATGCAACCAGCGATATGCTTGATGATATGTTTGATGCCTACGAAAAAGAGAAGAAGAAAGAAATTGAAGTCCTTGAAAATAGTATTTCTTCTGAAGAAAAGTTGTATCAACTTGCTATCGAGCGAATTCAGACGCAATGGGACACTCTTTATCAGCAGCTTCTTGATTGGAACTATGAGTACGGCACTGTCACAAATAATGAGATTACTGCGGCTTGGGATGCGGCGTGTATTGCTGTTGAAAAGTATGGTAGTTATCTTAATGCTGTTCTGCAAACGCAACAGCAACTTGCGGCATTGGAGGCCAGTTCCAGTTCTTCAAGTAGCAGCACAATCATTGGCGGTGGGTTGACTGGAACATCTACTACTCCGAATGTGATCGGTAACTCTGGTAATTATGATACCAGTGGTGGGCAAGAAACTGAAAATGTGCATAATATCATTAAAAAGATGTATGCAAATAGCCGAGCATGGGGTAATGCAAGTGAAAGCGAACGAAAGCGGCTGGATGCAGAAAACCTCCAGCTTGGGCAAAGTCTGGCCCGATATGGTATCAACGCTTATCGTGATAATGGTACATGGTATACATCTGATGGTTCATTGCTGTATGAGAAGTATAAGAAATACACTTATCATACTGGCGGTATTGTTGGCGATGATCCTACACTGGAGCAGGATGAACTTTTTGCGAAGCTGAAAAAGGGCGAAGCCGTATTTACCAAGGAACAGCAGAAACCTATTTATCAAGCATTAGACTTTGCAGAAACTATGTTAGGCAAATATGGCAAAGTGATTAATTCTATTTCTGATACTGACCTTATGGGGAGCAGGATGCAGGAACAGATTAAGCAGGATGCCCAGCAAACACAGACAGTCGTTGAGAATAGTGGTATGTCGAATGAATTTAACTTGACGTTCCCAATGCAAGTTTTGCAAAAGCTGGATGATGCTGAAATCAAGAGCCTGACAAAAAAGATCAGTAATTATACCATTAAAGAACTTGATAGTGTATTTACTATGCGTGGGAAAAGAAGTTTGAGATATTAACCACATTTGTTATAGCAGAGGGCAATTTGCTCTCTGCTATCTCTATATTCATAGAAAGGAGGTCATTGTTTGGTCATTAATTTTTCAAAATTGAATTTTCGTAAACGCCCTAATTTTATTATACGGAATTTTGATGGGAAAGCGATAGGTGTATTAGGACATATTATAAAACCAGAAGCGATAATTAGATATAGGGACTTTTCAGAAATTTCTTTTACATATCCATCACACGTTAATGGGAAAAAACTGAGCGAATATGATCTTCTGACTGGCATGAGGATTATTGATGTAGAAGGGTTTGGACAATTTATATTACATAATCCAGCAGAAAATGATAACGGAGTAAAGTCAAGCAAAAGTTGTTCTGGCTATTCTTTGGAATATGAATTTACAAATAAGAGTATTTCGCTGGAAGAAGGAACATATAACTTTTGGAATCCGTTTGCGCCAGATAGCACTATTTTAGGTATTATTTTGTCGGAAATGCCTTCTTGGAGTCTTGGTACAGTTTCTTCAAGTTTAATTGGTAAATATCGAACATTTAGTGTTGATGGCTTGTCTATTTATGATTTCATGAAATCTGAATTGGAAAAGACATATGAATGCGTTTTTGATTTTGATACTTATAATCGAAAGATTAATGTGCGCAATAAATATAATACTGTTCCAACAAAGCCAGTTTATATTTCGACAAGCAACCTCGCAAAAGAAATTGTAGTGGAAGAAGATATTGATGATCTGTTTACAGTATTAGACGTAAATGGTGCAGATGGTGTTGATATTCGTAGCGTGAATCCAATGGGAGAAAATCGGATTTATAATTTGGATTCGTATATGACTGAGGAATACTTTTCAGCAGATATTATTCAAAAGTGGAATCGTTGGAAGATAACATTTGAAAGTTATCAGACTTTGTATTATTCCATAGTCATTGCTCAAAATATGCAAATTTCACGTTATGCTACTGAGAGTGCTGTTTTGACAGATATGCAAGGCGAATTAACAGGACTTGAATCACAAAAGGCCGCATTACTTCAAGCTGTTGCAATGGATAGTTCTTTGCAATCAAAATTGAATACTGTCAATTCGCAAATAAAGTTTAAAGAAAGTGAGATTAATTCTCAAAATAGTTTGCTTACTACAATTCAAAATCAAATCAGCAACTATACAAGCCAGTTAAAACAGATAAATAAGGAAACGGCATTTTCATCATTTTTCACAGATAATGAATTGAAAATTTTAGACCGTTACTTTAAGTGTGGTAGTTTAACTGACAGTTCTTTTGTGGCGAGTGAAGTAGATAGTTATTCATCTGAATCAAGTGTAACTCGTGGATTATCGTCTGTTTTTAATATTGCTAATTGTACGGCTGTCAGAATGGCAACGTATACAAGTGATATTACATTTTATACTATTCGTGGTGGTTTTATTAATGTCAATGATTCTCAACTTAAATTGAATGCAGATGTTGTGAGTGGTACATTACAAGTCAATCGTGATAACACTTTTATAATGTCATTGTATTTAAACCAAGGATCAATTAATGGTAATACATTTCCAAGTGGAACATTATCGTTGACTGGTAGATTATATACGAACGTGTCTTATGGTGATACATCTATTCGGATTAACACATCTGCTACAACGGCATATATGACCTATGAAACAAGTGAATATCAAAGAATGTCGATTGCATGGGATTTGTTTGAATATGGAAAAGATGTTCTTGATAAGAAAGCATATCCTGTATATCACTTTACAGTCGATAGTTCAAATTTCTTTGCAATAGATGACTTTGTTTCATTTGCAAAAGAATTTACATTAGGTGAAAGAATTTATTTGCATCTGAATATGGGTGTAATTGAACCTATTGTAACTGGCGTATCAGTTGAATTTGATGATTTATCAAAACTTGAATTAGAGTTTGCAAGTGATTTTCAAATTAAGAATGGAAAATTCAGCTTTTTAGATAATTTAGATGAATCTGTGTCTATAAGTAAGACTTTGGATTTTAACCAATTCAACTACAGCAATTTCGTTAATAGCGGTGCTAATACCAATATCAAGAAATTTATGGATTCTGCTCTTGATACCATGAAGAATATGATTCTGTCTGGTACACATAACGAAATCACTATTGATCAAGCTGGGTTACGCTGTCGAAAATATGATGAGGCCAGTGGTGGCTATAGTCCAAAGCAAATCTGGATGGCCCATAATGCTTTGATGTTTACAAACGATGGATGGAACTCTGCAACTATCGGTATCGGTGAATTTGTTGATAAGAACTTGGGATCGTTATATGGCATTGTAACTCCTGCTCTGGTAGGAACTATTCTTGCTGGTAACAATCTGATTATTGAAAGTGAAAAGACTGATGGTGGTGTTGCCGTTTTCAAGATGGATGGAGAAGGTGCTTCGCTGCATAATGCTTCATTTAATCTTTATGGTAGCACTGGCGGCAGAATTGATTTAGGAGCCGTATTTGGTATTGTTGGTGGTGGCGATAAGAACACTATGTTTTACTATAACTCTAAAGGCCAGCCAACAGGTGTCAGGACAGCAAATAATCGTAGCGTAACAAGAATTGCAAACTTAGCATCTAATGATACACCTAATGCAAATTTCTGGATTGATATGTATGGTGACGTGTACTTAAAAGGTACGATTGACGCTGTTGCTGGTATTTTTAGAGGTTCACTTGAGGTTGGTGGCCCTACTGCATTTCGTGTTGATTCGCAGGGCAATTTGAGTATCGGTGGTACTGCTACTAATCCAAATTTCTATGTTGATGCAAACGGAAACATGAGAGCGAAAAGTGCAGATATTAAAGGCCGTGTTGATGCTTCTTCACTGTATATTGGTGGCAGAAATATTCTGACAAATACATCTGGCAGTAATAACTTGGCAACCAGTTCTTCTAAGATTGATTCTGACTATCTTGATCTGTATGGTATTACCATTAGAAACAAGTCAACAAACGCTGTTACGTTCCAAGTGACAGATAATGGTGCTGTTACTATTAATGGTAATATCACAATGGGAGCAGGAAGTTCAATAAATTGGGCGACAGTTGATGAAATCAATCCTACTATGAGTCAGGCATATCAACGTGCAAACGGAGCCTACAACTATGCTGATGATGCTTGGAGATATGCTGGAGATGCGTATACACGTGCTAATGGTGCATACAATCTTGCTTATGATGCTCTTGATGATGCGGATGCCGCATATCGTTACGCCAATGATGTTTATAATTTTGCTTGGGATAATAGATGTAATGATTTGAATGTTTTTAATGTTTTAACAAGTGGCGGAACACGATTCGGGATTTTTAGTGATTCTTATGGCGGTAGACTTTATATTAATGCGAATTATATTAGGTCTGGCACGATTGATGCTGATATTGTTACATTAGGAACAAGAACTGGCGGTTTTTGTTGCGCTCAAGGTAGTGATGGAATTCGTGTCACCAATGGAGCAAAAATGTATGGCTCTGCTGGCCCATATGCTGATTATTATGTTTTTGTGAGTAATGCGGGAGCATTAATGTCAGGTGGTAGTGCGCAGTTTTATTGTGCTGGTAGTAGTATTCATGCAAATCGTGAAATCACTGTAGATTCTGATAGAAGATTTAAGAACAATATTCTATACAATATCGACAGATATGAAGATTTTTTCTTGAAACTTAATCCTGCATCATTTCTTTTGAATAAGCAAGAAGATAAAAAGCGGCATATTGGGTTTATTGCTCAAGACGTTGAAGCTGTGCGGAATGAATGTGGTTTGTCAGAAGATGAACTTGCCTTATTAGAAACATTTGAACGTGAAGATGAAAATAGCGAATTGCAAACTTATTATGGAATTAGATATGGCGAAATAATTCCTGTGTGCGTTCATATGATTCAAAAGTTATTTAAAGAAATTGAACGCTTGAAATGTCAAATTAAGGAGGATGACTAAATGGAAAAAGTGGAAATTTTAAATAGGGTCGATGCTGTATGTAAGGCTCTTGACAATATTTCTGTAATGGGGATTCAAAATGCTGGCAATTTGGCGGGGTGTTATGCAATTCTGAATGAAATTCGTATTGCTTTGCAGGATGAAGCAAAGCAGAATGAAGGAGAGAAAAAGACAGAGTAAAAATGATTGTGAGGTGAGTAGATGGGGTTTATCGCAAAGCGGTTTTCTTTCAATAGAATCCCATGTGAACAATTTGGACTACGGATTTTTGATATTGATGGGAATACCAATGAAGCTACTCCCTTTGCCAGTACAGGCAAATTACAAACTGATGTGATTCCGTCCAAGGGACGGACTTTTTTATATGGTAGATCATTTGAAAGTCCACTTGAATTTAATTTAGTTTTTGGTGTCGATCCATCGGAGATACTAAGCATGGATGAGCATTTGGATCGCTATGAGATGAATGCTATCGCAAACTGGTTAGCTGGACACAATACATATCATTGGCTGGAGATTGAACAGCCAGATTTAGAAATGATTCGTTATCATTGTGTAATCAGTGACTTACAGCCGATTCAATTATCTTGGTTGCCGTGGGCGTTTACAGCAAAAGTAACTTGCGATTCACCATATGGATATATGTTTCCTAAGAGTTTCAATTATTCATGTAGTGGTGTTTCAAATATTCAACTGATTAGTCGTGCTACTATTAATCGACTTTATTATCCAAAAATGAAAATTCAACTAAATGGCAGCAATACAATTTCAATAGTTAATCAATCTTGTGGTAATTCGGAGTTGAAATTCTCTGGATTGCCACAAAGTTATTTCTTGACAATTTCGATTGATAATGATTTGAGCATAATTGAATCTTCTGATGATGCTTATTCTAACTTATATCAATATTGCAATTTTAATTGGTTTCCATTGAAAAAAGGCATGAACAAAATACGTGTAACAGGTAATTGCATTTTGGATTTCATTTGTGAATTTCCTGTGGATTGTGGAGGGTGATTTATGAGGCGTGATATTTACACAATGCCAGAAGTAATGTTCGTTTCAGGCCAGTCCAATACTTTTCACTGGCATTTATTCACAATGGCTAAAGTCCCATTTAATGCAGATGGTTGTACTGGCAACTTTGCTGTCGTTGATTATTCTGATCAGACTGGCGATCCGTTAATTTCAAAGCCACTTACATTTCTTATTGGTGATGATGAAGTGAAAAATGTTGCTGCGGTCGATTTAGAACCACGTGATACTTTGGGATTACACGGAAAATACATTTATCAAATCACTATCAAAGATGTTGATGGAGAAGTAGAAGTCCCTAATCAGGGATTCTTGCAAATTGTACATAACATCAATGAAAGTTTTTTGAAATAGATAAACCAAAAAATATTATGAAAGTGAGGTTGAGAGTAAGATATGACTTCTACATATTTTCTGAACTGTATTATGGGCAACGTTTTTAAAACGCAAACAAGTCCGGGATTGCCAAGTAAAGTATATCTTGGTTTAAGTTCTTCCGCTCCTGATGTAGATGGTTCTGGTGCAACTGAACCTCTTGCATCGGCTGGATATGCACGTGTAGAATTAACATCTTTAGATGTTCCTGCAAACGGTGTAATTACTAATAAGAATGAGATTTCTTTTCCTGAGAGTTCTGCAAGTTGGGGTACAGTGACGCATTTTGTTTTATACGATGCGCCTACTAACGGTAATTTGCTTATGTTTAATGTATTATCACAGGCTCGAAGTGTTGAAACTGCAACAATCGTTATGGTTAAAACAGGTAGCTTGAAGCTGACCTTGGCAAATCCAGCAGCGCCAGCAGTTCCAACCCCGTAAAATTATTCAAAGAAAGTAGGTGAGATAATTGCAATCATTTGATGTTTATTTAAAGAAACGGCTCACCGAAATTGATGTTATTATCACGCAATTAGTTCAAAGAGATTCTTTTTCAATTTATGATTGGCTATACATATATGCGACATTAGATGATATTGAAGTGCGTAAGAGTTTGAAGGTTGATGCTTCAATGATTTTGGACACAACAATGGAAAATATTTTAGAAATTGTTGCAGAAAAAATTCATAATGAATTTTATGTAGATGTTGATATGGATTTGGTGAACCAAGTAATTACAGGTGGGGAAACAGAAATGGTTTCGTTTGCAAGTGAACTTGATGTTACAGAAAAATCATTCACTGGTGGCGATTCTTCTCTGGAAATTGCTGTTGATCCGCTTGATTATTATATTGCTCATTCATTCGGCGATGTTGAGTTTGATATGCAATTACTGGTTAATGAACTTGATACTTTGAAATACAGTTTCGAGAAGATTATAAATGATGCAGAATTGTTGGCAGATATTGATTTTGCAAGCGTGAAAAACATTGGGGTAGATGAATCTGAAATGTTTCTTGATGTTGAGCCAACAGATATTTTTTATTTGCTTACAATCGCTGGTCAAGCAATTTCATATATGAGTGCATCACCTATTGAAAAGTATATTTTAAAAAAGATGTTGTATGGTGTGGAATCCGAAATGTATCTAAGTGCAAATGCAGATATAGATTGGCAACTGCAAAAGTTTATTGAGATTGACAATTCCTTGAATCTACTTGTGGAAATGACAGAAGTTTTGATTCAGTTTATTTCTGGACAATCTGAAATGTATTTAGACTGTGAGGCAAGCGCAGGCTTGAAACGTTATCGGTTGTTATCTGAAATGGACGATCTTACTTTGAGTGATTTTGATAATATGACTTTGAACGAAGTCGATTATGTGATAATTACAGAATAACATAAAGAACTCGATTTATAAAAGGTGGTGAAGTAATGGTAAGAAAACAAGGTGGATTGATCCATCAAAATTTCCTTGCAAACGAGAATGTTGTTGAACGTTGTTTAGCGGAAATTAAAAAGGTGGAGCCAAGTTCACGTGCTGACAAATTATATCATATCACTATGAAAACAGCGGCTTATACTGAATTTATTATGGATGGGTTTGAGTACACAACTGATGGTTTGGGCAATTTTTCAAGTATTGCTCTTGGTGGTACAAATACCGCAGAAATCAAAGAAGTAAAATTCAAAAAGCCTGTAAGCGATTGTATCATTTGTTTTATTTATTAAGGCGGTGATGTGATATGTCTATGGCCTATGGTTTCTATTGGGGTGTATTCTATCCCGTTCACAGCCCTCCGTATGAGCCGCCCGGAGGCGGTGATGATCCTGTTATTACTGGTAGCTGCTTTGCTCCAGTAGGACAGCCAGAGGACTATAAAGGGTTCCTTTTTAATACCGCTGAATTACGTTCAGATTATATTCTGTATGCTTAAAGGGAGGCGGTGACTGATTGAATGAATTTCGTTTATGAGTTGTTAAGAGCAGGAACAACACAGGCTAATTCTGATTCTGGTTCCGAAGTTGCACGAAAGATTAACGATAACTTCAAAAATGTTCAGGATAAATTTACAGAATTAGATAAAACAATCCAAGAAGGTGTCACTGTTAATGTTCCTATTGGTGATGCAACTACGGCTGGTATAGTAAAATCCAGCGATTCAGAAAACATGGTTACTATTGGCAAAGACGGCACAATGGAGGTCGCCTCGCTGAATGTAAACAAATTAAAGCAAGATGATGGCGATTACATCATTCTTGACGGTAACATTTAAGAATATTAGGAGGTAATTGATTATGGCTACTACTAAGACTATTACTGTTCAGTATAAACTTCGTGGTGATGCTCTGGCTAATCTGGAGGCCAAGAATGCTGTTTATGGTGTGAACGAGCCTGTTGTGGTTCTGGTTCCTGCCGATGCTGATGCTGGTACAAAGGCTGCTACTCTGCTGAAGTTGGGTGATGGCACTACTGCGTTTAATGATCTGCCCTATGTTACTGCGTTGGCTGGCGATGTACCTGAGTGGGCGAAGGCTGCTACTAAGCCTGAGTATACGGCAAGCGAGATTAAGAACATTGACAGCTATATTGCTGGCAAGGTACAGGATACCGATACTCAGTACAAGTTGGAGCAGGACGCTACTGATCCTCATGTTCTGATTCTGTCTGCAAAGACTTTGGACGATGAGGATTACACTGAGGTCACTCGCATTACTACTGCCGACACTACTTATACTGCTGCTGATGGTGCTGTGACTGTTGATGCAACTGCTAAGACTATTGGCGTGAATGTGTCTGCTGACGCTGACAACGGCTTGCAGAAGAAGGCCGATGGCCTGTATGTTAAGGATCGCACTGTTGATGTAGTGAAGAAGGCAACTGCAAATGCTGGTTATATTGCTTCTTATCAGGTGACAGTGGATGGCACTGTGGTTGGTGCTGATATTAACATTCCAAAGGACTATCTGGTGAAGTCTGCCGATATTAAGGTGGTTGCCGCCGCTGATGATCCTTACGCTGGTGCTGTTGTGGGTGACAAGTACATTGACTTTGTTGTGAACACTGTTGGCGGTGATGGCAATGAGTCTCACATCTATCTGTCTGTTCAGGATTTGGTTGATGAGTATACCGCTGGTGATGGTATTGAGATTTCTGCAACCAATGTCATTGCTATTAAGCTGGGTACGAATGCCAATGGCCTGAAGGTTGGTGCGGCTGGTCTGGAGTTGGACGAGGCTACTACTACTGCTGCTGGTGCTATGTCTGCTACCGATAAGACTAAGCTGGATGGTGTTGCAGAGGGCGCAACTAAGGTTGAAGCCTCCGATACTAACGGCAATGTGAAGATTGGTGGTACTGAGACTACTGTTTACACTCTGCCTGATACTGTGGTGCATGACACCGACACTATCATTCTTGATGGCGGTAATGCGTAATTAAAAGCTAATTGGGGGAGGTGAAAACCTTCCCCTTTTTATTCTAAAAGCGGAGGTGAAGTGAATGGC
>OOIH01000663.1_pt1 | contig 23896 bp, 25 predicted proteins | sample 1691801 | NCBI WGS metagenome assembly OOIH01 (sample SAMEA1061690, study PRJEB22710) | metagenome
GAGTTCACCAACTCTGCGGTATGGTCGTCAGGCGGTCCGTGGGAGCGTCACTATGGTCGCCCCCTCCGCTGCCTGAGTACTGTATTAGGGATGTGAGGATACATAACAAATCAGCTATTCTCTCCCAATCTATCAAACACTACCATGTCAAAGACAAAAATCGTTTCTATTATGCCGCATCGCTCGTCTCTGTATGGAACCGGTCGTGCACTTCCTTCAGATGCTGATCAGTCACGTGCGTGTAAATCTGAGTTGTAGAAATATCTGCATGCCCGAGCATCGTCTGCACCGAGCGCAAATCCGCTCCATTCATCAACAAATCCGTCGCAAAACTATGCCGCAATGTATGCGGTGACACGTGTTTAGTAATCCCTGCTAGTTTCGCATACTTCTGCACAATCCGCTCCACCGAACGTGGCGTCAACCGCCGATAATCCCCACTTGTATCCACTGCCTGCGTTCTTCGACTATTACTTAGAAAAAGCGGCGCCAGAGTATCTGTCCTAGCATTCAAATACCTCTCCACCCAATCCGCCGCTGCTTCAGAAATAAATATCGGTCGGTCCTTACTTCCCTTTCCTCGCACCAAAAACTCTCGCCGTTCCAAATTTATTGAATCTCGATTTAACTTAGTCAACTCCGACACGCGCAGACCACCAGAAAACAGGAGTTCAATAATCGCCCGATCACGCAAACCCGACTCCGTCTCTGTATCAATCTCTTTCAGCATTGCCTCCACTTCATCAAAATGCAAAAACGTCACTTGCTGCCGCACTACATGTGGCAATTCAACCAACGACGGATCTAAACTCTTAATCTCCCGCTGTGCTAAATACTTCAAAAAACCGCGCAAAGCAATCAAATGATACGCTTGCGTAATTGGCTTCAGCCCCTCACCATGCTCATCTTCTACCCGGTTCAGTGCCAGCCGAAACTTCCTCAGCACCTCACGCGTAATATCTTCCGGTTGAATACTGTAATCTTTTCCCGTAATCTCCCCCGCTATGTCCAAAAAGCGCATCAAATAACGTGCGTAATTTTCCGCTGTCTTTTTTGAACGACCACGCTCTACTTCTACATGCTCTACAAAGTCCGTAATTAATTCTGGCATCTCATATGACATACCCTATATTATACCATAAGCTGTTCCCCTCACATCCCTAATACAGTACTCAGGCAGCGGAGGGGGAAAGCAACCCAACGCTCCCACGGACCACTTGATGAATGCGTATCGGTTGTATTGAAATAGAAGTGGTAAGCACTGGGAATATCTAAACTACTGGCATGAGCAGATGAGGCGCGCGAAGACCACTCGTACCCACTATTTCCAGCAACCCTAAGCATACCACCTTTAGTACTAACGTTCCCGCTGCGCACGAATATTAATGCTTATGATTGCTAATTCTTCTCAGAATATGCTAGTCTGTTAACATGTCAAATTATCATTTTATAATTCCGATAGATCTCAAGCCTCAACCAGATAAATACGAAAAAGTGGTAGCCAAACTTTGCGCAGAAAAATTCCAAAGCGATATTTTATTCATAAAACGAGGCATTTCTACAACACCAGACATTCAGATAATCAAGACAAAACAGTTCTGGGAGATTAAGAATATCAAAGGTAATGGCAAAAATACAATAGAAGATAATCTAAAACGCGCCAGCAAACAAGCTGATAATGTAATCATTAGTCTTCTCCGTTCTAGAATGTCGACAGAACAAGCTTCAGCAAGAATACGTTATTACTTAATTCGCGCTCGAAAAAACTTACGCAGAGTTATTTTAATTACAAAAGATTGCGAATTCATTGATTTTAAGATTTAATCGTGCTACAATGCAAATATTGAAGGCATATGCGTACCTGAATTGGTACAATAGGATGTCTTCTTTTTTGTTTTACTTCGTGCGCAGCGGGTATATAAATCTTGGTATTGGCATTTTGAGGCTCACTGGTAGCCATGGTAATAGCTGGTCATCGCGCGATGAATCTACTACTTTTGCATATGTCTTAAATTTTAATGTTACAAGTATTCTTACGTCGGCCGGTCCAACGGAACACTCACACGGTGCCCCCCTCCGCTGCCTGAGTACTGTATTAGGGATGTGAGGAAAGAAGAGTGCAAATTAGATCGACGCCCAGACTATAGGAGCATAATATGAGAAAAAGGTCGACAGCTTTCATTGTCAACCTTTTTATATCTCATCTAATAAAATACCTAAATCCCCACCTTTATCAATAACGGCAAACAATTCCCTAGCACTAGCACAATCACAAACGCTGCCACCAAAAACGGTCCAAAATGCACCACATGTCCTTTTTTCTTCAAAGCACTTGGAAGCGCAATCACATCCCCCAACAAATTCGCCAAGAAGATTGTCCATAACGCCAACCACCAATCCGACAAAGCCAAAGCCAACGACAAAGCCAGAAGCCAGTCCCCGCCGCCCATCAACCGCTCCTTTGATGCCTTATAAATCACAAAACACGTTCCCGCGAGTATCAACACTCCACCAATCAAACTCAATAAGGCTCCTAGCACATCACCACTATCCGACAGCTGCACCTCATAAAGTTTAAGTATGCTTACCATTGCCCCAATAATAATTGCCAGAGTCAAAAGCACTGTTGGTAGTTCACCCCACTTCGCATCATACACCGCTAATACCATTAATACCACTAATAAAATCAGCGTCACAATAAAAATCGCTAACCTCAGTGCCAGAAACTCTGGGTGCAAAGCCAAAATCTCCCACTGCGTCAAAATCGGCAACAAATACGCCCAGGATAGCATCAAAAACGCTACCGCCAAACTAATTTCCGACAAGAAATCTGCTACTCCAATCTCTTTATGGCAACTCCGGCACCGCCCCCGCAAAAACAACCACGAGAAAATCGGAATATTATCATACCACTTGATACGCTTCTTGCAGTGTATACATACCGACCACTGTCCCAGATCTTTCTTTTTCATGGCATGATAACGCCACCGCCAGGCCTGGCAACAGGCAAACGAGCCAAACACCGCGCCTAGCATAAACATCATCGCCAAAATAAAAATTGTAACCGTCGTATCCAACATAATTCTATCTTACCATAAAAAATTTCCCTTGCATCAAAAAAGCCCCGCAGGGCTTTTTTGGTCAACTAACCGTTATTGCTACGACAGTAAGTCCCTGACCCCTCCAACTTCACCAAGATTGCATAATCGCGCGCATTGTTAGAAGGAATAGCCCGCTCGCCATCACACTTAGCTTTCTTCTCGATGTAAACCATATACTTCTCGTAGTCAGATGGCTGTAAGAAGAACTCATCCTCGTCCAAAGTTTCAATCGTCAAACCGTAGGCCCAACCCTGCGGATCAACAAATTCATTCTCCGTCGCATTCACACCGTTCAAATAGTTCCGGATGAAACACTTCGCGGCATTTGGATTAGTCCGGCTACACTCCCATTCATCATCCATATTTGCCAATTTCCCGTCTTCCACAGCGTCCACACTGCCATCGTTTGGCAATTTGCCATTGTTGTTGTTCTGATAATCCATCACTTTAGTTTGCACATTCGCCATCACATTCCGACGCTGCGTATCCCGCTGGCTCCTCTGCAAGGCTGGAAGTGCGAGAAACACCATCAAGAAAATCAAACCAGCAATCGCCAAGACCAAGACAACCTCAATAATGGTAAAACCACCTTTTTCGCCCGTGTCCATTTTCCGCATACTTTTACGTGAACTTGCCACTATATTTTCCTTTCTTTTAATATGAACAATTTAACTTTATTATAGCATAACTTTTATCGTGTTTTACGAAATTACACGCCAATTTTGCTCACCAGGCTATAGATTGGGAACAATACCGCACCCACAATACCGCCCGCTACTAAAGCCAGCATCACCATCAAAATCGGCTCAATCATGGTAGAGATTGCCGCAATCCGCTCATCTAACTCATCTTCATATACTGTCGCCGCCTTGCCTAGCATCTCGTCAATCTTACCCGACTGCTCACCAGTCGCCGCCATCTGTGGCAAAAGTGGCAAAATATAATCCCTGCCTTTCAGAGCAACACTCAGCGGCTTACCACTACGCACCATAGTCGAAGCCTCTGTAATCTGACCTTCCATCACAATATTATTCATGGCTTCACCAGAAATCGTCATTGCCTCCAACATCGGCACCCCTGCCGAAAGCAACATCTGTGCTGTCCGTGCAAAACGCGCATTATACAACCTTTGGAACAAACCCTTAAATATCGGTACATTCAACTTAAACACCGATAACCAGCGTTGCCCCACGTCCGTCTTCCGGAACTGCAAGAAGAACCACACAATAATCCCCAAAATCACCAATATCAGCCACCAGAAATTCATCACGAAGTTTGACATCCCCACCAACACTTTTGTCATCCAAGGTAATTCCTCGCCCAAATCGTGATACAAATTCTCAACCTGTGGCACCACCGCCACCATCATGAATACAATCACTACAATAATCACCAGTAACACGATAATCGGATACGTCATTGCTCCACGAATCTTGGAAATCATACTAGCATCTTTTTCTTGCTGTGTTGCCAACCTCTGCAACGATACATCCAAAGTACCCGAAGCCTCACCCGCTGCAATCAACGACAAATATACTTTACTAAACACCTGCGGATATTTAGAGAAAGCATCATGCAAAGTTTTGCCACCTTCCACTTGAGCCAAAATATCCTCAATCATTGCCTTAGTCGGCTTATCTTCAGTCTGCTCTGCTACCATTCTTAGTGCGGCAGACAACGGCAACCCCGCCCCAATCAAAGTCGCAAACTGACGTGTAAAAATAATTCGCTGCTTCGCAGAAACTCGGTTAGAAAACTTTGCCAACCAACCATCTTTACGCTCTTCCGCAACTTTCTGAGGTATATAACCTTGCTCAATCAAAATCCGACCAGCCGCACGCTCGCTCTCTGCTTGCACGCTCCCACTGACTACACGACCAGTCTTCTTGTCCTTTGCCTTATAATTATATCGTTTCATCTTTAACCTCTAGCCAAACGATCAAACTCCGCCACATCCACTGCATACTCACGTGCCACATCATATGCAATCACGCCGCTCTTTACATACTTCGCCAACTCACGATCCATCGTCTGCATGCCCTGGCTCATTCCAGTCTGAATCGTCATATCCAACTGATGCGTCTTGCCTTCACGAATAATACTACGCACCGCCGAGTTAGTTACCATAATTTCTGTAATCGCAATTCGTCCACCATCAATCGCTGGCACCAAACGCTGACTACAAATCCCCACCAGAATATTTGCCAACTGCGCCCGCACTTGTGGCTGTTGATGTGCCGGGAAAACGTCAACCATACGATCAATACTCTGTGCCGCACTATTAGTATGTAGAGTTGCAAACACCAAGTGACCCGTCTCTGCCACTGTAATCGCCGCCTGAATGGTCTCCAAATCACGCATCTCACCAATCAATACTACATCTGGGTCCTCACGCAGAATACTACGCAATGCCGCCGCAAAACTATAAGTATCATAATGCACTTCACGCTGCGCCACTACTGCTCGCTTTGATGTATGTGTAAATTCAATTGGATCTTCAATCGTAATAATATGCACCGCTTTTTCGGTATTAATCTTGTCTACTAACGCCGCCAACGTTGTACTCTTACCTGAACCTGTTGGACCAGTCACCAGTACTAACCCATTCGGATGATCAGCAAACGTCGCCACCACACCTGGCAAACCCAAATCCTCAATACTACGAATCACATTCGGAATCAAGCGGAACGCTGCCGCCATGTTCCCTTTTTCATAAAAAGCGTTTACACGAAAACGAGCGATATCACCAAAGGCAAAGGAATAGTCAAACTCCTTGTCTTTCATCAAAATCACTTTTTGATTAGCGTCCAAAGTCGAGAACACCAACTGCTGTACTGCCATATCAGTCAACACTGGATAAGTTGTCAGCTGTCTCAAAACCCCATCTACTCGTAAAATCGGTGGCAGACCCACTTGTAAATGTAAGTCTGATGCTCCCGCTCGCACACATTCTTCCAGCAAATTCTCAATCGAAACCCCAATATTTGCCACGCTAGCCGCAGCCACACTCGCCGCCGCTGCATTCACCTGGCTATCATTTTTAGTTAAATCCGCTCCAGTTGGTTTCTTTTCTACTCGTGCCACTGGCTTCTCGGTGCTTGATTTCTTAGCTACTTCTACCGGCTTAGCCGAAGCCACTGGTTTACTTCCTGTTACTTTTCCGGAAGCATCCGCCTTCGGCGCTACTGGTTCTGGCGCTGTTTTCGGAATCTGTGATTCAATCACTGGCTGCTTACCATTCAAGTCCTTTGGCGCTTCTTCTGCTGTCAATTTTGGCTCAGGAATATCCGTCACATTTACGGCTTGTTCTGTTCCACCTGGCATACCTGACATCGCTGGCATCGGCCCAGCTGACGGAATCGCTGGATTAGGCACTGGCTCACTAGAAGCAGCCGCCTGCACTGGTGGCATCGGTATATTATAATCCCCTGCACTTGGCGTTGGTCCCATCGGTGGCATCGCGCCCGAAGCCGGCACGCTATTAATGTCCGGAATATCCGCCGGTGCGAACGGTGAAGTTGGTGTTGTCATATTTGTGTCTTGCATGTCATTATCCATATCTTTATTTTACCATAAGCCTTTCATTTTTACTATTGACTATTACTATGCCAAATCACTTGCTACGCGATTTACTTCCTCCATGGTCGTAATCCCCGATAACGCTTTTAGCATTCCATCCTGACGCATAGTTACCGTACCCTTTTCCTTAGCTACGCGCATCACCTCTGCCGAAGTTGCATGAGAAATAATTAATTTCTGAATATCCTCATCTACGTCAATCGCTTCATACAAACCGGCTCGACCAGAATAACCGCCAGGCGACTCCTGATCTTCTACCCCTTTCACCAAAGTATAAGAATTCTGGTTTGCTAGTGGTAATCCTGCATAACCCAAATCTTCACTCACTTCTGGGACTTCATCTTGTGACTTCGGCAACAAACCACCTACAATATTATTAATCTCTTCCGTCTGCATCTCCGTACTCTGCATTGCTGTCCGCTTCTGTGCCACACGCCGTACCAAACGCTGTCCAATCACGGTATTCAAAGTCGACGCTAGTAAAAACGGTTCAATCCCCATATCAAGAAGTCGCGGCAAAATTCCTGCTGCCGAGTTTGTATGTAAAGTCGAGAACACCAAATGCCCCGTCAAACTTGCCTGCACCGCCAAATTTGCCGTCTCCGAATCACGAATCTCACCCACCATCACCACATCGGGGTCTTGACGCAAAATACTTCGAAGCCCCGAAGCAAAGGTTAATCCAGCATCCACATTCACTTGAATCTGGTTAACTCCATCCATCTTATATTCTACTGGATCTTCCAAAGTCACAATATTAATACGTTCACTCTTAATCTTCTTAATCAAAGCATACAAGGTTGTACTCTTACCTGAACCTGTTGGACCAGACGTCAAAATCATTCCATTTGGTCGGCTGATTCCCTGCATCACCGCTCTAAGCGCTCGCCCAGTCATACCCATGGCTTCAATTTCCATTGAAGTTCCACTTTTATCTAGCAAGCGAATCACCACCTGCTCCCCCCACACCACCGGAGAAATCGCAATACGCAAATCCACTTCTTTATCGCTCACCATTACCGCAAACTGACCGTCCTGCGGAATCCGATGTTCATCAATCTTTAGATTTGACAAAATCTTAATTCGCGACACTAACGCTGGTTCAATCGCTTTCGGCAATTCCATGACTTTCCGCAACACACCATCAATCCGACAACGAATCACCAAAGCATTTTCTAGCGGCTCAATGTGCACATCCGAAGCCTTACTCTTTACCGCAAATTCCAAAATCGAAGTCAGAGCCTTAGAAATTGGGCTATCTTGAGTAATTGTCTTAACATTACTGCTTGCTGCTTTTTGTGCCACCTCTTGGTTAGTCACCTTCACAGCCTGCTGCACACCAGTAAAATCACCCTTATACTGATTGAGCACTGCCTGAATCCCATCGCTCGAAGACATCACTGCCCGCACTGGCTTACCCGTCAAAGTCGAAAGATAGTCCACGGCTTGCACGTTCCCCACGTCCAACATCGCTACTACCATCTGCCCATTCGCCTCACCCAGCGGCACCGCCATTGAACGCTCAGCTACCTCATAAGACAACAGCTTCAAGACATTCTGATCCATCTCTACGTCTTTTAGATTGACGTATGGCACCCCCATCACTGTTGCCGTAGCATGCGCAATCATCTCGTTATTTACGAGCTTCTTGCTCGACAAAGTAGCGAGTAATGGTTGCTTTGTCTGCATCACTTCTTGTTGCACTGTTGCAACCTCATTCGCATCAACTAGCCCCTCATTCACTAGGAGCTGTATTACTCTGTCTAGCCCATCCTTTGTTAGTAATGCCACCCTATTCTCCGCTTGGATTCAACAATCCATCAATATACACCCGCTTCTCTTCGTCACATAATTGCACTCGATCTACATTCAAGATACAAGCATCACTATCTCTAAGAGCCTCTAGCTGCTCTCGTGGCCAAGTTGCATCCACAGGCGCTTCCTCACGCCCACAAGCAATCAGCTCAGCCATATCCAAGATTCCGTTCTGGTCAATATCCTCACAATCACCCACATAGACCTCAACTGTTGGGTTAATTGCACTTCCATTAAAAATCTCTGGATCTGGTGCTACTAATTCACTACTAATTTCATTAGTCAAAGCCTTAAATTCCGCAGTCGCCAAATTTGGGTCGCCCATAATCGCATTACAGAGGAAAAATGCCGCCAGGGTGCCAATTCCCGCAATCAGAATCAACGTAAAAATATCGGATTGTTTCATCACTTGCCCTCCTGTAGCAATTCGTCCTTTGCACTATTAGCCGAATTTACCTTACTTTTGCGATTATTCGACTGTGCCTTACGTGAAGCATATAATACCTTTGTTGTCTCAATGCTTGGTTGTTCTGATAAATAATACGCATTAGCCGAAGCTTGCAAATTTAAGCCACCTGCGCTCCATTCTACCGTAGCAATCGTAATATCAAACTCACGAATCGAATGCTCAATACGATCCAACACTGCCAACACAACATCATCCGAGCCCTCAATCCTGAGTGACACTGGTATCACGTCCACCCCTTCAATATCACTTTTTACGTTATCATCACGTGGCGACAAACGCTCCGGTTCCCAACCAGCCCGTAAAAAGATTTCATTCAAACTAGCCATCAATGCCTCAGTATTCTTAACCGCCGGCAAAGCATCCGGAATCACACGAAGCGCCGAACAAATCTTCGAAGACTGCAAATACTGTTGCTTCTCTTTCTCGTCAGTTGATTCTTCATATAACTTGTTAAAATCAATCCTCACCCCCATCTCATCATAACAATTAGTATTACGTTTTCGCGCTACCGATTCCAAGTCAGCATTCTGTGCCATTTGCGACAGCACCTTGTAGCGCAAACTATTCGTAATCTGATTCAATGACACCTCATTTGGCTTGCAATTCTCTAATTCCTCAGTACTAAGCCGTCCATTCTTATCAGTATCTACACACACCCCCACATTGCGAATGGTCTTATCGTACGCTGCAATCGCATTATTCTTCTCAGTAATAATAGTCGTGTTAAATTTGATGTACTTAATCATGAAAATCGACATCACGATACAGGTACCTAATACCAACGACGCCCCTAGCACCTCCAGCATCGTATACTGTTGCGCCTTAGAAATCTTTCGACGCTTACCCTCAGCCGGTCCTTGACTGTTATTGTTGTCCGCCATTTTGCGTACTCCCTCCAGTATTAGTTGAGTTTGTCAAACATTCTGTATCATTCTCACCACATTCACGTGCCTCTTGAGTAAAGATATTGCCAATCTGGACATAAGAATCGGTAACATTCTGTCCCATCGGACCAATCGCAATCATATGCTTATTTTTGAAGGCAAAGAAATTTGGATCAACCTTCATTGTCGCTGTAAACTTTAGCACCAAATTATCGCTCTCATCTCGCCCGTTCGAGGAATCTGTCACAGTCAAACCATCTGGCGCCAAATAACACTCATTCGCTGAAGTCCACTTTGCTGTAGCTGAACCACTCACCATCTGCCCAGCATACGTAGTACATTTACTCTCAAAATGCTCTATCCCCTCTATATGTCCATCCAAATCCATCAACCCGCCATTAAACCAAGCATTAAACTGCGGTGTACGCCAAACTTTCACTCGCACCACGCTCTGACGATAGAACTTTGTTACACCCTCGACGTCGCGAATCTCAATCTTCTCGTCAGAAAGCTTTGTATTTCCTTCTTCATCTACCTCAACTTTTACGCCAGCAGCCTCCAAATCCTCATAGCTCATTTCTTGCTCAGCTGTCTCCACTTCAGCCTCACTATTATAGAACAGGCTAATATTTGAGTCTTCGGGCACCGTCTCACCCAGTGGCAACGCCGCACAGCCCTCAGCTGTCAAATCCCACCAAGCATAATAACTTTCACCCACACGATACGCATTACCGTTCTCATCCGACTCGTTCATACACCACGTTGGTATATCATTGCCTTTCACATCCACATAACGACCATAATCATACTTAGTCAACGCCGCACTTTTCTTGAACGCCTCCAGTACCCGGTAATCAATCAGTGGTGCTACCCGTGCATCGGTCTGTCCTTCCATACGCAAAGAATTACTATCCAAATCCACACGTAACTCCGACAACTTCACAAAATCTTCGCCTTGCGACAACATCACACCTAGAGCCCCGAACACTCGTGAGAGTAATGTTTTCTTATCAGAAATATCATCCAACCGCGCCAATTGACTCTGAATCGTCACCAAATCCCCTAACTCCTCATAGCCCATCAATTTATCCGACATCACACCAAGACGTTTATCTTGACTGGCCATTGCGATATCCTGACCACTCTTAATTCCAAACAACACCAACACAACACTCACCGATGCTACCGACACTACGATACAAATAAACAATACTAGATTCCGCAACTTCTGTGCTCGAATCATCTGCATCTTTACTTCTGGTACCAAATTAATTTCGTAAGTCGTCGCCACCGTTGTAATTAACGGATTCTTTTGCTCAGCTTGCTTCCCTGTCACTTTAGCAAGTATCTTATCAAACCATTCTTTCATTAGTCATTGCTCCTTTCTGCGAGACCAATTGCCACCGCAAACTCACTCGCCACTGGTTGCAAAACCTGCTGCTGCTCTGGGCTTACTTTCACTAACTGCCACGGGTTACCCTGAGTTGTTGGAACATTCGTCTTTGCTTCAATATATTCCGCAACAAACGGAATCATCCCAGCAAAACCGGACAAAATAATCCCACCCACTGGCGCATTCATATACTCTGACTGGAAAAACCTAATGCTCTTCGAAAGCTCGCTGGCAAAACTTTCCAATGTTGAATCCAAAGCCTTAAACACTTGTCCTTCAACTTTGTCTTGCGCCAAACCAAATTTCAGAATAAACTGCCGCGCCTGTTCCTCCTTGACGTTCAACGCCGACACCACTGTGCGCACCAACAGTACAAATCCACCTGGAATACTTCGCACTAATCTCGGCACGCCGCGGTACATCATCACAATATCCGTACTACGTTCACCCAAGTCAATAATCAACCTGGCATCTTGCGCTCCTGGTGGCATCAATGCGCGTGCCATCGCCAAACTCTCTGGCTCTTGCGCAATCACATTCAAACCATAAGATTCAATCATCTCCATTCGCGCTTCAGCAAAATCTACCGCCGTCGAAGAAATCAATACTTCTGCCTTGGTTGCATCATTTGGGCACACCCCCAAACTTACATAATCCACTGTCGCCTCATCCAGTGGCATCGGAATATATTTATCCAGCTGATACTTCACTGTATTCATCAACTCGTTTTCGGGCTGATTCTCCACCTTCACAATCGTAGTAAAGGTCTTCACGGCTGGCATACCCACCGCAATATTCTTAGTCGTAATTCCAGCCTGTTGCATTGCTCCTAGAATCGTCTCACCCAGCCTACGCACCCCAGCTGCCGAACCATCCTCCAGCACCTTACGTTCCACTGGAACATAAGCAAACTTTTGCAACACCCACCCGTGCTGCATATCGCCCGAAAGCTGCACCAAACGAATGGCAGTTGTACCAATATCCAAAGCGAAGAAATCGCCCACTCCATGAATCAAGCTCATGCTAATATTATATGCTTATTTTTATTTCCGCGCAAGCGTGATTTTACAAATCTTAATACTTTTTGCCACACCACAAAAAACAATAAGACAAACTGAGTATAGACATTTTATTAAGAACCTGCTAGGATAGGATTACAGTTTATTGGTTTTGCTTCAGGCTTTCGTCTGAAGCAATCTTGATTCTAATACGCATTGCTACGCATATAAACCAAAGACGAATCATGAGAATTAGTCTAACCATCGCTTCCTCCTTCCCACTCCACCACTCGTCAAGTTAATTTGCCCAGGGACTTAGTTTGCCTTATACTCACCCTAGCACAAAAAAGAAAAATTTAGCAAACACAAGCACAATCAAATCTTCGTGCGCAGCGGGCGCCTGGCTCTGCCTGTGTCAGCTGGTACCTTTGGGTACGCTGGCGTCCGCGGCTACGATTGGTCGTCGCGCACCTCGTCTACTATTGCTAGTGGCGCCACCACGCCTAGCGCTTACAGCCTCGATTTTAATGCCACTGGCGTCTACCCGTCGTACGGCCCATGGGAGCGCTGGCTCGCTTTCCCCCTCCGCTGCCTGAGTACTGTATTAGGGATGTAGGGAGAACCAAAAATAACGCTCAGACTCGTGGCTATAGGAGCATGGCTAGGAAATTACGCCAACCGCAACCAATAAAACCGCTCCTGGTTTTTCCCAATCTTCCCCACCACCTCATTATCACGCTTCTTTATAATCACAAATCCATTTTTTGCCAACCATTGTTGAAAATCTCTTATAATCTCCCGCCGCATCTTTTCGTTTTTTACCACGCCACGATTCAGCTGTTCCGCCCTCGCCTCAAACTGCGGCTTCAACATCACTAAAAAATCTGCTCTTCTCTGTACTACTCGCTTCACATGTGCCAAAATCTTCTTCAAGCTTACAAATGACACATCTGCCACTACAGTATCAACTTGTAAACGCGTTACAAGTTCACCATCATTTTCTCTCTGTTTAACTAGTAACTTACCATCTTTATTAACCCCAACTACGTCAAAAAAATCCGTCTTCTCATGCAAATCCACCCGTGGGTCAAACCTCAGGGGCGCCTTCATTTGCTTTGTACCAATCTCCACTGCAATCACTTTCGCAGCACCTTGCCTCAAAGCTAATTCTGTAAACCCTCCTGTCGATGAACCAATGTCCAGTACCGTTTTTCCCCGAAAATCATAACCAAAAGCTCGCACCGCCCCTGACAATTTCAACTCTGCTCGCCCGACAATCTCTGTATTCATACTAGCTCTTTCGCATAACTTATCAACTCTTCATCTATATCTAAGCTACACGCATGCTTCATTTTATGAAGTTCATCAATATCAACCCACTTTGCTTCACTTGCATATTCCCTCTCATCCGCATCAAAACCAGTCGTTGATATTTCACCGTCCACAATCTTCACCGCATAAAAAACCAAAAACGATTGATAATCTAGATCCTTCTTCAAATGGTGAAAGAAACTTGTATGTATCGCCAATAATTTAGTCGGCTCAACATCATACCCAGTCTCCTCTTTAAACTCACGTCGCAAAGTTTCAATTGTGTTCTCGCCAAGCTCAAAAGTCCCACCCGGCCAATCATAGCCATCAAACTGCGAAGAAATCAAAGCCTTCCCGTCTTGCACTGCAATTCCATAAACATGAACTTTAGGAATCAAACTCTCAACCTTTGCTTCATGTTCCCCACCAAATACATCCACCGTTATAATCTTCTTCATACGCCTATCGTAGCATGTATCAGTTTCTTCCTTCTCCTCCACAATTTTACCCTTCTCGACCACAACATAACCATAGCCTATCGCCCGGAATTCAGGCTTCTCTAAAGTCCCTCTCACTACTATCGCTGACTTGTCAGACATCAAATATATCGGCAAATCCATATTCCTACTCTCCTGCAATGCTACATCTTTTGTCAATTGCGGAAACCATGTCGACCTAAAATGCGGCAGAAAACATATCGGTAACAATTCCAAATAATACCGATTCTCTATTGTTTCTCCAAACACCCCCACCGATGTTTCTTTACCTTCTTTATAACACAACACACAACTCCCGGCTGAACTCCCCACCCAAACCTTTTTCTCTAAAATTTCTGGTAAAATCTCTACAAATTTTGTTTCCTCAATAACCTCTTTCAAGTAATCGGTTTGTCCGCCAAAACAAAAAATTACATCACATTCTGCGATTCTTGCTCTTACATAACTCAAATCATGCGCTTGTAAATCTAGTAGTTCAATGTTACCACCAAAATTCATAGCAATTTCCTGCAAACCGTCAATGAACCATCTACAATCACCAATTTCTGCTTTAATCGCCTCATTGAGAACCAAAAAATTTATTTCCGCCCGTGGTTTGCCAACCAACTCTTCACACGACTTAACAATTTCTTCATTTGTAAACCCTGATGACGTCAAAATTACTTTCATTCTTTCTCCTTCAACCTGTCTAAATCACCATCTAGCACTTTAATTCCAAACGCCATAATCTCATCATGAATATATGGCTGCTCCGGTAAAGAGTTCAATGCAAAAACCGGTTTATCAAAATACCTCGCCAGATACAGTTCACAAAAACTATTAGCACCAATGTAGTTTTGAATCCCATTCTTCGTAAAATTGCACATCAACACCGCATCTGCTGCCCGAATTTTCTCTGGATGATTATGAATTGTATCAGTCTCAAACTTCGCCTGTACAGGATCAAAATCCTCTCGCTTTATCAAACCACGTTCTACTCCTGCTGGGAGTAACACCTCATAACCCATTTCTTCCAAATTCCCCGCAACCTGCAAAATCTCATCCGTAAAACTCAAACTCCCACAAATGCAAATCTTCATCTCTCCTCCTCCATTTAATTATATCCCCCCCCCCCCAGAAAAATCAAATTTCTTCTCCCTACATCCCTAATACAGTACTCAGGCAGCGGAGGGGGAAACCGTGCCAGCGCTCGTACGGGCCAACCGACGGATGCGCACCCGTTGCATTGAAGCCGAGGTAGTAAGTGCTAGGGATAGCTGCGCCATCGACGCGCGTAGAGGACGCTCGCGACGACCACCAGATACCATTGACGCCAGCGTACCTGAAAGTATCAGCAGATACAGCCAAATTGACGAACCCGCTGCGCACGAAGTACCCCTTACTCCAAAATCTTACAGACCACCGCTGTCATCAAACCTTTTTCCCGCGGTTCACTCTCAGCAATCATCAATGCAATCGCAACCAAGGCCCGATCAGAAATCTTCGCCTCACCTTTCTCAGTCAAACTATACTCGTTGATCACCAAGAAAACCATAAACAAAAACACAGCAATCCGCTTATTTCCATCAAAAAACGGGTGATCTTTGATGATAAAATACAACAAATTCGCCGCTTTCTCCGCCACCGTCGCATACACATCTTCCCCATCAAAACTCTGATAGATTGTTCGAAGCGCCCCCTCAAAAGCATCACCACGTGGCTTACCAAACATTTCTCCACCGTGGATTCGCTCACGCAGTTCCCCAATCATCGTCATACATTCGCCAGCTTCCAATACCTTTGTCGCCTTCGGTGCATCACTTAATTTTACAAACCCATCGTCATATTCACGCAGCGTCCGAAACGTCAATGTATACTGCGAAATTATCTCTAGTACCCCCTTAGCCTCTACACTGGTCAGTTCATTCTGCGCCATCAAGCGCTTCACAATTGCCACCGTCCCCGCCACCTCTTGCAACTGCTTCTGCGATAATTCCTTTAACCGCCGTTCATTCACTGCTACCCCGTTCACAATATAGCGCTTCAAGATCTTCGTCGCCCAAATCCGAAAATCCGTTGCCTTACGTGAGTTTACTCGATACCCCACCGATATTATCGCGTCGAGATTATAGACTTTTACTCGTCGTGTCACTTGACGCTCACCCTCAATTTGAACTTGTTCCAAAATGGAACAAGTTCGCCTCTCCTCCAGTTCCCCCTCTTGGTAAACATGCTTTAGATGCTTCGCTACCGCCTGAACGCCAACATCAAACAACTCCGCCATCTGTGCCTGTGTCGCCCAAATCGTCTCCTCCCCTGGGCTCAAATTAAACTGCACGTTCTTCCCGCCAGTTTCATAAATCAAAATATCTTTTTCCATCTTGCCTCAAATCTTTAATTAACTATCTTTAGTATATATTGTTTATCTGTAATTTACTACTCCAACTTGTAACGCATTTACAAGTTAAATACAATATAAAATATATCGTATAATATCTCTATGACAACAATTCAATATCAAATCGGCAACCATCACGGAGAAATCGCTTGGGCTGCCAGTGAATATTTTGGTGAACTTACAAACCAAACTTACAAATTAGGAGAAATGGAAGCCACAGATATTGCTCCACTGCCCAATCTTTCCCTTACTGCCAAACTCTTGCTCTCTGCCGTTGCTGGAGCAATTATTCAACATCTCCTCGACCAAGGCATCTCAGCACCAGAAATCTTCACAAACGGCACTTTTACCATCAAATAAAATCTTCGTGCGCAGCGGAGGTATAACATTACCAATCGCCAATGGTGTGCTTAGATTCGCCGGCCAGTGGGGTGGTAATTGGTCGTCATATTCTTACACTGTAGATACAAGTGCCTATTACATCAATTTCAATGTTTCCACCATAACACCATCGTTGAGTGCTAATCGTTGGAACGGTTTCTCCCTCCGCTGCCTGAGTACTGTATTATGGATGTGAGGAGGAAGGATATAGTGTATTTCGCCGACTAAGATAAGCCCATAAAAACACAATAAAGTCTCCACATCCAAGCAAAAGACGTAACTCTGGAAACATGTTATACTAAAGCCATTATGACTATAAATCCAGAAACCACCCCACCTTGCACCAATATCAACGAACCCAACCACTGGGACCAGCTTCAATCTGTAGCTTACAACCCCATCCCAGAGCTCCCCACTTCCAGTCCAAATCGTACCTGCAATTTTTACCTCCGAGAAATCAACCGCCTAGGCCGCATGAACGACGTACGAACCTTCCTCGGTTCCACTATCGACCGCAGTCCACGCACTTTTTCTTTCGACAACCCTGCCGAACTCAACCAATTCTGTCAAGATTACTCCAATCGTCTCAAAGACACCATTGATCTAACAAATCAATCTGCACTCAAAGATTATTCCGGTTTCAATTATAAAACTATTAATCAAGTCTCACGCGGACAATGGAATTATGACCTGCTCGGTGCTCAAACCCCAGAAAAGCTCGCTAGCGCCCAAAACTCTATCAACCAAATCCGCCAAGCCATCGCTACCGCCCCACCCATAGAAACCGACCTCATCACTCATCGTGGCACCAATCTCGACAGTTTCCAGGGCTATAATATCAATTCCCTTTCCGAACTCAAACAACTCCAAGGTCAATTTTTCCTCGAAACCGGCTTTACTAGCACATCGCTCTGCTCAGATGACAGCTTCGCTAATCATGATTTTGACGACCCATTACGTCCACCCTGCAATATTTCCATTGAGTACTTTATTCCAAAAGAAAACCACGAAGTCATCGGCCTTCTTTCCCATGCCACCAGCTACAACCCCGAGCAGCACGAAATCCTTATCGACCAAGACAGCCTCTCTTATATTTCAAACGTAGAAATTAGCCCCGACAAATCCAGCGCCAAGTTACAAATGACCCTCATCCCCCGCGAAATCTATGACCCCGCCATGCGCTAATCACCTATCGCGGTACCCGCTAATGGTAATATAGGCTAGAAGCCAACACTCTTAATTGGCGCGACTATACTCCAAACAAAAAAGGGCACCGCGAGGTGCAACATCCTTACTAGCAGCCGAACTTCCATTCGAACTAACGGGATTCCTACACGGTACCCATTCATAGTTCCAATGAAAACACTAGCCGAGACTAATCGACCACTATAACCGTAAAGATGTTGCTCCTCTATTATATCATATGCTAACGTATAAGAAATAATTGCGTCACCTCAGAGAAAGGACGCCGCACGCAAAGGAACTCTATTATCCCTAGGGCGAAGTTATTAGCGATGGGATACAAGGCAGAAATGAGGACGCGCAAAGGGGACGTATTATACATACGTCCCCTGCGAACCGCAATTTCTAACGCCGTACCGCGCTAAGAACGATCCCTACCTACTTCTGTCGCTCGCGATAAGCATAGGTCTCAGTATCTACAGAAACCACATCCCCCTCCTTGATAAATGCTGGCACCTTAATTACTACGCCAGTCTCAAGCGTTGCATCTTTTTGCACTGAACTCGTCGTATCACCTTTCACGGCATTTTCGGTGTAAGTCACTTTAAGCCAAATATTCTTTGGCAACACCAAGTTTATTGGAGTCCCATTATAAAATTGGATTTCCATTTCATCACCATCACGCATAAAATCCTTGGCATCCCCCACCATATCAGCCGACAACTCATATTGCTCAAAAGTCTCTGGATCCATGAAGTAAAATTTCTCATCATCCTTATAGAGATATTGCACTTTGCGTGTCGTCACTTCGGCTGGCTCAATCTTTTCCTGGCCCTTAAAAGTCTTAGGCAAAAGCGCACCAGTAATCAAGTTCTTCACCTTTACATTTACGATCGAGCCGCCCCGCCCCATCACTTTCTGTGAATACTCTACTACTTTATATGGCTGACCATCCAAAGTAATCAACACATTTTTCTTCAAATCGGTTGGACCATACATTGTCTTTCCTCCAATCAAATTAAATTTATTCGCTTTAATTACACTATTCCTTTCCTCTTGATATTTTTGGGCTATAAGCAGGGCTGAAGTCCAGAGATATGTTATAAGTCCGCAAGACAGCATATCGAAGACTTCACCCGCCAGACTAAGAATACAAGAGAAAAGGTCTTAGCAATAATCAAATCTAGTTACTTGCTACAAATGGCAATAACGCCAAATGCCGTGCCCGTTTCACCGCCACAGCCAACTGTCGTTGTTGCTTAGCCGTCAAACCAGTCTTAGAGATTGGCTCAATACGACCATAGATGTCAATATAGCGCTGCAAAGTCTTTACATCGCGATAATCAAAATACAAATTTGGGTTTACTTTAACTTTTCTCATATTTTCTCCTCTTTTACCACCCGTTAAAATGGAATCTCGTCCAAGTTAATTTGGTCATCTGGCACATCGTCCGGCACAATGTCGCTACCCATGTCGGTCTCAGTCGTACCAGAATTGTTGTTTGCGCCACGATTACTATTGTAACCACCACCATTTCCACCATTATTACCAATAAACGAGAAATCCTCCACAACAATTTCAGTCCGTGAACGTTTTTGCCCAGAGTTCTTATCTTCCCAACTCCGCTGTTCTAGCCTACCTGACACGAGCAAAGCTGAACCCTTGTGCACGTACTGGCAAATAATCTCAGCCGACTTTCCCCAAGCCACACAGTCTAAATACGATACCTGATCTTGCTGATTGCCACTACTATCCTTAAATGAACGATTCACTGCAATCGCAAAACTACACACCTGTGAACCACTACCAGTGGTCCGCATCTCTGGATCACGTGTAATATTGCCAGCAACAATCGCCTTACTAAATCCGCGCACTATTTCTCCTCCTCGGTCTCAGCTTCAGCTTCTGCTGCATGTGCCTGACGTGCTGCCTGCTTAGCTTCAGCCTTCAATTTCCGCTCGTCCACGGTCACTAAAAGATGGCGCAAAACTTCGTCAGTAATATTCAAAGCACTTTCAATCTTGGCTGGAGCATCTGCCGGCAACGCGACTTCACAGTAATAATACACTGCAAAATCTTGTCCTTTGATACTGTAAGCCAAACGCTTCTTTCCATCGTTCTGCTCTTTGGTAATCTTGCCACCATTCTTCTCAATCAAATCCTTGATTTTAGTAGTGGCTGGCTCTAAGTTCATCTCCAAATCTGGATGCACCAGAACCGTAAGTTCGTAATTTTTCATTACAACTCCTTTGGTTAAAGCAAGCACGGCTCTCTCACCTGCTCGCTGAGCTAATATCCCTTTTATTCTATCACACCCCACCACCCCTGTCAATCCACAAAACGTTTATCATCAAAAAGAGGGCTTGGCCTCACCTATAATTCCAGCCCTGAATATCTATTATTCATAAATATCATTCTTAACGCCGGAGGCAAGGTCGCCCTCAATGACTCCAATATATCACCCTTATTTTTCAAAGTCAAATATCTGATTTTGCGAAATAATTAACATCCTCTTAATCTGCTGCATCTCTAAAAAACACCTAATTTAGACGACGGCCGAATTAGTTCAACATCATACCCAAATCCAAGCAAAACATTTATCGTAGCATATTCATGCGATTACATCAGTACGCCATTTGTAGTTAATCTACCTTGTTTCTCACCAGACCTATCATTACTCATTATCCAAAACTAGCACAAAATCAATAAAATTAGCAAGCAAAAGCGTTTATTTCCAACATCTCCCCACATCCCTAATACAGTACTCAGGCAGCGGAGGGAGAAAGCGTAGTAGCGGCTATTCGGACCATTCGAGGAATTGACACTAGTAGCATTAAATATGAGGTAGTAACCGCCAAGACCAGCGGAGCCCCAAACATTATCAGCCCCACGCGACGACCACCAGAGGCCTCCGGAACCAGCGTCCCTAAAATTACCAGCAGAGTAACTAGGACCAACGTGCCCGCTGCGCACGAATATTACATATCATCCTGTAACTCACTACACCAAGAAAATGCTATAATCAAACAAAGGGACTATACATCATGGATTTAAACAAAATAGAAAAATTCATTCACAAACAAAAGGTTGGTTTTATTTGTTCTATCGATTACGAAAACTATCCCAACGTCCGCGCCATGTTAAAACCCAGAGAACACATTGGTCTTAAAGAATTCTACTTTTCTACCAACACCTCTTCAGCCAAAGTCCAACAATATCTAAATAACCCTCATGCCAGTATTTACTTTTACCACAAAGGGCTAATCAAATACACCGGTGTTATGCTCAAAGGCACAATGGAGGTCTTAACCGACCAAACCACCAAAGATTTAATTTGGCGCACTGGCGATATAATATTTTACAAAAAGGGTAAAACTGATCCAGACTACTGCGTCCTAAAATTCACCGCTACCAGCGGAAACTATTACTCAAATTTACAAACCCAAAGCTTTGAAATCAAATAGTCTATTCTCCACCACCATTCGCCAACTGGTCAAAATCATCCATCGAGCTAATCAAAACATCACGTGGTTTATGCCCATTGGCCGGCCCGATCACGCCAATCTCCTCTAGCCAAATTGCGAGACCTGACACGAACCCATGCCCCTTCCCTAGCCACGTCTGGAGCGAAGCTGTAGAAAACTTACCATTCTTCAAAGTAATCTCAATTGCCTTACGCACCACTGGATCATTCGGGTCATACCGCCGTCCTAAATCGCCAATCGCACCACCATCAGACGGTCCTATACCCTTAATCTGTACCGGCTGAGCCACAACTTCATTATTATATTCTGGTGGACGTTGCGCTCTTAGAAAATCTGCCAACTTTGCCACATCTTCATCACTTGCCCAAGCACCCTGAATTCGCCTTGGTTTGCCCATCATCTCTGTTGTCAGCATCAGCATATCACCCTTGCCTAGTAGTTTCTCTGCACCAGTCATGTCCAACATCACCCGCGAGTCAATCTGACTTCCCACTGCAAAGGCAATTCTGCCTGGAATATTCGCCTTAATCAAACCTGTAATCACCTTAACTTCCGGCCTCTGCGTGGCTAGTACCAAATGAATACCCGCCGCCCGACCTTTCTGCGCAATCCGCACAATTGGCATCTCCAAATCTTTTCCTGCCATCATCATCAAATCCGCCATCTCATCAATCAAAATCACAATATATGGCATCTTCTCGCCCTTGTGCTCAGACTCTCCCTCTTTAGCACCTGCCGCCTCAGTTGCTTGTTTTTCCATCTTGGCATTATAGTCCACGATGTTCTTCACTCGCTCTTCCGCCATCAATGTGTAACGCTTCTCCATTTCGTTCACTGCCCAACGCATTGCCGAAAGCGCCTTATCTACTTGCGTAATAATTGGCGTAAGCAAATGAGGAATACCATCATACTGTGCCATTTCCACTTGCTTTGGATCTACAATGATCAATTTCATATCACTAGGGGCATTACGATAAAGTAAACTGGAAATCAGCGTATTTGTCATCACTGATTTACCCGAACCAGTTGTACCAGCGATCAAAAGGTGCGGCATCTTAGCCAAATTCGCTACTACTGATTTACCAGAAATGTCTTTCCCTACCGCAAAAGTTAGTGGATCAGTCGCATTCTTCCATTCCCTGCTTTCAATCACTCCACGCAAGCGCACATCCGCCGACTTCGCATTCGGTAACTCTACTCCTACTGAACGTGTTCCAGGAATCGGTGCCTCAATCCTAATCTTATCTACTGCCAAATTCAACGCCAATTCCTTATCACGCGCCAAAATCTTCGACAAGTTTACTCCCTGAGGTGGTTTCATAGTATATTGCGTCACTCTTGGACCCACATTTGCCCCCTCCATCTCCACTTCAATTCCAAACTCACCTAGCGTAGTCTTAATAATCTGTGCGTTCTGCTGAATATCACCTGGATTAGCTGGCGATTGTTTCTTCTCAAGCAAGCTGATATCTGGCATTTTCCAATTCGGATCACTCACCGCCACAAGAGCCCGCTCTGGCTCTGGCGCTACCACATCCTTACCTCCCTTAGCTGGCTTACCCGCCAAACGTGTCTTCAGTAGCATCGGTTCATTCGCCGGAGTATCATCCACAGCCACACCAGAATTCACCTTGATCTCCAAATCGCCGCCCTTAACTTTTTCACCTTTTTCTGCTCTGCGCGCCAAACGCTCATTATGTCTATCCTCACGCTCACCCGTTCGGAAAATTGCCGCAATCCCCCTAAACACCGTTAATGGGTTCGTCTGTAAGATGAAAATCGCTGTCACGAACATCAGCACCACATAAATAAATATTGCCACTCCTGCATTCACTACCTGCGTCATCAGACCATTCAACCATTCACCCACAATACCACCAGTGGGTTCACTCTCGCCAATTGTCGGAATTCCTGCAATACCTGCTACCCAAAAAATCATCAAAAACGACGCCAACCACATCACTACTGGCAACCGATTATCATCTGTCCGAAAAATCTTCACCGCCAACCACACCAGCAAAAACGGCAACAAATACTGTGCATATCCAATCAACCACATTAAACCATCAATTGCTGAATTCAACACTGGACCACCATCACCCAGCCACGCAAAAATCAACACCACCGCTAACACTAGCATCAAAACCGCCATTATTTGCCGCCAAAAACCACCTGGCAGCTCGTGCTCTGGTGCTACTTCCTTTGACCGTGCCCTAGCCCGCGTTGATTTCTTCCTATTTGACGCCTTCTTTGACGTTGACCTCCGTTTTGCCATATACCCTATATTATACACAAATTCACCTAAAATACAAAACTTATTCCTCTCCTCACATCCCTAATACAGTACTCAGGCAGCGGAGGGGGCGACCATAGTGACGCTCCCACGGACCGCCTGACGACCATACCGCAGAGTTGGTGAACTC
>OOIH01000391.1_pt1 | contig 23822 bp, 37 predicted proteins | sample 1691801 | NCBI WGS metagenome assembly OOIH01 (sample SAMEA1061690, study PRJEB22710) | metagenome
CCAGTGAGTCCTTTCGTTTGCCCCTTCCTGAGGGGGGCCGGTTCGCGGCGGGCTCAGCTTGGAAGGGGAAGCCCCTGCCGGTGAGGGCGGTTTTTGCCGCCTCCTCCAGCTGCGCGGGCAGACGGTCCTCGTAAACCTCGCCCTTTGTCACGATGCTGCCGGGCATGTCGCCGGTGGTTACGTCTACGTCCTCATAGACAATGCCCTCCGCTGTCCCGTCGTTGGCGGGGTACACAGTGCCCGTTTTTACGTATTTGCGCCCGTTTTCGCCGGTCTCCGCGCCCGCCTGGGCGATCTGCCGGGTTTCCCGGGTGCAGTCCCCGTTATTTGCCAGGAACCAGCCGGGGGCGTAAGCCTGCCCCCGCTGTGCTGCTCCGATAAAAGACATCATTCGTCACTCCTTTTTGGTTTCTCCATAGAGGTTGGTGTGGTAGGCGGCGTAAAGCTGCGCCGCCCTGCTGTTGGGCCCATCCTTGTTGTCAGCGCTGCCGCCAGCTGCGGGTGGTGCGGCGGTGTCCGCACCCTTCGTGGCAGTGGTGCTCACCAGGCCGGAGAACGTGCCCGCAACCAGCGTGTCAAGGGCTTTCGCATCCTTGATTTTGCCGTCCTCGGCAATCTCAATGGCTTCGATCTCCGCGCCGCTGCCGCGCATGGCAACCTCGAGCGCCCTGCCGGTGATGCCCTTGCCCTCGTAGTAGGCCCGCACGGCGGCTTCCTTTGCCGCTTTGGCCTCCTTGGCGGACACACCGGCCTTGTAGTCCTCAAATTCTTTCTTGAGGGCGTCGTGCTTGTCCTTCCAGCCGTCTTTCTTCACGGCTTCCAGGCCGGCCTTCGCCGTCTCCAGCTCCTTTTGGAGACCGGGAAGGGCTTTTGCTTCGGCCTGCGCCTTGTCCAGCCTGTCTTTCAGGCCGTCCACGGTGTCGGTGTGGGCTTCGATGATCTGGTCGATCTTTTCGTCCTCGATTCCCATCGCTTTCAGGAATTTTCTGGTCAGTGCCAATTTCGTCCATCCTTTCTTCGGCCCCGGTCCTTCGGGGCGAACGTTGTATCAAAAACCGCTGTGCTTCGCGGGTTTTGCCAAAAGAAAAAGGCCGGCTGTCAGCTTTTCCCTGATAACCGGCCTTTTCGGCCTGCCCCGGCAGACGCCTGCCGGGACGGAAATGTATTCAGTTTTCACCTCGGCGGCGTCCGCTGCTTACCCCTTTTTCAGCGTCCCTTCGATGATCTCCCGGTACTGCTGCGCGTGGCCTGCAACCGCCGGTTTGAGGTACGGCTGCGCCCGCTGCCCGTGGGTTATGTGCCAGTTGCCTTTCGCGTCCTGGTAGACCCACGGCGTTTGCCGCCCGCCCGGGTAGTATTTTCCCGTGCCAAGCTCCACATAGGCGGCGTACTCCAAATTGCTCCCGATGGCAACCGCCGGTTCGGCGGGCTGCACCTGATGGGCAATGCTGTTTCGGAGATGGCCCGTGTCCACCGGGCACAGCTTCTTCGCGTACCCTTCCGCCACAAGCCCGCACGCCTCCAGCGCCCGCAGGCAGGCCGCGCGCATTTCTTCCTTTACGAGAGCGCTGTTGTCGGTGATTTCGATGTACATCGTATCGCTCACGATCCCCCTTCAAAACTTTGATTCGCCCTATTTCAGATTGCATAAATGTCACTATCTCACCGCTGTCCATCTCAATTGCCAGGCTATCTTCATCAAAATAAGTTTCTTCCGAACCCATGACGCAAATAATCTGGCCTGGACAGGAACGTCCATCCACTGCTTTCAAAGCCACATACGGAAGCGTATTCGCATAACCCCAGATATTAACCACGATAATTCTCCTTCACCGGAACGATGATTTTTCCAGTCTATTTTCCCATGTCAGTCCTCCGTTTCTATATCCGCGTGCCATTTGCAGTTCAGACATTTTTGACGTTGCTCCTCGTTCCAATGAATAACAGGATCATAGTCCTCTAAGATTCTTTTATTGATAAGCCCATCGGCCACATCAACGATCTCCATGCAGGTTGTTCCATCTATCTGCCCATCAATGACAGGACAATATACCGTTTTCATTCAAACACCTCCACAATCGCTTTCGTGTTAGGGTCATAATCTTTCCTGCTGAAAGATGTTTTTATTTCCATCGTCTCTTTATCAACATAGGCCGCACCGCTTGCAGAATAGAAGTTTATGCTAAATCCATCCCATCTTTTTTTGGCTATAGAGCAGTACGCACCCTCCACATATCCTCTGGCATCTTCCACGGTACATCCATGCCGAGCGGCGTGTTCATCCCGAAAGGTCAGCTTTGAAGCGTCGATCTTCTCCGGCGGTACTCGAACGCTGCCGATCACACCGGTCGCCTTGACCGCTAAATAATTCTGGAAATCCTTTTCGGTTGCCTCCGGCACACGACCTTTATAACGGCGGAATAATTTTAGCCGCCCCCACTTCTCAGTATCATTATACTTCAAATCCTGGAATTGTACAAAGGTTTGTGGGGCGTTTTTGCCCAGAAGAGACTTATATTCTTCAAACAGCCTTCTGTCCGCCGCTTCCCGCGCAACCTTCTCGCGGGCCGTTTCCATTGCCGCCGCCCCATGCCGCTTTTCTTTCATAGCGTACCATTCCTGATAGGTCATATCTTGAATGACTTCGCTTTCGCCGGTCACGGGGTCGCGGGCGCGGCGCCTTGTGTCGGACGTATCCACGCCCTCCACCTCCGCAATCAGCGTACAGCGGCAGTTGTAGACGTTGGCCGGAACGGCGTCCGGGTCGCCGGGGAACATGATATCGCCAAGCTCCGACTGGAACGGCGCGTCCGTCGGCTGCACCTGCCCATCGAGCAGGCGATGGGCGTAGCGGGTGCGACCGTCGAGGGCGGACAGCCAGCGCTTTTCTCTGCAAATGCCTTGTCACACGCGGCAACTTTTTTTCAAAACCGCTGTCCATAAGGCACTGACGGATTAAGCACCTGTATTCATAAGCTGAAGTGGTGGATCGGCTTCGCCTGACGAAAAATCTGACGGCGCAATCTGCGCACGTCTAATGATGGGATCGGCTCTTAGAGTGATTTGATAAATGGATCGTTTTCTATCCACCCATCCGCAATCAACCGCAAATAGGGAAATCAGAATATGCATATGTTTTAATCATCAACAATCATCCTCATCCGGATTATAGTTTGCGGCGGTATCGGCTCTTCGTTGATCACAGCATCGACAAGCTCAATGCTCATCGTCAATCACCTGTAAAGCCCTTTTCCACTCGCTCTGCTTCTCATGATTTGGCCGCTTTTCAACCAGGACTTCAAGAAAAATATGATACTGCCGCAGATGCTCTGTAAGCCATTTGGAGTCTGTTCCTGGGTTGCTTCGCAAAGACAAAAATGCTTCTGCTTGTTTTATCGGATAAAGCCACACACGAGTGTCAAATGCTTTCAGACACCGAAGGGTACATCCTCTTTTTTCGCATTCTTCGTAGATATCACGAATACGTAATTTTTCTTGCTCTCTTATCCTTTCTTGAAACGCTCTTAGGTTAGGCATGGTTCATCACCATCTTTATAATGATTTTTCCAGTGTCAATCCTCCGTGTTCTGATTGTAAACTTGGTCGTAAATCCGTTGAAGGTTTATCCCGATTTCGTCTGGTTCATCCTTGTGATCTACAATATTGTCCACAATCGCATCATCAATCACCAAAAGTAATGCACCCAAATCATTGTTTTGAAGTGCATCATTGATGTCAACAGACTGTTCCAGCAGATACTTTTTCTGTTCTTCGGTTATTTTAATCACTGTTTTCTCCCCCTGCTATACGGGTTCACCTGTATCAAGTTACCGTTTTCCGGGTTGATAGAAAGCTCCACGCCCTCAAGAATAAAACGCTGGCTCACTTTGCCACTTGGCGACACTCTCTCAGGAAGTATGACCGTATCTATTGATGTGAGCGTATCCAAAACCCTGTCCACGCCAACACCGGACCGCCTCTGTTCAATCGAACCAATAACGCGAGAAATAAAGTGATTGGATTTCCCAGTTATCAGTATTCCATTTGAGGTCGTCAGGCCCACCAGCTTTTCATCAATTTCCTGGCTTATCCGCTGATAAAGAGAAAAGTCAGCCAACGGGGTTAGCTCTGCAATTTGAATGGCTCTTTTGTAAGCTTTGAACACTTCCCACTGCCCACTATTATACTTCAAATTTTGGAATTGTGCAAAGGTTTGTGGAGCGTTTTTCCCCAAGACATTCTTGTATTCCGCAAATTGTTTCTGGTCTGAGAAAGCGTTTTTATCCTTCTTCTGATATGTTTCCCACACATACCGGTTTTCAGCGGATTTCCACGACTCCCACTGGGCGTAGGTCATATCTTGGGTGCGCACGCTCTCGCCGGTCGCGGGGTCGCGGGCGCGGCGTTTTGCACCCGACGTGTCCACGCCCTCCACATCGGCAACCAGGGTGCATCTACAGTTGTAAATATTCGCGGGAGCCGCGCTCGGGTCGCCGGGGAACCGGATATCCCCCAATTCCGAGCGGAACGGCTTGTCATGGTCCTGGGTTTGGCCGTCAAGAAGCCGGTGGGCGTGGCGGGTGCGCCCGTCGAGGGCGGACAGCCAGCGCTTTTCTCTGCAAATGCCTTGTCACACGCGGCAACCTCTTCTTCAAAGCCGTTGTCTACAAGGCCCTGGCGGATTTCCAAAAGCAGCTCATCGGCGTTGAGTTTGTAGTCTTCGGGGTTGACGCATTGATCTTCAAAATTATCATCAATGAAGGCTATACATTTTGCTTTCCCCCATAGGTATCCAAAAGCCAATAACAGTAAGCATCGACATCCATATAGCTAACATAAAATGGGAAATGTTCCAGTTTACTCATCGACAATCAACCTCATCTTGATTATAGTCTGCGGCGGAATTGGCTCTTCGTTTATTTCAACGCCTGTAATTTCAAATTTGCTGCCCCGCGCGATCAGAAATTCGTATTCCTGATCCTCCGCAAGACCGCTGTTGCCGGTGATCTCAATGTTCATCTACTATCACCAAACACTTTTCGGCGGCGTATTCCGGCCATCTTGCAAAAAAACGAGGGAGATATTGTGTAACCAACTTCTTTATGTCGTTTGGAAGCTCGTTTATGTTTTTACAGCCGGAAATTTTGTGTGCATAATATCCATCGAGTGAACTGTCTGAAAGGATCTTATCTATATCATCAATTTCATAGTCAACGGGATATGATGGCTTTAGATGAAACTTACCGCCTCCGTTTTTTTTGATAAGATAGTTTTCGACATAAATTGTGATCTCTCCTGCCAGCCGATCCCACAGCACATTGTTGTCCATATTCACTCCCTCACAATCGCCTTTGTTCTGTTAAGCAAAACCACATAATCGCGGCCCAGGAATCCGTTTAATGCTATCGCATCGTAGCCTTTTAGTGCGGCATACTGCCCAACATCTCCAAGTATGAGTTGATAATCCTCTTTTTCCCCAATAATTCTTGGTATTCCTGTATCCAAGAACTCTTGATAAACTGTTTTGTAGTCCGCAACTCTTGATGTTTCATCGAGCACCGCTTCAATTAACGCTCCACCCAGCCCAGCATAATCGCCCAGCGCGATATCTTTTGTTTCGGTAAAATAGACGCCATTGCCAAACACAGCGCCTCCGGCATTTCCAGTCCAAAGCGGGCCGCGTTTGAACTCACTCACAATTTCATCTGCCGTTTTATCCCCGCTTGATTTTACGCCACGATAAAGTCTTGTTTTCCCGACCGCAATATGTTCAAATTCATCTACGCTAACTACAGTAGGCAATCCATCGTATCCCAGTTTTTTGTTTGTAACTGCTCTGAGTTCTTGGAATGAGCTTATTTTCTCATACTCAGGAGATTCCGCAAACTTTTTCGCCATTTCAATGGTTTGCTCCTGAGTGAATATCGGCTTGCGTGCGTGTGCATCTGTTTTCTCCATTATACCAGATTCCGACGAACCTGCAACCTGATTTACGCTCTTTTTTCGCTCCACCCATTCCTGATAGGTCATATCTTGAATGACTTCGCTTTCGCCGGTCACGGGGTCGCGGGCACGGCGCCTTGCGTCGGACATGTCTGCGCCCTCCACCTCCGCAATCAGCGTACAGCGGCAGTTGTAGACGTTGGCCGGAACGGCGTCCGGGTCGCCTGGGAACATGATATCGCCAAGCTCCGACTGGAACGGCGCGTCCGTCGGCTGCACCTGCCCATCGAGCAGGCGATGGGCGTGGCGGGTGCGCCCGTCGAGGGTGGACAGCCACCGTTTTTTGAGCCGGATGCCCATTTCCTCAGCGGCGCGGAATCCGTCCATCCGGCCTGCGTTCTGCGCCCCGGTGACGGCGGTACGGGCGGCGCGGATGGCGCTCGTGCGGTTCATGTCCGGGATATTCGTTTGCAGCCGGTCGGCAAGCTGCCGGATGCTTTCGCCTTGGAGGATACCGCTCGTGACCTGCGCGGTGATCTGCCGCTTGCCGTAGGCGAGGTCGACGCCGCGTTTTACCGCACGTTCGGGCGGATAGTATGGCATCAGGTCGGGCCGCTCGACAATCAGGCGCTTGACGGTCTGCTCGTCCCACAGGTCAAAGCCCACGTCCGCACCCGCCTGCCGCTCGATGGTGTAGGCGGCATAGTTGCGGTTCAGACTATACAGCCCCGGCGTGGTATCGTTTATGTAGGCGGCCGCAAGCTCGTTCGCTTGGGTCATCCGCTCCGCCACGCGGCCCCGCAGGGCCTCAAAGCGCCTGCCGCGCCCGATCTGCGCCAGCCGCCACTGGGTATACTGCTGCCGCGTGATTTTTCCGGCCTGCAAAAGCTGTAACTGCTCCGCGTCCTGTTCCTCGAACCGGGCAAAGTAAGCGCCGATCTTCTCTTGCAGCTCGTCCGCAGCCTTGCGGTATTCGGCGGTTATGCGCTTTTCCAGCGCGGCGAGCGCTTTGTCGGCGGCGGCGTGCGCGGGGTCGGGCTTACGCTTCATCGCCGGTCACATCCCCGCTGCCGTTATCCGGCGGTTGGCTGCCCCCGCCGCCGTCAAACTTCCCCAGCTCCTCCGCCGCCAGCTGCACGAGGATTTCCTCCGCCATATCCGCGTCGCCCAAGATGGTCAGCAGCTTGCGGGTCAGGTATTCCTGCGTCACATAGGGCGCGGCCAGCAGCACCGACTGCATTTCCTCCTGCTTGTTGACGATCTGGTTGCGGGTGTAGGTCGGCGTATCCTCCACCCCAGCCAGCGCGAGAATCCCGAGAATAAACGCCGTGACCTGCTCCTCGAAGCCGTCGGTTTTCAGGTCGAGCGGCACATAGCTGGCCTTAATTGCCGTCGCGGTCTGGTTCCCGGCGGTGACGGCAGACGCGTCGAACGCCTGGAAATCCTGGTAAAGCTTCTTTTCCAGCATGTCAATCGCGGCCTGCGTCCCGGCAAACGGGGCCTCGATGGTATGCGGCTCTGCACGCGCGCCGTCCTCCGCGTTGTCCATAAACGCCACATGGGACTTTTTGACGATGTTCAGGAACTTTTCCGCGTCCAGGTAGTCCATCCCGCCGCAATTGGTCAGCACCCAGTAGATGATGTTCCCCTCGTCTACGTTGTTGACCATGTTGGAGCAGCAGAGGTCAAGCGCGTCGATGGTGTTCCGCTTGCCGCACAGCTCGGACTTGCACTGCTCATTGTTTTTCAGCGGGACGATCGGGAACGCCGGATAGTTTTCCCCACTCAAAATCACCGTTTTGTCCAGCTCTGCGGTGGTTGTGCGGACGATGTAGGGCCTTTTTGCCCTCCCGCCGTTCCACGGGATCGGTTCCATCTCGGAATCCTTTTTCTGCGTGTACTCCGTAATTCCGTCCGGCTCGTACAGTGTCGCCCGCAGCGGCTTGTCCCGGTCGATCTGCCAGAAGCGGACGCCCGCCGCCAGCGCGCCGTTTTCCTCATCGTACAGCGGGACAAACTCGGTGATTTGGAACACCTCCATATGGTCAAGGTTCCAAAAGCCGAAGCCCACGCCGCCGGTCAGGGCATACAGCCCCGCGCGGCTGACCGCCAGATCGAAATTGCGCCCCAGCCTGCCCTTTGTGGCCTTGCCCTGGAAGGTCACGCCGTTGCCCAGCAGATAGCTGCATTCCTGCCGCACCGCCAGCTTGAAGAAGCTGCTGGAAATCTTGTGGTTGGCCGTGTACATATCCCGGTGGGCCCTGCCCCGCATGTCGCAGAGGATTTTTTCGTACTCGCTGATTGTCGGGTTCTCGCCGTCGTAATATTTCTGCGCGGCGGCGGCGGTCTTGTACAGTTCGCTCCGCTTATGGTCGGCGATTGCGGATTTGATAAAGGCGATCCGCTCTTTTTCGTCACTTCCGCAGGCTAATAAATCCTGATAGGTTCTCAAGCCCTCGTTTCACCCCCTATTCCCACGCGGGCCGGAATTCCTTCGCGCCCGCCCGCCTGGCAAGGCGCAGCGTTTTCACAAAATAGCGCACCGCGTCCATGCAGTGGTCGTCTTTCTTCAGCGGCGCGTCCTCGCCGCGGTCGGCGGCTTTTGCGTCCCAGGCGTACGCGCCGAACTCCGCGATCGTGTGCCTGCACTCCGGCGAAAACGCCAGAGCGCCCGTGCCAAGCAGCGAGCACACATCGGAAATCCCGTCCAGCACCGCGTTGTCCGCGTTCCGGGTGCGCAGGCCGCGCCGTCGCAGCTCGGCCTTCAGCGCCGCTGCCGACGGGTCGAGGATGACCTGCCGCACCTCCTCCGGCGGGATGCCGTCCAGCAGCCCAAGCAGCCCGTCGGCAAGCTCGCTGACCAGCGCCTGCGCGCCGCTCTCGCGCCCCGAATAGTAGTATTCGCGCAGGCACAGCCAGCGCCCCGTGCCGCGCTCCTTCTGCCACAGCAGGAACACGGTCGCGTTCTGGACGCCGAAATCGGCGGATACGTAATACGGCCCCTCTGCGTCGGGCGCGCCCGTCAGGACGTGCCGGTTTTCGCGGAACATCGGGTAAACTAAGCCCTCCGCCGCCGCCCATTCGCCGAGGATGTAGCGGTCATAGTACACCGTCCCGGCGTATTCCTTTTTCAGCTCGGCCACCACCTGCGCGGGCAGCACGCCGTCGTCGATTACATAGCTTTGCTGGTAAATGTCCGCGCCGCTGTCCAGAAAGCGCTTAAACCAGTGGTTCGGGTTGTCCGGGTTGCAGGTGCCGTCAAAATGGGAATTCCCGCACCGCAGGCGGCTTTTCAGCATCTGGAACACCTCTTCAGACCAGGTCGTGACCTCGTCGCCATAGACGTATTCAAACGTCGCACCCTGGATGCGCGATACGTGCTTGCGGTTGTCCGCGCCCAGCGCGTATACCCGTTTGCCGAACAGCTCGACCGTGTTGTCGCTGCGGATGTTCCCGACCAGCCCCGGCCACCATGCCCGCATCGGCTCGAGGATGTTCCGCTCAAGCGTGCCGCGCGTGTTGCCCAGCAGCACCAGCAGCCCCTCTCCGCGCGATGCAAGAATGCGCTGGGGGATGACGACGGTGAAATCAGCGAAGCTTTTCCCGCTGCCCGTCGCGCCCGTTTTGACGTTCCAGCGGTGGTTGCAGTTTTGCAGGAATTCGCGCTGCTTTTCAGTCAATGGCACTGTCAATCCCTCCCAAAAGCGCTTTTGCCGTTTTGAGGGTTTCCGGTTCGGTTTTCGGCTCCCACGCGCCGACGTGCTTTCCAAGCAGTTCCAGCGCTTTCAGCTTGCTGCTGTATTTCAAATCGCTTTCCGGGAAGTCGGACGCCTGCTTTTCCGTGATTTCGAGCAGCTTGCCGATGACATAGTCCTGGCTGACTGCTGTGCGCTGCTCGCGTTTCTTCATGGATTCCTGCAGCAATCGCTGAACCTTAACATTTGCTAACAGCCTTGCGCCCTGCTCGCAGGCGGTTCTCTCGCTGTATCCCGCCCGGATCGCGGCCCGCGTCGCGTTCAGGTCGATCAGGTACTCCTGCACGAACGTCTTCTGTTTTGCTGTCAGCGCCACCGTGGCCGCCCCCTTTCCGGCATGAGAAAAGCGCCCACGGGGTTCCGTAAGCGCTTTTCGATGGTTGTATTATATCACAGGTTCGATGTAGCATTCTATCGCATAATTTCCTCCACCGCGTGTAGTGCCTGCGGGTGCAGCCGCTGGACTACGTGCTGGTAATTATACCCCATGTCAACCGCGATCTCCTCCCACGTTTTCCCTTCGACATACCGCGCCCGCAGCAGCCGCCGGTAGCGGCTGTCGGGCACCTGCGCGATCACCGCCAGCACCTCGCGCTCAACGGCGAGCAGCCGTTCGACCGCGTGGTCGAGCTCGGCCGCGCAGTCGGCATAGCCCGCCAGCAGCCCGCCGCCGTCCCCCGAGCCGTGCGCCGGGGCTTTGGAGGGCCGCGCCGTCGCCCGTGTCGCCTGCTCGTAGGCCCGCTGCCGCAGCCGCCGCAGCTGCGCCACCTCGGCCTGTACGCCGCGCACCCGCTGTAAGTATTCTTTTGCTGTCATTCCAGCACCTCCATGCGCTGCTCCGCCGTCCCGTAATACCATTTGTCCCGCTCAATACCAACAAAACCAAGCCCCATTCTGCGGCAGGCAACACCGGTACTGCCGCTGCCCATGAACGGGTCGAGCACTGTCCCGCCCTCCGGACAGATTGCAAGCAGCTTTTCGAGCAATTCAACAGGCTTTTCGGTCTGATGGTGCTTTCTGGATAACGGGACGCTGGAAACACGATAGCAGCCTGGGAAGACCGGCACGCCAGTCTTGTATTCCGTTTTCCTGGGGCCGTTCGTCCCCCATACAACATATTCGCAGTCGTTCCGGAACCGGTTGGGGATTGCGCGGCAGTTGCCCTTATCCCACACGACAATTCCGCGATAGACCCAACCCGCAGCCTGTAACGCGTCGGTAAGTGCGGGCAGCTGCCGCCAATCTGTAAACACCGCCGCAATCGATTCCGGCTTCGCCTTCTCCCGCGCTTTTGCCAATACCATACGCAGGAACTCGGTAAAGCTGCGCTGATCCATATTGTCACCGCTGAAATTTGGGAAACGTGCAGCGCCTTGATAAGCGATATCTGTATACTTGGTTTGTGTATTGGCTTTCCTGTCCCCGGCGAACAGCCCGCCCGACGAGTACGGCGGGTCGGTCAGCAGCATATCAATACTGCCGTCCGGTATTTCCCGCAGCCGTTCCATGCAGTCGCCCCATAACAGCTGCGTCCTTTGGGTATCTTCTGCCTTTTTACTGTAGCCCAAGTTTGTCCTCCTCCAAAATATCCGTCCGCGGGGTGTATTCCCTGATTTTCTGCCGCTCCTCGGCCTTGCGCATCGCGCCGAGCAGGCGTTCGAGCGAGCCGGTCACGTCCTTGTTTTTCTGCGCCCATCCGGCAGGCAAAGACGCAATTTCGACGGCGTCCTTTGCAGTGCGGCGGCGCTGGCGCACCCGGCGCAGCAGCTTGCCCAGCCGCGCCGTTTCGTGATAGCCGTCTTCGGACAGCTCCAGCCGGTGCAGGATGTCCTGCGTCTGGGCGTTGCAATCCTGCTCGTCCTGCTGCGCCATCCGCAGCTGCTCTTCCGACTCGCGCAGCCAGCGCAGGAAGCTTTCCAGCTGCGCCGAGCTGAAACGATCCTGACCGCCTGTTGCGGTTCTGCCGCCCGTCAAGGCTTCCCCGCCGCCTGAGCGGCCTCCCATTCGTAGAGATAGCGGATTTGCGTCCCCGTCACGCGTTCCGCTTTCAGGCGCAGCTTTTCGTTTGCGTAGTCCTCGTCGTTTTCCTCGGCCATGCGCTGGTACTCGCGCGTGTTTTCGTCCAGCGCCCGGAAAAACAGGTCGAGCCGCTTCGCGCCAAAGCCGTATGCGTCCGCAATGGACGCGATCGCCAGCCACAAAATACGCTGCACCGCGATCTCTGACCGTACCTCTACCATCTTGTCCGCCGCCGCTTTCTCGACCGCCGCCCGCATCTGCCGCTTGTGCGCCAGCACGTCAGCGAACGACGCGCCGCGCGGCTTGCCCTTCTTCGTTTTCTGTTTCATGCATTTCTACCTCCATAATTGCCCGGAAAACCGGGTAAAACTGCTGCGGGACTACCGCATTGCCTAAGCATCTAATTCGGTCCACCCGGCAGGAAACCCCATGAGCCACTCGACCCACGTCGGGTTCAGTTGCCCACAAGCGTCCGTCCGCAAGCTGCCGTGCATATTCCCGCCGCTCGTCCCCTGCGCATCTGCGGCCGTCACAGTTGGGTACATCACAGCGCCTTTCAAATTCCGTTTTTTCCGGTCGTGCTCCGCACTTTTGCTCCCCACCGGCCCGCTGCCTTTGCAGTCGGACGCTTTCGGCGTTGGCCACAGCTGCCCCGTGTGCAACGAACGCGACGCGTTCCCGTCTGTGCGGCGCTCCGACAGCCGCAGCTTCAAAATCAAACACGACGGTGTGATAGCCCGCGCGCTCCAGGTCCTGTACAACGTCGGCAGCGGCAATGCGCAGGATTCCAGGTACGTTCTCACCAACGACCCAACGCGGCGCAAATTCTCTGATAACTCGGAGCATTTCAGGCCATAAGTAACGGTCGTCCCATTTGCCCTTTTGCTTGCCAGCCACACTGAAGGGCTGGCAGGGGAAGCCTCCGGAAATAAGGTCAACTGTTCGTAAACCCGTCCTTGCATAGAACCCCTCCTTTGTCAGCGTCCGGATATCCCGCCAGCGCGGCACGTCCGGCCAGTGTTTTTCCAGCACCCGCGTTGGGTAGTCTGCAAATTCGCACTGCCCCACAACCCGGAAGCCAGCCCACTCTGCGGCAAGGTCTAAGCCGCCGATGCCGGAAAATAAGCTGAAATGCGTCATAGCCCCACCTCATCGAACGACACCTGGCCCGGAAGCACGCCGTCCTCCATCCACCAGTGGAAAACGTCTGTACCCGTAACGCCAGACCGCCAACTTCCTATCATTCCCCCACGCCTGTATCGTTCTTCCAGCATTTTTTCAAATGCTCGTATGTATGCACGCTGGTATGCCGGGAAATGTGCAAAATCCCGATACCGTCCTTTTCGCCGTGCCATAGGACAGCCAACACAGCCAACACGATGAAATCCGCATTGATATAACGGGTTTGTTTGAATATGCTCCGCTTCTATGTAATCCCATACGTCGCAGTCCGTCCAATCGATAATCGGGTTGCATATGCGTTTGGCTTTCAGCGTGCAGGTTTCAAACAGCCTGCGGTCATCGTTATCATTCAGAAGGATTTTGTTTTCTTTTTTCTTGCTGGTTATTTCAAGCGCCGCCCGGTTTTTCCGCCGCTTTGTGCTTTCCGCCCAGCGAACGCCGGTGGTAATCATGCGGCCTGCGCCGCTGCTTTCTTTCAGGATATCGCAGCAATAACGCACTGTCCGTGTCGGCGGCATCCGCTTTTGCGGGATCAGGCTCCACATCGTTACAGGTTGCCCTTTATAGCGCGGCATATTGACCGCGCATTTGATGCCCTGTTCTTCCAGGCCACGGAAGGTCTCCCGCACATGGTAAACGGTTTCGGGCGCGTCGGCGGTCGTATGGTTATGCATGACCTCAAACCGGATTCCAGCGCGCTGCGCCAGTGTTAAGCACACGTCCGAATCCTTCCCGCCTGATGTGGTAACAATCAGAGGCGCGCCATTGTAAAGCCGTTCGCTGTAAAAGGCAGCTTCCTGCAACCTGGCAATCGCTTTTTGTTCCTTATCAGCCATTTTTCATCGCCTCATGATTGCTCAATCGCGCCCGGGGAGCTTCCCGCCACGCATGCGCAATCCGTTCCGCAAAGCCGTCGTCCTCCTTTATGAGCTCCGAGACCGGGGGGCAACGCTCCAGGTCACGCACGTCCCGCCCCGTCACCGTGCAGCGGTTCAGGGTGCGGTAGGGGCAATTTGTATCACAGGTCATTTCGCATCGCCTCCTCCTTGGCGGCGGTAGGCCCGCCACCCTGCAACTCCAAGCTTCCCTTCCGGATCGTAATCTGCAATATCCGGCGTTTCCAGGCAGTAGGGGAACAGCACCCGTTCGCCGTTTTCCCAATCACAGATATCCCAATGCCCCTGAAAGCAGTTGATATCCGCAACGTTTACAATCCAGACCGGCTGGCCGTCCATTTCCCGCAGCTCGTCCAGGGTCAGCGGCTCGTTTGGCTGCAAAGGCTCTGCTTCAACTTCTGGGGCAGTGTCAAACGCGTCAATGATCTGGTTCGCCCGGTCGTTGGTTCCGTCCGACGCGAGCAGACCGTAAACCAGACTCATAAATTCATTGCGGTAGGCGTCGTTATCATACAGTTTCATCGTTCCTTCTCCTCCACGTTGTAAACGTTGCTGCACAGGCAGCCGTCAAAATCAATCGCAATTGCTTTCCGCATAATTCCCTCCAATCCGCTGCTCTAACTCTGTCCAGGCTTCTTTGGTGAGAGGACGACCGCAGAACGGGCAGAATTTTATCTTCACAGTTTCCCAATAAGGCCCCACATCAATATTCAACTCATCTTTTGAAATCCGTATTTCCCCAAGTTCCCCTTCTTCCCATTTTCTGTAATCGTTATAATCCCATCCTGCCGTGCAGTGTTCGCATCCCTCCCACCGGCTCTTGCCCAGCTTGGCGGGCTGCGCCCGCATCACCCGCGCCGCGACCCGGCAAGCCTCATTCCAAACTGCAATGCGCTTCGCTAGATCGTAAGCCCAGCAATCCAGCGCTTCCCGGCTGGTCTCCGTGCCGAGGATGCGGGCGACTTCTTCCGCCGTCATTTCGATCCTTTCCTCTGTAACATTCTTCATTTCTGGATTCCCTCCATTCCCATTCCAACCTTCGAGCGGATGTCCTCCATCCACTCCCGTTCCCAATCCTTCATCGGTTCGCTGCCGGACGGCGGTGGGGCCATTGCGGCGGGCGGCTCATAGCAGCGCATGGTGCCGATCACATAAGCGGTAACGTCCCGTTTGGGCTGCCTGCGGTGGCGTTCAGCCGCTTCGTCTACGGCGCGCAGCAGGGTATCCACATCTTTCCCCGCCGCCAGCAGCTCCCGCACAGCCGATACAAAACCCGCATTCGGCCTTATTTCAAAAAGATTTTCAAACCGCTCCAATACAACCGGCAAAGCAGTATCTTCTGGTATCGTATCATTTATTATATTTTGATCTTTTTTTATCTTCTCTGCTGTTTTTTCTTCTTCTTTCTTTTGTGTACTTTCCGACGCGGAAACGGGCGTTTCTGCCGGAGAAACCCCGGTTTCTGACGCGGAAATGAAATTCAGGTAGATCGGGTTAGACGGGCTGATCTCCTTCATCTCGTCTGCATCCAGAAGCCAGATATCGTAATTGACCCGCGCATACGCGCGTTTGCTGGTCATACGGTAATACTGCTCTTGCGCTCTGTGGGAGGTGATATATCCCATCCGGTAAAGGTCGTGGCTAAATAGTCTGCACGCCACCAGACAGTCTATCAGTCTCCGTATTGTGTTCGGTTTCGGCTCATATTCGCCGGTCAGCACGTCGTTTATGATTGTCCAGATCACATCGTCTCGCGTTTCTTCGTTGTACTCAATGTAATAGCCCTTGTCCCGGTACAGGATGCACAGCAGCTCCAGATAGACGACAATCGCCAGATAGCCGAATTCCTGCCGCGCCCGCCGCAGCTTGGGGTCGCTGAGCGCGTTGCAGTCCAGCGGGAACCAGTCCAGGCTGATTTTCTGCGGTCTCCCCGTTGCAATCACCTCCGTCCACAGGGAGGGGTGGGGCGGCGGCAAACCGCCCCGTCCCTGTCCTCACGCGAGGATGATGACCTCATCTGCAAGCTCCGGCGGCAGGCTGCGCACAAAGTATTCCCTGATCCGCTGCACCGCTTCATACTGCCACTGGTTCCCGTCGGCGGTAAACAGGGCCGCGCTCACGCCGTCCCCGCCGCCGCGCAGGCGGAATACAAAGGGGCTTTCTGGCTGCTCAATCTCTCGGAAGGTGCGGTAAGGGGCGAGCGTGACGGGGTTCGGCACGGTCTCCCGCTGCACCAGGCTGATGCCGCTGCGGGCGGTCACCGACTGGCTCACACCGTCGTCGGTCTGCTGCACGCTGTTGCCGTCGGTCACATTGGAGACCAGCTTTAACAGCGCCCGCACATTTTCGCTGTCCACAAAATACTGCTGCATCGTGATTACGAAGCTTTCCACATCCAGAAATCTGCCCTCCGGGAAACGCGCGGGTGCGGTGCAGGCCCGCAGCAGCGTTTCGCGCCGCTTGTCCCGGTTCAGCTCCATGCAAAGGTCTACGCTCTGATGGTCGCGCACGTGGATGATAAACCGGCGCTCCGTGTCCAGCGCGTTTTCATCCGCGCCGCCGGTGATGTAGTCCAGAATAGCGCTCAGCGTGCCGACCGCAAGCGGTTCCGCGCAGTCCTCTTCCGGCACACGGTCATAATCCCCGCTGCCGCCGAGCAGGAAGCTTCGGCCACCCACCTGGACGGTAACAGGCTTTGCCAGTGTCAAAATCTTTTCAATTGCTGCTTTCAGCATATCTTTTCCTCCTTATGCCCGCTTTGCGAGCTGAATAATTTTCGGTTCCTCCTGCATCCCGCCGGACAAATCCAGCTGCCCGGGGGCCTGCGGGGTATATTCCATGACGGTGGGATCGTCCGCCGAACCGCCCAGCAGCAGCGTCGTATCGAGCTGCCGGACCGGCGCGAGCTTTGATGAAACCGCCGCCTTCACCGACGCGCTGCGGCGGTCCTCGGTGGGCGTGAGAGAGATTTTGATCGTCAGCACCCGCGCCGTCTTCTGGTCGGTGTTCAGGTCGAGCAGGTTGCGCGCCACGCGGTCAAACTCATAATTGACCCGTTCCGCAACCGCCCCGCCCATGATTTCCAGCAGGGAAATTCCCCGTACTTCTCCGTTGTTCTCCTGCATAAGCTCCTCCTTTACTTGGGGCAAATGATGACTTCCAGCCCCGGGAATTCTTTTGAAAAGGCCCGCCGTATCCGGTTTTCGTCCGCATGGGCGCTCGAAAGGTGCAGCAGGTACAGCCTGCGGCAGCGGCTGAGGTCGAGTTTCCGCAGGTACCCGATCAGCCCGCCCAGGTCAAAATGGGTGTGCCGGATGCGCTCTTTCAGGCTGTCCGGTATGCGCTCCGACCGCGCAAGCAGCTCCTCGCAGTAGTTGCATTCCAGCGCGGCAAGGGCCACGCGCGGCACGATGCGGTTGAGCCCCCGCGTATCGGCGGCAAACAGCAGCCGGTCGCCGGTCCCGGGCTCGTCGATCAGGAAGCCGCAGGGCTCGCGCGCGTCGTGCCAAACCGGGAAGGCCAGCACCCGGAACGCGCCCAGCGTGACCGGCGTTTCGGGCACGAGGATTTCCGCGTCCGGCAGCTCGAGCGCCTGCGCCGTGCCCTCTGTCATGTACACCGGCAGGCCGCGCCGCAGCAGCCCGCCCGCCGCCGCGCAGTGGTCCTTGTGCTCGTGGGTGACCAGGCAGGCGGTGAGGTCTGGGTACGCCGCGCCCAGCAGCGCGGCCAGCCGTTTCAGCGGCACGCCGCACTCCAGTAGCAGCGCGCTGCCGCCGCCGCGCACCAGGTACGCATTGCCCTTTGACGAGCTGCAAAGGCTTTCAAAGGTCAAATCGGGCACGCCCCTTCCTGCGCCGCCTGCTGGGGCTGCGGCCCGGCTGCGGGCGCGTCCTCCGGCGGCATGTCGAGCGGCTTGTCCGGCGGGTCCTGCCGGTACTGCTCGCTCTTTTCGACCGCTTCCCGCATCCAGGGCGGCAGGCTGTCCCAGACCGCACCCGAGAAGCCGTCGCGGTCAATATCGTAGGTAAGCGGGGCTGTCCCGGACTGCGGCGCAGGGAGCCCCTTCGGCAGTGCCATCACATCCTCGATATTGTTGTGCGCCCCGTCCTCCGAGACCGTCACCCGGATCTGGCAGCCGCGCCCAACCAGGTCAAACAGGTCGAGCTCGCCGAGCTCCTGCTCGCTGTAGCTGGCGTTCAGCCACGCGTTGAGCAGCTTGTTCAGGATGCCTTTCTTTGATGTTGAGAAGGTGCACCGCTTGGTCAGCTGGCGCGGCCTGCGTTCCCCGTCGATTTCGATCGTCTCGTCCGGGATATCGAACGAAAACGCAACCTTGCGCGAGGTATGCTTGTACTTTTCGCTGTACTGGTCGCCGAGGTCGGCAACCGTCACGCACACCGCCATGTAAACGCCCGCTTCCAGCGGCGGGACCGCAGGTTTGACCTTTTCTTTCAGTTTCATAGATATTTCAGCTCCTTCTGCCCCTCAAGGGCCTTCATGATGATCGTCTGTGTGCCCAGCTTCGGGATACCGGTGATTTCGCCCGCCTTGTCGATGAACACCGGCAGGCGCAGATCGTAGGCCCGCATCAGGGAATTGATCACGTCCAGGCCGGTTTTCGCCCGTTCGCCGTCCGAAATCGTGCCGTAGGGCCTGCCCTCCCACAGCGGGTCGCAGCATTCCCCCTGCCCGCCGTTGACCTGCTGGGTGAACAGCCGGAAGCGGGTGCGCTCAAACAGGGCGTTGACCGCGCCGGTGATGCGCTCGGATTTGTAGCGCGTGAACGCGTCGGACAGGTACAGCAGCCCGTCCAGCCGGGAAAGCTCCGCACCCGCCGCGCGGCGCTCGCCCTCATATTTCTCCATGCGCGACTGCGCGTCCGCAAGGATGCTTTCGCGCGAAAGCTCGGTGCGCAGGCCGTCCATTTCGGCCTCCAGTTCATCCGCCCTGCCGCGCAGCCCCTGCTCCAGCGTGCCGTCCTGCCTGCATATCTGCGCAAGCGCTTCGTCCGCCGCGCGGAGTTCTTCGGCGAGGGCGGTTTTCCGCTCCGCGTAGCCGGGCAAATCGCAGATTACGGCGGGCCCGGGTTCCGGAACCGCTTCCAGCTGCGCCGCGAGCTCTTCCAGCCGCAGCCGCTGCGCCGCAATCTCCCTGTCCAGCGCCCCCATGCGCGTTTTTCGCTCCGCGATATCGGCTTTCAGAAGGCCCGAATCGTCCACAAGGGCTTTCTGCCGCGCTTCCTTGCCCGCCGCGAACTCCGCTTTCGCGCTCTCGACCTTATGCGCCGGGAGCGGCTGTCCGCAGGCCGGGCAGGTTTTCGAGCCCCTCCACGTCTCGCGCTGGATTTCCGACCAGCGCCTGCGGTAATCGTCCAGCCGCAGCTCCGCCGTCACGGCCGCCGCATTTTCGCGCTCGAAGGCGGCTTCCAGCTCGCCCAGCCGCGCCCGCGCCTGCTCCAGCTGCCCCGCAAGCGCCGCGCGCGGGTCCTCCTGCGGGACGGCCTGCTCCCGGCGGTGCGCCGTGTTTTCGTTTTCCAGCGCCGCCAGCGCGTTTGCCGCTGCCGCCCGCCGGTTTTCCGCCTGCATCGCCGCGGCGTTATGTACGATGGCAGAAAGCCGGGCCTGGATTTCCTCATGCTGCGCCTGCTTTTCTTCCAGCGCCGCACGCACCGCTGCAAAATCGGTGCCGGAAATGCCGCTGACCGTTTTGGCGCATTCGTCGATCCGGATGGGATACGCGTCCAGCTGGCGGCTGACCTTTACCCGTTCGGCGCGCAGCCGCGTCTTGCAGTCCTCCAGCGTGTGGTTCCCCATTTCGGCGAGCAGCGGCGCAAAATCCGGACGTTCCTCCAGCAGCGCCGCGTCGTCGCCGACCCCGCACAGGTCGAACAGCAGCGCCCGCCGCTGCCTCCACGGCATATCCCGGCAGAACCAGTAAACGTCGGTCAGCAACCGCCACTGCTCCTCGGTCACGATTGCCGAAATGTAGGCTTTATAATCGCTTTCCTTCTTCGGCACGCCGTCGATGAAATAGTCGGTCGTGTTGCCCGAAAACTGCTGCTCCGCACACCCGCGCGGCTTCGTCCAGACCTCCCGGTAGACCTTTTTCAGCGCCAGCGGCGCACCGTCCACCGACAGGACGACCGTCACGGCAGGCATGACCCCTGTACCCTCCGTGCCGTTTGGCTTGATGTTGAAGTCGCGTTCCCCAGGCTTGCGCCCCTGCGAATCCCGCCCGAACAGCACCCACGAAACCGCATCGTAATGGGTCGTCTTGCCCAGCCCGTTTTCCCCAAGGATCGTCATATCCCGGCCGCCAAACTCCACAACCCGGTGCCCGCTGCCTTTGAAATGCTCCATTTCGAGCGTTAATAATTTGATCGTTTTCATTGACTTTTCCTTTCCGCTGCTTTATAATGAAGCTGTGTTATTGTTTTTGCGCTCATTCCGGATTGCCGTCCGGGTGGGCGCTTTCTTCGGCCTGTGGCGGTGCGTCTTCCGACAGCCATGCGGCGATGCAGTCGCGGCACGAGGGTACGCCGCAGATCATGTGCATGCGCGGGCAGAACGACCGCTCATTCCCGTTTTTCATCAGCGCGGCAAGCTCCTTTGGGGTGCCGCACGCCTGGATTCTTTCAAACCATGTCACGGCGTTTGCCCCCTTTCCGCTCCAATTCCGCCAGCCAGTCGGCGAACGCTGCCAGCATCCCCGCCGCGTACAGCACCGCGAGCATCTGCCACAGCCGGTCGCCGCCGAGCAGGTTGCCGACGATCAGCGAGCCGCCGTGCCATGCGCAGGCCGCGCCTGTCGCCGTCGCCAGAATCCGCAACGCCCGGCAGAGCCGCACCCGTTTCCGCTTATTCCGCACCGCTGCCGCCCCCTTCCGCAGCCACCGCGTCCGCAAGCGCCGCTGCGCGCTCCGCCAGCCGGAACAGCATCTCCGCCCGGCACTCGTCGCAGAATGTCTCGTCCGCCAGGAACCCTGCCAGATACCCGAGCTCACAGCCCGCGTCTTTCAGTTTTTCGTGCATGTTATGTACCTCCTTGATTTCGTCCGGCGGGGCGGCTGCCTGAAGCGCATGCCCCGCCCGTTTATTCGTCTTCCTCCGGATACCGCGCCGCCGTCTCCTCGCGCAGCCGCTCCTCCTCCAACGCTTCCAGCCGCGCAAGCAGCGCCTGCGCTTCCCGGCGCAGCGCCCGCCGCCGTCCCTCCGAGCAGTCCGCGCGCGCAGCCTCGCAAGCCGCGTCGCCCAGCCGCCGCAGCAGCCCGCGCACTTCTTCCCTTCGGCCCATTACGCCTCCGCCTCCATTTCCTTCTGCACCATCCACGACACCACGTCGCGCACCTGGTACCGCCAGCACTTGCCCGCCTTGATCCCCGGCACCTGCCGCCGCAGCTGGCTGCGCACCGTGTCGCGGTCACAGCCCAGCAGCTGCGCCACCTCGGTTTCGCTCAGCACGATCGGCGGCGGCACCGGCCTGCCTTCAGTTTTGCCGCCGCTGCGCGCTTCCATGCGCCCCGCCAGCCACCGGTCGACCTCACGCCGCGTGTCGCGGATGCGCTGCGATTGCGTTTCCCTTAACATTTGTATATCCTCCTTCCTCAAGAATTATGGTGATTCCCCCCCGCCGATCTGCCCGCCGCGATAGCGGACGGCGTAGGATTTCCCGCCCTGGCCCGGAATGGCGGCGGGGTAGCCGTGACAGATCAGCCAGTCGTCGACCTTCCCGATCACCGATTCGGTATACTGGATGTCGGTACCGTCGTGCCCGTGGCGGTGGAAGGGGACGGCTTCGGTTTCCTCCGCTTCAATCTGCAAGTCGGCGATAATCGCGCCGACCGCCTGCGCGTGCGGGTTGCCGCTCTTCGAGAGGATGCCGAGCCGGTCGGCGATCGTGCCCTTGTCGTAGGTCACCTTCGTGCCCGCCAGCGCAATGCGCGGCAGCTTCACGCCGTCCTCCGCGAACATCTCACCGATTGCCAGCGCTTGATACTCCGGCCTGACGTTCGCCCGGTCATACAGCCTTTGCAGCCGGTCGGCGACGCGGTTCTTGGCGTTGAGCAGCATTGCGCTCGCACGCATCCCCTCGGCGGTGATCTGCGCATCGGTCTTGCCGGATTTCGGCAGCGGCCTGCCGGTCTCGATGTGCTCCCGCATCCGCTCGAACGCGGTCACATAGGCGGCTGTGAACAGCACACCCTTTTCGCCGGTCATTTTGTTCGCCACCATATCGCAGCCCTTTTTCGTGAGCAGATAGCAGGGCATTTCTTTGTTTTGGCTGTTTGTGTACGTGCTTTCGATGAAGAAATCGGACTGGGAAAAATCTCCCTGTCCTAAATATTCGCAGTACGTGCGAACTGATTTCAGCAAGTCGTTGTGTGGTCTTCCTACCATCTCCGCAACCTCGCGGCTGTCAACAACCTGCGCGCCGTTGTGGTTGATTACCTGTAATTCGTTCATAAAATGTTCCTTTCTGCCGCCCCGCCGGACGGCTTTTTTTATGCGGCTGTCCCGCGAACTATCCCAGATGCGTCATGCGCTAGAAGAGTATCACGCCGCCGAAAAAGCCTATCAGAAAACTTTGGCTGAGCAGGATGCCCTGAATCGTCGAAAGGTATTTATTTGTAGTATTGTATCCTGCGCCATTGGCTTTGCCGTTGGCGGTCTTATTGTTTTCGCTGTTGGGCTTTTGTTTCATTAAACCGTATCACCTCATCTTTCTGCCGCCCGGGCGGCCCACTTTTCGCCTTCCGGCAAAATCATTAGGTTAATCGAAGAAATCAGCGTCTTCTGTTGACTTTTTTTCTTCCTGCTGCGGTATAGTTTTTCATAAACAGGAAAGGAAAGTCGCATGCTTACCGAAGCACAATACAAAGAATTGCTCCGATATCGCGACAATGATATTCCGTATGACAACGTGCAGACCGAAACAATGAAATTCTTTGCCCGAAAGAAGTACGTCATCAAGTATCATCCCGTCATGCCAGACGGCCAAATCAGCGAAACCGTCATGTGTGCCATACTACAGATGTTATAAAGGGTGATTTTCAGACTTTTCAGACACCACTCTTTCCCGGTTAGCTGCGGCCCTATGCGGGCCGGTCCGCAGGCGGATTGCGGGGCTGGTTGTTCACATCGCCTTGCATCAGGCAATTCCGTGTATGTCGCATGGCCTTAGCCATCATTAACAGCAGGTCTTGGCTTTCGACCGGGAGTCCAACTGCATTGTCAATGAGTTCATCTAAAATCTTTACCTGCTGAACAGTTGTGCTTTGCGCTTTCAATGCCGATCCCTCCTTTCATTTTGCGTTGTGAGTGCATCATAACACAGTTTACTTTCATTGTCAATGATTTTATAAAAATATTTTTGCACTGACAGAGCATTTCCCCATTGACAATGAATTGAAAATGAATTATAGTAACCTAGAGGTGATGAAATGGATACTTTAGGTGAAAGACTTAATTATGCTCGAAAAAACCGGGGCTTTACGCAGGATTCTCTTGCTGAATCTATCGGGGTATCACGCGGTGTAATATTTAACCTGGAAAAAAATAAGACCGAACCGCAGACCATAGTTACCAATGCCATATGTCAAATTCTAAAAATTAACAAAGATTGGTTGATACTTGGCACCGGAGAAATGGAAGATCAGAGCGAAACCTCGCAAAGTGCTAAGATTTTAGCTGAACTCCATGAAGTTGCTAAGAGCCTATCAGAAGATGAACAACTTTACTTGTTGGATACTGTAAAGGCATTAAAGCAACGTTTGAGCCGAAAAAATGACCAATTACCCTTGACATAGACGTACGTCTATGATATACTAGAATTATCCTAAAGAAAGGAGCGCAGACCATGACAGAGCAGGAAGCCAAGATGGCCCAAAAGGTTCAGCTGTATGACCTTCGCCTGATTTTTACAAGCGGTGACAAGGACACCTACACGACACAGGAGATTGTCGAGCTGCTGGACAAGATCGCAATGGCAAAGGATCAGCAGTGACCCGGCGGGGGCGGCGCAAGCCGCC